>CAJIAL010000568.1_pt1 | contig 17851 bp, 22 predicted proteins | sample 9199091 | NCBI WGS metagenome assembly CAJIAL01 (sample SAMEA7708270, study PRJEB35096) | sediment metagenome | biome: marine neritic benthic zone biome [ENVO:01000025]; feature: sediment [ENVO:00002007]; material: shallow marine sediment [ENVO:03000034] sea grass bed [ENVO_01000059] ... | reverse complement strand
TGATTAAACCCACCGCAGCCTCACCCGAGCTGCTCACTCATCGCGGGCGCGCTCTCGTGTTTGAGGATCACGATGATATGGAACACCGCATCGACGATCCAAACCTCGACGTCCACCCGGATGACGTACTCGTCATGCGCAACGCCGGTCCACTTGGCGCACCGGGCATGCCGGAATGGGGGTTTCTACCGTTGCCGAAGAAACTTTTGCAGCAAGGTATCCGCGATATGGTCCGTATCAGCGATGCCCGCATGAGTGGAACGGCATTCGGCACGGTGGTCGTCCACGCCACGCCCGAATCTGCCGCAGGCGGCCCGCTGGCGGCAGTGCGCACCGGCGATGTCATCGAACTCGATGTCCCCAACCGCCGTGTGGATTTACATGTCGATCCTGCTGAGATCACACGCCGACTCGCGGAGCAACAGCCACCCGCGCAACACTATCAACGCGGCTATGGCTGGCTGTTCGCCCAGCACATCTTGCAAGCCGACCAGGGGTGCGATTTTGACTTTCTCCAGGCGGGGCACCGCGCAGCACCGCCAACCAATGGCACACACAGCGGAAGGATGCCCTCATGCTGAGCATTGCGCTCTTCTTGGCTATGGTGGGGCTCAACCCTGCTCTACCTCAGCAGACGAACGCTACCCCGGCCATTATTGATGAAATTGGCCGCTTGGAGGGCGATAAAGATCCGAAGTGCTATGCTACTGCGGGTCGTGTTTCAGAACTGTACTCTGACTGGAATGTATGCCATGCTGAGGCCATCTCTTGAAAGGAGTTTCTATGGTACTCATTCCTGTGCAGTGTCCCTATTGTCAAAGCGAAAACGTGATCAAAGGTGGCAAGACCGAGACCGGTAAACAACGTTATCGCTGCCACCAGACCGACTGCCCGCACCGTTCCTTCGTGCGTGATCCAGCCTACAATGGGCGCTTACCGCACATCAAAGCGCAAATTGTCGAGATGGCGCTCAATGGGAGTGGTATCCGAGATACAGCGAGGGTACTGAAGATCAGCCCCACGACAGTCATCAACGAGCTGAAAAAAAAGCGTCAACGCTCAGCTGTGTAAACCACCGTCTCCTGCACGTACTCAACCCAGATGCGGTGGACGTGGTCATGCGGCTCGCTGACGAAGTCGATGAGATGTGGTCGTTCGTCAGGCGTACGAAAGACCCGCGATGGCTGTGGCATGCCATCGATCATCGCAGTGGCCAGGTCTTGGCCTATGTCTTCGGGCGATGTCAGGACGAGGTGTTCCTGCACTTGCAAGCGCTCCTGGAGCCGTTTGGGATCACCCGCTATTATACCGACTATTGGGGCGCATACATGCGTCATCTCGCTGCTGACGTACACCGCCCTGGCAAGCGGCATACGCAGCAGATCGAGCGGAAGCATCTCACCTTGCGGACCCGGATCAAACGGCTCACCCGTAAGACGATCTGTTTTTCCAAGTCCATCCAGATGCATGACATCGCCATCGGATTGTTCGTGAATCGCTATGAGTTTGGGGTGACGCTCTGAATAGGTGAAGTATAGATCTGAAACACTACCAAGGGTTGTTCCCCATCTGTCCAGTCAAGTAGACCACACACCTGATATTTCATGCCAACAAATACAGCGTAAAATCATTCGGGAGGTAGTCCGTTCGCAGCTCGACACGCGGACAGAAGGTTTGGCAATAGGCCAGCATCTCTTGCGGGTCATAATGGAAAAAAATGGGGTCGCTTACCGGTTCGTCAGTACGCAGAAAGTTAATCGCCACCCCGCGTGTGCAACAGTCCCACATCTCGCGTAGCACCCGTTGTATCGCCGGCATATTCCCGCCAAAATCGATATTGAACGCTCCGGATGAAAGGATGTAGTCAAAACGCTCCTCACCCAGGCCCTGTAAGACATCGCGCACGGCAAAGCGGACGTCCGGAAAACGCAGACGAGCACGTGCGATCATCTCCGGCACCAGATCATAGCCGGTATAATCGCACGCGATGCCCTGCGTTTGCAGATAGGCGTAGAGATCTCCCAAGCCACACCCGACATCGAGAACGCGACGCTGCGCCAGCGGTCCGATCTCGCTTAACACCGCGAAGCGCGTATACTGCGTCTGCCGGCTATGCCAGCCGAGCGCACGCCAGTCGTCGCCAAACACCCGGACGTGGAGCTGAAAAAAATCCACCACCTCTCGCTGTTCATAAGACCGCTCAGTCATGAAGACTCCGTCCCATAGCGCGCGTATCTCGGTGCTCTTGCACACATCCCACAAAAAGATCTCCTGACGTTGTACTGGTGTTCTGTGCGGCTGTCAAGCGCTTCCAAAGACATAGAATTTCTCATACACTATTGATAGACAATAAGTTAAATTAAATAATGCAATTTGCAATAAGCTCTTGACATAAAACCTCTTCTGCGTCAGGATTTTGGTGGCTATAATTAACAAGTATTCCGCTCGTGACATTCCCCAAAACAGAGAGGGTCACACCGTGCTACTCAAAAGCATCAGTAGCCTACTATCCAATGATCTCGCTATCGACTTAGGTACGGCCAACACCCTGGTGTCGTTGCGCGGGAAAGGCGTGGCTCTCCGTGAGCCATCGGTCGTCAGTATGCAAAAAGGGACGAATCGCGTCTTGGCCATCGGCGCCGACGCCAAACGTATGCTTGGTCGCGTGCCCGGCAACATCGAAGTCATCCGTCCCTTGCGCTGCGGCGTCATTGCCGACTTCGAGTGTACCATGGCCATGCTGCGGTATTTCATCACCAAAGTCCATAACCGCAAACGCTTGGTGCGGCCCCGCATCATCATCGGTGTGCCCTCCGGGATTACCCAAGTCGAGAAACGGGCGGTGCGGGAATCGGGCGAACTCGCTGGCGCACGAGCTGTCTACCTGATTGAAGAACCGATGGCGGCCGCCATTGGCGCTGGCCTGCCCATTACCGAGCCGATCGGCAACATGATTCTCGATATCGGCGGCGGCACGACAGAAGTCGCGGTGATTTCCCTCGCCGGTGTCGTCTACAGCCGTTCCGTGCGTGTGGCCGGCGATACCATGGACGAAGCCATTGCCAACTACATGAAACGCAAGTACAACCTGTTCATCGGGGAACGCACCGCCGAAGATATTAAAATCGAAATCGGCACGGTCATCCCGCAAGATCCACCGCGCTCCACCCAAGTCACCGGCCGTGATCTCCTCACTGGCTTGCCCAAGACGGTGGAAATCACCGAACAAGAAGTCTACGACGCTATTCTCGAGCCAATCCGCGTCATCGTCGAAACCGTGCAGGTGGCACTGGAGCGCACCCCACCGGAGCTGGCGTCCGATATGATTGACCATGGCATTGTTATGGCAGGCGGCGGAGCGCTACTGCATGGACTCGATACCTTGCTGCGCGAAGAGACCGGGCTCCCCGTCACTGTCGCCGAAGACCCCTTACTCTCGGTCGTACGCGGCGTCAGCACGCTGCTGGATGATATTGACCTGCTGAGTAAAATTTCGGTCACACAGTAACGCGGAGTCCACATCCGTCATTGCATTACCAGACCAACCGTCCTGCCATGTCTCTCTCCTGCTTCTCCTGGCCACACTGGGCGGCTGTTATGGGTGTGGTATGCCCGTCCAGCACCATTCCGCCTTTCCGCCTTCAGCCTCCCAGGTCTGCTTCCATTGCCTTGAGCGCCTGGAACGCATGGCCTATGCGTTCGCCCCAGGCACGCCCGGGCACCACGTACTGGGCAAGGCATGAGAACCCTGATATACTGCTCCCACGGTTTACAATGGTACGCAGCTCAAGGACGTGAGGGCAGCACTATGGCAACGAAATGGCCGCACACGCGGGAAGTCCTGCAGCGCATGCAACCAGGCAGCGCCAGCAAGTATCTGATGCAATTGGTTCTCAAGGGGCCACAGGTCCTTGCCCATGCTCGCGCCTTATTGCACGACTATCCGCTCACCGATGACCGTTTCAAAATCCACATGATCCATTATCTCCGCCAGACCTTCCCCGGTGACTTGGAACCGTTGTACGAAGCCATGTTGCAAGATATCATGGCCGACAAACCGCAGATTCCCAGCTAGCGCATCAATTGCTTGCAGTGATCACACACGTTGAACGCCCTTAGCCTCGACAGGAGAGACACACTATGACGCTTGGCATTGCCATTTTGGGCACGGGTAGTATCGTCCACCGCGGCTTCGCGCCGGCGGTGAATGCCCTCGACGACGTGCGGCTTGCCGCCGTTCTGAGTCGCGACACCGCACGCGGCGAGGCCTTCGCGCAGCAATACGGCGTGCCTGAAGTGTATGACAATCTCGACGACTTGCTCCGCAGTCCGCAGGTAGACGCCGTGATTGTCGCCACCCCGGACGCGACCCATGAAGCCCAAGTCATCGCTGCTGCCCAGGCGGGGAAACACGTGTTGTGCGAAAAACCGATGACCACCACGTATGCCGGATGCCAGCGGATGGCCGAGGCCGTAGGGGCCAGCGGCATCACCTTTGCCATGGGCTACTCTCTCCGTTTCACCACCGGCCTGCAACGTGTCGCATCTCTATTGCAGGAAGGCCGGATTGGCCAGGTCCGTTACGCGCGAGCCTTGTGGACCGCAAGTCTCAGCGATCCGAGCAATTGGCGCGCCCAAAGCGACCAAGCCAGCTACTGGGCGCTCAGCGCTGTCGGCACCCACCTGGTCGATCTGTGGCGCTGGTATTTCGGGGAGCCCGCGAGTGTTGGCGGCTGCTTGGCCAGACCAATCCACAATGGGCCGAACGACGAGATCTCGACCCTGGTGCTGGAGTATCCGAATCGCCTCCTGGCAGAATTAACCGTTGCCGCCATCTTCGGCGGCGGGAATCGCCTCGAATTGTATGGCGATAACGGCATCATCATTGGCGAGGGGCTCTTTGGCTACGCCCCGGAAGGCGGGTCGATTGTATGCAATGATGAAGCAATCTCGTACACACCAGTCAACGCCTTCGAGGCTGAAGTGGCCGACTTCGTCCAGGCCATACAGCAGCAGCGTGCACCGCGCACCACCCTCGAAGACGGTCTGCGCAATGTGCAGCTCCTCGAAACAGCGCGCGAAGGGCGCATTCAGCTCCCGCTGGCATGAGTCCGTCACAGCGCTTGTGGTATACTCCGGCGTGCGCCAAGCCGTACGTCTCACCGCTGTATTCGTAATGGTAACCTGCCATGGAAAGGGAATGCTATGATCTTTGAACAAATCGATGCCGGAGGTGATCGCAACTTTTGCTACCTGATCGGCGACGAAGCCAGTCGCCAATGTGCGGTGGTCGATCCCGGCTATGAAACCGACAAACTGGAAGCACGGGTGCAGGATTTGGGCTTACACGTCACGCACATTTTGAATACCCATACGCACCACGACCACGTCGCCGGCAATGACGTGTTTCACAAAGACGGCGCCAAACTCGCGGCGTACAAAGAAGCCGGCGTCAACCCCGATATCAAGCTCGACCATGGTGATGAAATCCAGGTGGGCAAGGTAACCGTCAAGGCCCTGTTTACTCCCGGACATTATCTGGATTCGATGTGCTTTTTGGCGGGCGACAAACTTATCACGGGCGACACGCTATTCGTCGGCTGTATTGGCGGCACAGGCTTTCGCGGCAGCAGCGCCGAGAAACAATTTCACAGCCTGTTCGAAGTGATTTTGAAGCTGGAAGACAACATTGAAGTCTATCCGGGGCATGACTACGGTGAGAAACCGACATCAAGCATCGGCGACGAACGCACCAACAATCCCTTTTTACAACGCACCAACTTTGACGACTTTACGTGGTTGAAGGAACACTGGGAAGAGTACAAGGCCGAACACGGTATTCCGTAGACTACTCAGCCTCAGGCAAGAGGAGGAAGGCTCCAGTATAGAGCGCGTCTGGAGCCGCCTTCTGTCTCATCACGCCTCTATCGTCCCCGCCGTTTGGCTACGGCAGTAGCCAGCTCGTCGAGCAAGGGGATCGTATCATCCAACGCAATGCACGCATCGGTGATGCTCTGGCCATAGGTTAGCGGCTCACCGGCATCGTGATCCTGCCGCCCGGCCACCAGATGGCTCTCCATCATCACCCCACACACGTTATACGACCCTGACTTCACTTGTTCGCAAATAGCTTGGGCGACTTCCGGCTGCCTGGTGTAATCCTTGCTGCTATTGCCGTGACTGCAATCCACCATGACCCGATCCGGCAATCCCGCCTGACGCAGCGTTTGGGCCACGTCTTCTACCGTGTCACGGTCATAATTCGGCCCCTTATTGGAACCGCGTAAGATCACGTGACAGCTGTCATTGCCCGCGGTGGAGACAATCGCCGCCAATCCTTGCTTCGTGACCGAGAGAAAATGGTGTGGATGCTGCGCCGCTCGGACGCCATCGATAGCAATCTGAATCGTGCCGCCGGTGCCGTTCTTGAACCCCACCGGCATGGACAAACCCGAGGCCAACTCCCGATGCACCTGGCTTTCCGTCGTGCGCGCCCCAATCGCTCCCCAGGAGATCAAGTCCGCGGTAAATTGCGGCGTGATCACATCGAGAAACTCCGAACCAACCGGCAAACCCATGGTCGCCAGGTCGAGGAGTAACTTCCGTGCCAAGCGCAAGCCCTGATTGATGTTGAAGTGTCCATCAAGATTCGGATCGTTAATAAACCCTTTCCATCCGACGGACGTGCGCGGCTTTTCAAAATAGACTCGCATCACGATGCAGAGCGTATCGCAGAGGCGTTCGGCATGCTCTTTCAAGCGGCGGGCATAGTCGAGGGCCGCTTCCGGATCATGGATGGAGCAGGGTCCAACCACCACGACGAGACGATCGTCGCGACCGGCGATAATATCGGCAATATGCTTCCGCGCTGTGGACACGGTATAGGCAGCCTCTTTGGATATCGGCAGTTCCTCGAGTAAAATAGCGGGCGGGAGTAAGGGCCGCATCCCTGTAATCCTCAAATCGTCAGTATTATATAGCATGATGCGATCGGTCTCCTTACGCCAGCCATGTCATCATGACCAGCTCAATAGAAAAACACAGGACGTGCAGCACAGACGATGCCTCATCCTGCCTATCACGCGCGTCGTGTGGCCCATACTACATGGATACATCATGGAGTGGAGATCGTTCGTATAGTATCATAACTCGTACCACAGCCCCATGAGAAAGTGCCGCGTAGTATAAGAGTGGTAGAAGAGAAGACACACACATGTCACAACGTGATAGCACAGTGGCTGCCTCCTGGTATACACGCGGTGTCCTGGTCTGGCTCTTCTGGCTCCTCACGATCCTGCCGGCCATAGCAACGTCCCACTATGACGGACTCATCGGCGCCACCGCTCGGCGCCACGGCTTTGAACCGGCCCTGGTGAAAGCCGTCATCAAATGCGAAAGCAATTTTGAGGCCCATGCCGTCTCGTCACGCGGTGCCCGGGGGCTCATGCAGCTCATGCCAGCAACGCAGGCGACCCTCGGGGTGGGAGATGTCTTCGATCCGCGCCAGAATATCGACGCCGGTGTGCGCTATCTGGTGCAACTCCAACGCACGTTTGGGAACAATATCGCGCTCGTATTGGCCGCGTATAATGCCGGCCCACAAACCGTGATCGATGCCGAGTATACCGTGCCACCTTATCCCGAAACAGAGCATTACGTGGCCTGCGTGTTGGCGGCACAGCAGCACTACGCGGCGCAGCAGTTCAACGCGCGCTTTCCCGGCACGGCGGATACCGCACACGCGACGGACTTCGTCGTAACCTCGGTGCATCTTTCCCAGCCTACGGCACGGGCAACCCAACGTCTCTTGGTGCACATCGAAGCCTTGAACGCCAGTCCACACGTGACCCAAGGCGTGGTCAGCCTAACGTATCCCGAAGCGGCGCTGTCTCTCTTGGCACTCCATATCACAGAGGGCAACACAACCGTGCAGCTCCCGGCGTCCCAACACACTGCCATATCATCCACGTCTCGCACCGGACACGTCTACCAGTTTCTCCGTGGTGCCTGGCCGGACTGGCAACCGGGACAACGCCGGACGGCAGTGCTGGCTCTCGTGCCGCGCCATACGCAGGCAATCGCCTTGCACCTCAGTGTCCTGCTCTATACGCCAAAGCAAACAGCCCCCCCTGAGCGCTGGAGCACCGTGCTGCGTATCCCCGTGCATCCGGCACAAGGGCATGGGAGTCCCTAAGTGCTGCGCACCGCAATTCAGGGAACAATAGCTTGACCTTATCGACGTTGATGAGGGAATGTGTTTCCCTTTCGGGGTGGAGCTGTACTAAGGGAGTAGGTTATACTTCACCCGTGTTTGGGCCGGCGGCGCAAGCACGACCACCATGAGGCCATACGGCTCATAACACCAGACTCCATTCCCAGCGGCAGAGGGGATAGAGGTGTGCATACATGAGGAGATGAGAGATGACACTCGAAGGAGTGGTGCTGGCAAAACCGCGAGGCTTCTGCGCGGGAGTCGATCGAGCGATTGAGATTGTCGAACAAGCACTGGAACTGTACGACAAACCGGTCTATGTCCGGAAGGAAATCGTGCACAATCGGCACGTCGTCGAAGCCTTGCAAACCCAGGGCGCCATCTTCGTCGATGAGCTAGAGGACGTCCCAGAGGGGGCGACGGTCATCTTCAGTGCACACGGTGTCGCACCCACCGTCTGGGAGGAAGCCCAGCACAAAGACCTCCGGATCATCGATGCGACCTGTCCACTCGTCACCAAAGTGCACATGGAAGTACAGCGCTACGACAAGAAAGATTACACCATCGTGTTGATCGGGCATGAAGACCACGATGAAGTCATCGGTACCCGAGGCGAAGCCCCGGACCGCATCGAAGTCATCAGCACGGTCGAAGATGTCGCCAACCTGCAAGTTGCCGATCCCGCCAAGGTCGTATGCCTCACCCAAACAACGCTGAGCATGGACGACACCGCCGAGGTGATTGACGCGTTGCGGGCAAAATTCCCCCTCATGGTGACCCCGGCAAAAGACGACATTTGCTACGCCACGCAGAATCGCCAACAGGCGGTGAAAGCCATGGCCAACCAGGTGGACCTCGTCCTGGTACTCGGCGCCTCCAACAGTTCGAATTCGAACCGGCTACGTGAAGTCGCCGAAACCGCTGGCGTCCGTGCCCTCCTGATCAACCAAGTAAGCGACCTCACCACCGACACACTCGGCACAGCCAAACGTGTCGGGATCACTGCCGGCGCCTCCACGCCGGAGTTCCTCGTCCAAGAAGTTATCGACTACTGCCAGCGCATGGGCGCCTCAACCATGCGGGAGCTTACGGTGGTAGAAGAACATGTCAAATTCAACCTGCCGCCAGAGCTCCTTGGTGCTCGTGCCCAGAGCTAAGCGACATCCCGACTCTACCTAGGGGGCACGGCACGCTGTGCCCCGACCACTCGATACTCACATGTGATGGACTTGCGGACATGGATCCCCGAACGCACAAGATCGTAGAGTTGGTCGGCATCTCGGAACACAGCTACGATGACGCGGCTAAGCGCGCCATAAGGCGGGCAGGACAGACCCTCCGGGGCCTGCGCTGGTACAAAGTCACCGATCTCCGTGGGTTGATTCGTGATGGGGAAGTGGCGGAATACCAGGTGACGCTCCAGCTAGGCTTTCGCCTCATGGACGACACCGACGTCACCACCTAAAGACCCCACGCGCTGATATTGTGTCCCTCGGCAATCTCCTCTATCATAGCGGCTCCGGACACCCTCGTGAGATTCTGCGCTCATCTCGCGTCCTACACACAGGAGCCCTACCGCTATGACAGACAAAGCCATCATCAATCCGGGCCTCCCCGGCTTCGACCGCTATACTTTTTCTCCCGGCGTCGCCCGTCAGGGCAAATTCTTTTTCATCTCCGGGCAGACCGGCACGAGCGACTTCGGTGAAGTTGTTGCCGAGGACTGTTCGGCGCAAACGCGTGCGGCCTTTGAAAAAATTCGCTTGATTCTGGAAAGTGGGGGCGCCACGTTTGCCGACGTCGTCAAAAGCGTGGACTACATCTCCACTGATGACGGCTACCGCGAAACGGCACGCGTTCGTCGCGAACTGTGGGATGGCGATTATCCCGCCGCAACGGGCATTATTATCAAAAATATGCTCCGTAAGATCCCGAAAATCGAGGTCGACTGCACAGCAATCATCCCGGCACAGCCCAACGACACCTTCGAACGGCAGATCGTCGGGACTCACCTACCGCGGTATGACGAATGGACGTTTTCCCCGGGTGTCATCCGCAAAGGCAATCTTCTCTGTCTCTCCGGCCAAACTGCCACTGACGCCTCTGGCACCCTCGTTGCTCCCGGGGACATGGTTGCACAAACACATCAGGCGCTGAGTAATATCCAACGCATCGTCGAAGCGGCTGGTGGAAGTATGGATGACGTGGTCAAAACCACCGACTTCGTCACCACCACACACAATTACAAAGGGACGGCCGATGTCCGACGTGCGTTTTGGCGTAACGGTTTTCCCGCCGCTACCGGCATCGTCGTCGAACAACTCTTGCCGCCCGGTGCACTCATCGAAGTCGCAGCCATTGCCGTTCTGCCTACGGATGCTGCCGAAGACCGACGCCTCGAACAGCCCTACCCCGGCGCCGCAGGAACAGCGTGCGTCGCTGCGGCCACACGCGGCGGCACCGCGCTCTTTCTCTCGGGCACAACCGGCACCGACGACCAAGGCAATGTGCTCTGCCCCGGCGATATCGCCGGCCAAGCCACCATTGTTTATGACAAGCATCGCCAAGTGCTTGAAGCCGTCGGCGCATCGTGGGACAACGTCATCCACGCCACCGATTACATCGTGGGCCTCGAACACTATGATGCCGTCAATGCCCACCGGCACGAACTCTTTGGCGCCACCCTCCCGGCGGTGACGCCGATCGGAGTCAAGGCGTTGTTACGCCCCGGAGCCTTGATCGAAGTCGACCTGATTGCCGTGCTCGACGACACCACTCCACTCTCTGCCTGACGCTTTCTGCCTCCGTGGGGAACTACCGTTCTATATAGAAATGTCTGTTGAGAAGTACAGAACGTAGGAGAGCTCTCCATGGGTAAGCGTATCGTCATACTAGTAGGACGTCTGTGTCTGCTGCTGACACTGAGTGGGTGCCATTATTTTGTGCATCACGTCCACTCACATGGCTACCATCATCACCACCGTGGGCATCATTACCGCCACTACCGCCACCACAGCTAAATCATGGTGCAGAAGACCGGGGAAAACCTGTTCTCTCAAGGACTGCTGTTTAATTCTTGAAGGCCTGCCCCAAAAATCCGCCGACGAGGTTGGTAAAAATCCCATCAAATTCTTCTTGCGTCTTTGCCAACGCCAAACGATCAACGAACGTTTCGATCATGGCGAGAGCCATCATAGTCTGCAGCTTGTACTGCTGCATTTGGGCAGGCTCGACAGCAGCGATGCGCTGTTTGGCTTCCTGCATCGTCGTCTTCCACGCGCTGACCATAGGCTCGGGCAACCACTTGCCGCCAACCTTGACAAAGGCCATCTGTTCCGCACGCTCTCCGGGCACCATAAGCTCCACCGTCGCGGTCTGACCCTCTTGCTTGACCAAGCGTACTTGCACCTGTTGTAGCTTCGTAAACTCCGTACCCGCCGCTTGCGGGTTGACTTCACTGAGTTGCCGCATATGACGCAGGATCGTCCCACCGGACGTCGCGAGGAAGGCCCCTGGGTCCAAAGTCTTGAGGGATTCCACCCGTGCGAGATCACTTTGAACTATCGCATCGGCGATACCGACAGCCGCATCCCAACTCTCCTGTATATTCCCTACGTGCTCAACATCTTTTTTTGCCAGAGAGCTTTCCAGGATAAAGTGTTTTTTCTCTTTGAGTACCGTCGTCGTCTTACGCAATACGCCAAAGACCTTGTCGTAGAGTTCCGCGTCCATTTTCTCGGCAGCGGTATGAATCAGATCGGTCACGTCCTGCTGATACGTATCCGGCAGCGCGTCCCACACAACCCGAGGTTGGTCGGCTTGTAACCCATTGGCCACAGCACGCACAGTGCCGTCTGGCGTACTCGGCACCTCCGCCTTCCCCGCTTTGGCATCATCACACCCGAGCAGACCCATGCTGAGCCCAACGATCGCCACCCCAACCGCCATACGTAACATGTTCACCTTCACCGCTTCTTCCTTATATATATACGGGCTACCACACTCCTAGCCTCACACCCCGTGAGGATTGCTTTCCTGAAAGCATACCCAATCATCGGGGCAGTGCGGTCACAGACGCACCGCGAGCAAACGTCCGTGCGGATCGACCCGCTGGCGCAACAGTGCCAGTTCTTCAGTAGTAGGAGGGATGGTCGTCGGGACGGGATCGGGGATAAGCAGGGGAAAGCCGGTTTGCTCCTGTACCTGCTCTACACGCACGCCGGGGTGGAGTGAGTCAACTTGCATACGTTTCGTCGCCGCGTTAAACCCCAGCACGGCGAGATCCGTCACCACATAACGCGGTCCACTCGGCTGCAACCCGGCCTGTTCGCGGGCACGAGCACCATCCAGATACCCGGCGCCGGTGATAAAATCAACCCGGTCAACGAAGCTGCGCCGTTGGTGTTCCATAATAATGTATTCACGACCGAACAGACTGAAATGCTCCGTTTGCAACACCGAGCCGACCAGACGAACCTTGGGCTGCTCATAGGGTCCCAGACAGGTGATATTGCTGTTCCCATAGCGATCGACTTGCGCCGCAGTGGCAAAACCGCAATCAATCTCACCGCGCCGGGCCAACTCGAAGGTATAGGCGGGCGTCAGGCGAGCTGCAGCACGGAGGCGGTGTAAGCCCGCCCCGGACTCGTACAACGTCGGGATTTCCTCTAATCGCGGGTTCACGATGACGCCACCGTATAAAATCGTCAGATTCGGCGCGTGCATGCGCTGCGCCAAGCCCATCGCCGCCAGTGGAATACCTACGGCAAGCATGCCGGCACGATCGCCGGACGCGAGACCCGTCAGGCCTTTGTCATCATCCCGAAGGTCGCGGGCGATGACAACAGCCATCAGCTCTTCCGTCGTGTAGGCGTTGTTCATAATCCCACCATCCCGTCCAAACGGAGCGTCATCAGACGCTCCAGCCCGCCGACACGATCGAGATACGCCTGTTGCTCGCTCACTGTATAGACATACTTGTGTAGATAGCGCGCAAATCCTTCCGGCGTACGCGCCGCCTCGACATAGTGCTGGAGATGCAAGACATCGCGGTCATACCAGACACCAAAACCACACGGATGCGCGCCGAATGGTGCCTCGACCACCGCTGCAGTCTTGAAGGCAGGCACCAGCACCTCCTGGCTCGCCTGCTGTATCACATCATGCGGCACGACCTGCTCCACTGTCGCGATAACGCGATCGGCCGCCCGGGTCAGCACACGATCAAATTCGACCAGCGCATCACCACGCGGATAGAGCACATTGCCGTAGACATCGGCGGCGGGAGCATGTACCAGCGCCCACTGCGGCCGCGCCGGTGGCACGGTGTGATACATCTCGCCGGTGTACGGACAGAGGATCTCGCGGATATCGGAATTGACGCGCGGTACATCCGAACCAAACAACACCCGCGTGGGAAAGAACGACAAGCCCATGCTCGCCGCCAGGAAGCGGTCCATCATTGTCGACTCGGTGTACTCGCCGAGCCTGACCGTCCCCTGCTCCACTGCTCGGCGCACATTCGGTGCTAGGCCGAATTCTTCGAGGGATACTGCTGCAGTCTCGATGCGGCTCACACAGCCGGCGCCGATCAACACATCGGCATCATTCCCATTCGTGATGCCCAACAGCGTCAGATCACGCACACCCTGCCGCACCAGCTGGGCCAAGAGCGCCATGGGATGACCACTGACGCCGAAGCCGCCGACGCCTATCGTACTGCCGTCGTGCACCAGCGCCGCGGCGTCCTCCAAACGCATCACCCGCTCACGCATGCCATTCTCCGCCGGCTACTCTCACCTCTACCCCGCCGGATACTGCAGCGGAATGAGCTGGTCCGTGGCAGTCACCGTATCCTCGCGCCACATCGCCAACAACTGTGTAGCAATCGGACCCGGCTTGCCAGCGCCCACCGGCTGCCCGTCCCACTGCACGATAGGCGCCACTTTGATCGAACTGCCTACCAGCATCATCTCGGCGGCAGCCCGCCCCTCCTCGACACTGACATCATCGATGACGATATCACGCAGCGCCCCTTGCTCCACCAAGCGCTTGGCGAGTGTCAGAATCCGCTCGATGGTAATACCGGTCAGAATGGCGTCGAACTTCGGATGCCGGAACACCCCGTCCTTGGTGACAAATGCCACGTTCATATTCGAGCTTTCCCCGACAAAGCCACGCGCATCAATGAAAATGCCATTGTCAGCACCGTGATCCTTTGCCTCCAGCACGACCAAGGCATTCGGCAAATAATTGTTCGATTTTACCCGCGCGAAAAACGGCGGCTTAATCGCCACCGTACTGCTGATGACTTTCATCCCCTCGGTGTAATACGCCTCAGGGTAGGTTTGACCGCGAAAAATCATGACATAGAAACTGCTCCCGACACACTCGGCAGGCGACAGACTAAACCCGCCCGGCCCGGCGGATAGCCAGTAGCGTACCGAAGCATCACGCCACTGGCTGGCAGCCGCCGTGTCGATGATGATCTGGCGCAATTGCTCCGGCGCAAACGGCAGCGGAATACGGGCCATTTCGGCCGAGCGCAAAAACCGCTCCAAGTGCGCATCAAGCTGATACAAGTTCCCCTGCACGATTGCCGCCGTATCGAACACGGCATGGCCACGGTGCACCATATGATCGTCGAGCGGCAGCACCATAAGTGCCGGGTCCGTCACGATACCGCCGAGCACGCTCGAATACATAGCGCCGAAATTGGTGGATTTGTCATGCGTTGTCTGCTGTAAACGCGCCACCGCCTCGGCAGTGGTCAAGGTTGACGTCGCCATAGCTTCCTCACTTTCACTCACAACATACCTGATTGACTCGCGATGTGCTGTACTCTACCGTCTGTCGTGCCAGAAAGCAAAACCTCCAGCAATACTAAAAAACTAAAAAATCTGCCGGTGGTTGGGTGACATCCGGTGTTGGTCTGCATGCCGACGACGTATAATGTGCTGACCGAGGCCGCAAGCGTGACGCAGCATGACGTCTGCAGCGTGAGGAACGTATCGATACAGCCGTTGACAACGGCCAATCGCAGCCGACTACGAAAGGAGAGTTGCATGGAGGCACAAGTCTTTTGGGATGTGCTCAAAACGCGCGGCCTGACCTTTTTTTCCGGCGTGCCGGATTCGACGTTTCACACGGCCTACAACCTCATGGTGGGCGACCCGGACATTCGCTATATTCCGGCGGTGCGTGAGGACGTCGCGTTGGGCGTGGCAAGCGCGGCGTATTTCACCGGACAGCTTGGCGGCGTCATGATGCAGAACTCCGGTCTCGGCAACCTTGTGAACCCGCTGACCTCATTCAGTCTCATGTATGCAATCCCTGTCTTGCTCATCGTTGGCTGGCGTGGCTATGGTGGCCCCCCCAACGATGCGCCGGAACACTGGATCATGGGAGTCAAAACTCCGGAAATCTTCGATCTCTTGGATGTCCCTTATGTCATCCTCGCATCGGACAATCTGGAGTCTGCCTTAGACCAGCTGTTGACAACGATCGAGGCACGCTCGGTGCCGGGAGCCCTACTCGTGCGGGCAGGAGTGATCACGTGATTGACCGTTACACAGCGATTGAGACTCTCCTGGTGTACATTCGTCCCGATGATCTGGTCTTGAGTACGACGGGAATGATCTCCCGCGAGGTGTTTCTGAGTCATGACCGCCCCGGGAATTTTTATATGATCGGGTCGATGGGGCTACTGTCATCCCTAGGGTTGGGACTGGCCTTACTCACACCGGGACAGCGGGTGGTTATCCTCGAGGGCGATGGCAGTGCCCTCATGAGCTTAGGCACACTGCCACTGATCGCTGCGGAGTGCCCGACCAATCTGGTGCATATCATCCTGGATAACGAAGCGTATGAATCGACCGGGGCGCAGCCCTCGATCAGCGCGCAGGTCGACCTGGCGCAGGTGGCACAGAGCTGCGGCTACACACGTGCAATCCGCATTGAGGACATCGAGTCCCTCCAATCGGCTTTCCGGACCTGCCTCACGAGTTCCGGGCCGTCGCTACTTCTTATCAAAGTGGCTATTGCTCCTGTCGAGGGTATTCCACGTGTGTCCCATACGCCCATCGAGATCAGAGACCGTTTCCGCGGTATAATCCGCACACAAGAAGAAGACAGCTGAGGGCATGTACCTTGCATAGCTTTTCGTGATAGGGCTGCCCAGGCTCATCGGTTTTTTCTATTTGACCTATATACTATTCCTCCGTACAACAGGCAGTCACCTTCTGGCATCACCACTGATGCCGCTCTGACTACTGCAGCATCATGGCTCTACGCTCATGCTCACGTTTCCAAAGGAGACTCCCTTGCAATCGATAGCACGTGTATGCAAACTCGCCGCGCTCGTGTGCCTTACAGCACTGTGGGCCGCGCCCGCCTGGAGTGCGGATTTCACCTTTACGGCTATTCCGGACCAAGATACGGCACGCCTGCAAGAACGCTTTGGGCGCATTGCCGATTACCTCTCGGAACAACTCAAAGTCACCGTGCGGTATATCCCGGTGAAGTCCTACGCTGCTTCAGTGCAGGCCTTTAAAAACAATGAAGTCCAACTGGCATGGTTCGGTGGATTATCCGGCGTGAAAGCCCGCCTGAGCGTACCGGGATCGGTGGCCATCGCCCAAGGCGCGGAAGACCCGGACTTTATCACGTATTTTATCGCCAACACCAGCACCGGCTTGGCGTTTGCGGAAACCTTTCCCGCCGGTATCTCCGGCAAAACCTTTACCTTCGGGTCCAAAGGCTCGACCTCGGGCCGTTTAATGCCGGAATACTTTATCCGGCAACATTTTGCCAAAGCCCCGCGCGACGTGTTCAAACGCGTCGGCTTCAGCGGCGATCACTCCAAGACTTTGGCCTTGGTACAATCCGGCAGCTATGAGGTCGGAGCGCTGAACTACAAGGTCTGGCACAAAGAAGTGGAGGCCGGGAAAGTCGATCCGGCGAAAGTGCAAGTCATCTGGCGCACGCCAACCTACCCCGACTACAATTGGACGATTCGCGGGGACGTCGATAAGACCTATGGCGCAGGGTTCACCAAAAAGGTGCAGCAAGCCCTGCTGGGGCTCGAGGACGCCGCGATCCTCAAGGCGTTTCCGCGCGCGAGCTTCATCCCGGCGGACAATACCATGTACCAGCCGATTCTCGATACTGCGGTCGAAATAGGCATCATCAGAAAATAACCGGAGTCAACGCTGTGCGCCCATGCTGTGAGTCTACCCAGCGGCGGCATGGGCGACGGCTGCACCTTATCATGGCATTAGCTACCAGTAGTACCGCGCTGTTTCATCTGCGTAACGAACGCGTTGCATACGAGCATAACGTCGCCTTACACGACATCTCCCTGCACATCGACCGGGGCGAGAAGGTTGCCCTGATCGGCCCGAGCGGTGCAGGGAAAACGACGCTGCTCCGCACGCTCTATGACCGTGTGGCCGACCAGTCGGCGTTTGTGCATCAGGACTACGCGCTGGTGGCGCAGCTCTCCGTCGTGCACAACGTCTACATCGGACGCCTGGACCGATATTCCACCTTCGAGAATCTGCGTAATTTACTCCGGCCACGGAAGGGCGTGCTGGCTGACATCCTGCCAATTCTGCGGGCCTTGGGTATAGAAGACAAGCG
>CAJIAL010000270.1_pt1 | contig 17976 bp, 13 predicted proteins | sample 9199091 | NCBI WGS metagenome assembly CAJIAL01 (sample SAMEA7708270, study PRJEB35096) | sediment metagenome | biome: marine neritic benthic zone biome [ENVO:01000025]; feature: sediment [ENVO:00002007]; material: shallow marine sediment [ENVO:03000034] sea grass bed [ENVO_01000059] ... | reverse complement strand
CCGTGTATCCCACGATGGATATGGACGAAGCCTTCTTCCGCATCGGGATCTGCATTGAAGCCTTCTCCGCCGCATACGCCAGGAGGTCCTGGAATATTGTCGCAGCTTTCGTCATTGGCTTCGGTACCGGCGTCGTAGGCGGGCGCATTGAAACTGAGGGAGCCGTGCCGGGGGCCGCGGACACCATTGAGGGCCACGAAGGCATCGTTGGTCGGGATCAGCATGCCCGCGACGCTGACATATTTGAAGGGGCCGCGGGTTTTTACGCTTACGGTTACCGACCCCCCTGGAGGCAGGGCACCGCCGGCAATTTCGACATCCAACACGTAACCAGAGTCGCGGAGTTCTTCTGCGAGTGCTGCAGTGGCGCCACCTTCCGCCAGCATCTCCAGGGCGTCACTGGCGGGATCACCTAGTGTGAAAAGGGGCATACCGGCTGTATGACTGGCGACGAGCAGCGGGGTAAAGACTTGCTTGGCTGTGATATTGGTGATCGTGACCTCGAAGTAGCGGGTGGAGGCATTTGCTGTGGTACTGCTTACGAAACCTAGCACTGCCAGGCCGATGAAACTCACGAGTAGTCGCCGCATACGTGGTGGATACATGGTGCTCTCCTTGTCTTTTCGGTCGAGGTTGCGCTCCAACCGCGTCTGTTGCGGTGGAGCAACGTTGGCTTGTATAGAAAACGTACCGAGAGCGTGTAAAGGTGCATTAAAGGAATGGTAAAGATTTGGTAAAGATGGGAGGAGGGAAGGGCGGTCAGCTCGTTGGCGGGGTCGGCAGGGTGAACCAAATGCATGTGGACTCGGCGGTACTGTCGGCCCCAACCTGGCCCCCGTGCGCTTCAATGAGCTGCTTGACGATAGCGAGACCGATCCCGGCGCCACCTCGATCGCGGGAGCGTGATTTTTCCCCGCGATAGAAGCGCTCGAAGATGAACGGTACATCGTCCGGCGCAATGCCTTCGCCGGAATTCGTCACGCGCAGGATGAGCTGTCCTGTTTCCTGGCGGATATCGATGTCCACCGCGCCGCCGGGCGGGGTGTATTGCCAGGCGTTTTGCAGCAGATTGTGGATGGCTTGGCCCAGCTTATCCTTATCTGCCATCACGGTCGTGATTTCAGGAGCGAGACGCGAGCAGACGCGGATGTCATTGGCGACGAACTGTGGTTGTAACAGATCGACAGCGTGGTCGACGATTTCGTGCAGCGCCACGGGTTGCAGGTGCAGCGTCATGCGGGCCGCATCGGCTTTGGTGAGTTGTAAGAGCGCTTCGACCAGTTTGACCAAACGCAGGGTTTCTTCGTGTAACAGGTCGAAGACAGCAGGGTTGGGCGTTACCACGTTGTCGCGTAGGGCTTCCAGGTAGCCTTGCATGTTCGTTAACGGGGTACGCAGCTCATGCGCGACGTCGCTGACCATAGTACGCCGTAAATGCTCGGTTTGCTGGAGGCTGTCTGCCATGCGGTTGAACGCGTCGCCGAGCTGGCCGACTTCGTCGCGCGATGTGATAGGCACCCTGGCGGCGTATTCGCCTGCAGCGAGTTGGGTGGTAACGTCAGTCATCATCGACAGTGGTCGTAAGACTTTGCGCGTCAGCACAACACTGCCCACCACGGCACACACCAGAGCAACGAGGCTGGCCCAGATGAGATACCGGTGTACCGCATCAAGAAACATCTGATGGCTGGCGGTGGGCGAGATGTGATACTGCTTCATGAGCGTCATGAAGTAGTCCGCCGCCAGATAGTCGATGGCGAGCCACACTACGACGATCACGATTCCGATGACCGGCAGATTGACGCCGACTAACTTCCACAACAGGCGGTTCGACATACGGTCACCTACGACTCAATGGCCAATCTCATGCACTCCACATTAGGTGTCGGCAAATTGATAGCCGATACCACGCACGGTGAGAATATACCGGGGATGGGCGGGGTCTGCCTCGATTTTCTGCCGTAGCTTACCAATGTGGACATCTATCACCCGATCCACCACGGCGTCACCGCCCGGATACAAATAATCGAGCAGGGTTTGACGGGAAAACACCCGGCCCGGGGCGGCGATCAGCGTATGCAAGAGGGTGTATTCCGATGGCGTGAGAGCGACGGGCTGCCCGTGCAGAGTGACTTTACGCTTGGTGTGATCCAGACTGAGTGCCTTGTGGCTATAGCGCGTAGAGCGCTGCGTGGTGTGGGACTGTGTACGGCGCAGAATCGCTTTCACCCGTGCTACGAGCTCCCGCGGGCTAAACGGTTTCACCACGTAGTCGTCCGCGCCGAGTGAGAGTCCCAAGACGCGATCCACTTCGTCGTCACGGGCAGAAAGGATCAGAATGGGGACGTCGGAGTGCTGACGCAGCTCGCGACAAATATCCCAGCCGTCAACCACGGGGAGCATGAGATCGAGAATGATAAGGCGCGGGTGGTACTGCGCTGCCAAGGCCAAAGCTTGTTGGCCGTCGTGTGCCACTAGCGTCCGAAAGCCGTCACGTTCCAGGTAGACGGTCACCAGCGAGGCGATTTTCGTGTCGTCTTCGGCAATCAGGATGGGGGCCGCATGAGCCATCTGGTCCTTCCCGTTAGTGCAGGACGCCCCGCGTGCGGAGCGCCGCGATCTCTGCCGGAGGCAGTTGCAAGACCGAGCCGAGGACCTCGTCCGTCTGTTGCCCCAAGAGTGGTGCCGGTGCGGCCAGAGCCCCCGGACTTTCCGACAAATGAAACGCTGACCCCTCGTACTCGACCCGGCCCATACGCGGGTGATCAAGCGGCACAAAGAAGTTACGGTAGCGGAGCTGAGGGTCGTGAAAAACTTCCGTAGCATTTTGCACCACCCCGGCCGGAACTCCCGCATGTTGCAATAGCTCCATCACCGTATGGGAGGGCAAAGTCTGCGTCCACGACTCCACAGAGCGGTTCAGGGTGTCCTTATGCTGTAAACGCCCCTCTAACGTGGAAAATTGCGCCTCACGAGTCCATGCCGGATGGCCGATGACGCCGCAGAAGGCCTGCCATTCCTCTTCGTTGGTTACTGCGATAGCGCACCAGCAATCATCGCCTGCGCAGCGATAGATACCATGCGGGGCGTAAGCAGCAGAATCATTCCCGCGCCGCGGCGTGATGCGGTCATTGACGGCGTAATCCAGCAGCGTCGGCGCCAGCATGTGCAAGCTGGCTTCGTACTGTGACACGTCAATATACTGCCCCTCACCGGTGCGGCGGCGGTGCTCAAGCGCGGCCAGCAGGGCGCTACCGACGAAGCGGCAGACGACAAAATCGGTGTAGGCGCCGTAGATCGGCATTGGTCCGCTGTCGGGGTAGCCGGTGAGATCGTAAAGGCCGCAGAGCGCCGCCAGCATATTGCCAAAGCCGGCGTAGTGCGCATGTGGGCCGGTTTGTCCTTGCATGGACGTACTCAGCATGATGAGGTCCGGGCGGAGCTGCCGCAGTATGTCGTAATCAAGCTCCCACTTCGCCATCGTGCCCGGGCGGAAACTTTCGACGACGACATCGGCCCACTCCCGTACCAGCTTGCGCACCAGCCGCCGCGCTGCAGGGGTGCTCAGATTGAGGGCAATGCTGCGTTTGTTGGTGTTGTAATTGGCGAAGAACTGACTCGAATCCAAGTTCTCGTAGCTACCTTGCCAGGGTGGTGCTTGCCGCAAGCCGTCCGGCCGTAAGGCCGACTCGATTTTGATCACGTCGGCGCCGTGATCCGCGAGGTATTTGGTGCCGAGAGGGCCGACGCCGTACCAGCTGAGATCGAGAATCCGTACGTTGCGTAGCGGGCGTTTATGGAGCAGCAGTGGGGCGTGAGGAGCAGGTGGTGTGTCATCCCGGGGCAGGGGAGGCCGGGGCCAGGCACGTGGTGAAGCGTTGGCCGCAGCATCGGCGTGTTGGGCAATGATGTCTCCTGATATTCCCAGTTCTCGCCCGAGAACCTCGGCATTGTGTTCGCCGAGCTGCGGCGCCCCTTGACGTATGCGAGGAGAGGCGACACTAGAGAGAGCAAAGGCGCCGGGGAGCAGCACATCCGCGTCCAGGGCGGCATGGTGGACCGGTACAAAAAACTCACGCGCTGCAAGTTGTGGATCTTCCCCAATCGTTTGGGCCTGCGCCACCGGGGCGATCATGATTCCGCGTGCGAGCGCTTCGTCATACAGCTCCCGCATGGTGAAGGGTCGGACAAACTCCGCGACCACATCTTCTACCCGTGCGACTTCAGCCTGTGTGCCATCGCCTAAGTCGGCCAGATAGACGTCGTCCCAGGTATCCCAATCGGTCTCGAAAAAATGCGTCGGCGCTTTGCCGCGTTCAGCGATCCATTGCACGATCTTTTTGCAGCGTGGCCCGCCGATGGCACCGCCGAAGAAGATGACCACGACATAGCCGTCTTTGCAGGGATAGATCATGCGGCGTTTGCCCGGTAGGCTTTCGCGCCCCGGGCCGAAGCGGTGGCGTATCGGTTGTCCCAGCGCCGCGTAGTGCGTGGCGTTCATCAGGGTCCAGACGACACAGGCTTGCGCTGCGACATCGATCTGTTGGCCGATACCGGCACGGTGGCGATACTGCAGGGCCAAGAGGGTGGCGACGGCGGCCTCGGCCCCGGCATGCAGCATGGCTTGGGGAAAGCCGATGCGTAGTGGAGCGCGTTCCGGGGCGCCAACGAGAAACGCGCTACCGCCCAACGCCATGGTGACGAGATCCGTGGCGCGGTAATGCCGGCGCGGTCCGCTTTGTCCAAAGGGGGTGATGGACGTCAAGATGAGTCGCGAGTTCTCAGCCGCGAGGGAGGCGTAGTCAAGTCCCAGCTCATCAAGATAGCCCGGCGGAAAGGATTCCAGGATGACATCGGCACCGGCTGCCAACTGCCGAAACATCGTTTGACCTTGGTCCTGGGCGAGATCCAGAGTGACGCTGCGTTTGTTGGCGCTGTAGGCGAGCCAAAACAAGCTGGTTTCCGCTCCGGGTTGATCGTGCCAAAACGGGGCACATTGGCGTGCCGGATTGCCGCCGGGCGGCTCCACAGCGATAACATCCGCGCCGAGATCACCGAGTATACGGCCACACAGGAGCGCGCCGCCGGTTGTGAGATCAAGCACTCGCAGCCCCGCCAGCATGCCGGGCGTGTCGTCAGTCAATCTTGTGTCCTCCTACGAATCTGTCCCCAGAGTCAATTGTGGTGCGCAGCACTAGGCGGTCATAACGGCGCCGCCATCGACGTTGTATGCCTGCCCGGTAATATTGTCGGCGTCCGCTGAGGCCAGAAACGCGGCCATGGCGGCGATGTCGGCAGGGTCGTTCCGCCGCCCGGTTGGTAGGGCCGCTTCACGTCGCTGGATCATCTCGTCCAGCGAGATGTCGTTATATTCGGCCAGGGCATGGGTCACGGTCAGGTGCATGTTGGTGACGGTTGAACCGGGGCACACGGCGTTGACGTTGATCCCATGAGGGCCAAGGACAACTGCGGCACTTCTGGTCATGGAAATCACACCGGCTTTACTGGCGCCGTAGTGCACGAAAAATGGCTCGGGTTGTTTGCCGGACACCGAGGCGGTATTGACGATTTTGCCGCTGCCTTGCCGGATCATCTGCTGGGCTGCGGCTTGCATGACGAAGAAGGCGCCTTTGAGATTGACATCGCAGACGAAATCCCAATCTGCTGCTGTAATATCGAGCATGTCTTGAAAGCGCAAGACCCCGGCGTTGTTCATCAGAATGTCCAGCCGCCCCATCGTATTGACGGTGTGCTGGACCATGCGATCGATGTCGGCTTGCTGCGTCACGTCAACTTGGAGCGTTACGACCTTACGCCCTATCGCCGTGACTGCGGCGGTCGTCTCGTGGGCAAACCCCGCATCAATATCTACCGCGACAATATGCGCCCCTTCCTCGGCTAAACGCCGGATCATGGCTTGGCCAATACCGCCTGCTGCGCCGGTCACCAATGCCACTTTATCGTCTAATCGTGCCATGCCTCGCTCCTCCGGGTGTCGTGTCTGTCGTGTGCCCGTGTTGTAGCAGAAACCTGGTGGCTACGCAATGGTCGGTACGGAGGCGGAGGCCGGCGATCTCCCTTGCCTCGGGTACGTACCTCTCGTATGCTGCAGCGGTAACCACAACGCAGGAACCCTTTGCGGAGGAGGGCGGTATGAGCGAACCGATAGTCTATCTCAACGGCGATTTTGTGCCTGCCAGTCAGGCGACGGTGTCGGTCTTCGACCGGGGATTTCGGCTTGGTGATGCGGTCTTCGATACGGCGCGGACGTTCCGGCATCGTCCGTACAAACTGCGTGAGCATCTCGAACGCTTGTACCGTTCGCTGCACTTTATTCGGGTGGACATTGGCATGTCGCTCGAGGAGTTAGAACGCATCACACTGCGCGTGGTCGAGCACAACGTGCCGCTCCTGGCCGACAACGACGACGTCTGGATTCATCAGGTGGTGTCCAGAGGGCGGTTACGGACAACGGGAGAACCGACGCTCGTCATCATGACCGAACCGCTGCCGTTTGCCAGTTTTGCACGTTATCACAAGCTTGGGTTGTCGATGATCACCCCCAGCGTACGCCACACCCCGCCGCAATGCGTTGAGCCGCGTCTGAAGACGGTGAGCCGGATGAATCTGGTGTTGGCCGAACTCGAAGCCCAGCAGGCCGACCCGGAGGCCTATGCGCTCCTGCTCGATTTGGAGGGGAATATCACGGAATATACCTCCGGGAATTTTTTTGTGGTACGGCACGGACGCTTGTTGACGCCCTTCGAGCGGAACAGTTTGGGTGGGATCGCACGGGAGACGGTGTTGGAGTTTGCTGAAGAGCTAGGTATTCCGACGCAGGAAGCCGACATTACCCCCTACGATGCATGTAACGGCGAGGAAGCGTTCATCACCAGCACGAGCAAGTGTATCTTACCAGTCGGGCAGCTCAATGGTATCCGCATTGGCGATGAGGTGCCTGGACCTATCACACAGCGGCTGTTGGAGCACTGGAGTGCTCGGGTGGAAGTCGATATTGTGGAGCAGGCGTTGAGTCATCTGAGCGAGGCGGAACGGCAGGAGTTGGTGGCGTTGAGCGGGTAGTGCGTGGTGTTGTGCGTTTATGGATTGCAGGAGGGGTCGCCAGGTCCCGATCTCTCTGAGGCGTAGGCCAACCTGGCAGAAGGCCGTTAGCCATTATGTGACCCGATTCTTCAACGGATTCTGACGCGCAGCACCCGCACTTGTTTGGTCGATTTGGTGCTGCCTCCCGCGATGGAAAATTCCGTAAAGACCGAAGATGGCACCAGTACGCTTTTGTGGGCTACGAGGAGGTCATACGACATCGCCCGGGGCATTTTCCGGCCCCAGAAGGTCCATTGCTCTTTGCCACGCGACGAGATTTTCGTCATGTACGGTTGGTGGTCATTCCCTCCGACCACAAGCAAGGAGCCGCCGGACAGCGCGGCGATTTTAAAATGGTGCAGGCTGTTCTCTACGGCCAGAATTTTGGCATGCCACTTGCTCTGGAGGTCCGGGGTCAGGGCTTGGATGCGAATATCCTGTTGGCCTTCGTCGCCGCTGTCATAGACCAGCCCGTACATCCCTTGGGTGCTGCGCGTGATACTGCCGTAGCGGCCGGCAAAGTGCGCCTCAGCCATGAGCTCGCCTTGGGGGCTATAGCGCCCGACCCACACCTGGGACGGGCCGGCATGAAACACGTTATATTCGCCGGAATTGCCGACGAGCACGACGTCGCCATTGGGCAAGGCAAGGCCGTCGACAAACAGCTCCATCTTGCCGCGGTCGAACGTTTTTTCCCACAGCAGCGTCCCCTGGGCGTCGATCTTCATGGCCAAGGCATCGGCGTTTTCGTCGCCGATGAGGAGGAAGGTCTGTCGGGCTAACGGGATCATTTTGCGGATGGTCAGGCGCCGCGAGGGGACACTCAGCTCTTTGGCAAAGATATCCTTGGTTTCCGTATTCACCGTGAGGAGCCAGGGCTGGCGTTCCACAAAGTCAATAATCAGGAGCAGATGGGTCCGGTCCAGCACGGTGAGCGCCCGAATAGCGGCGTGTTGGCGCTTGATGACGATATCGCGGCGGATTTTGCCCCTCGGCGTGACTTCCCACAGCTGAATGCCGTTAGACGAGTCATGCGGCGTTTGCGCCGTCGCAGCGAGCCAAAACGTCTTTGTCGGCGACGGCGCGATGCCTTTGTACTCGTGCCAGATGTGCTTTGCTCCGTAGTGCTGTTCCCACACAATGCTTTTGGGTTTCGCCGGCTTCCGTCTGGAGCGTCCGTGCCCGATGTCAGTCGTCCCCAGGAGCATCATGCTGCACAGCAACACGATAAACAGCTCTCGCATGGTTTCTCCTCTCAGCGTGCCGCCGGCGTCATGCGACATGCTGCGCAACTCGTACTGCGTATCGCAAATCACGTCTCCCAGGGTCACCTTGATGTTGCGAGCCTTGCGGCGCTCAAACCGGTAACAGACTTCCGCCAGCCTGTACTAGGCCGTGCGCCGCGCTAAGACATCTTGAATAGTATGGGAGAGATCGCCGATTGCCAAGGTTTTCATCAGAAAGGCATCAATACCTAAGGCTTCAGCCTCTGCAGCATCGATGATGTGGCTAAAGCCGGTGCAGAGAATGATCGGGACGTCAGGCCGAATCCGCCGCAGTTCCTGTGTCAGGGTTTTGCCCGTCATCTTGGGCATGGTTTGATCGGTAATGACGAGATCGAAACGTTGGGGGGCGGCACGAGATATCGCCAATGCCTCGATACTGGTCGTACAGACCACGGTTTCGTACCCGAGGTGGGCGAGCAGTTCCTGCATCGCCAGGGCGGTGTCGGCTTCGTCGTCGACAAACAAGAGATGCTCGGAACCGTGCACCGCCAGACGGTGTGGTATGTCTGTCGGCGTCGGGTGTTCGCCCACTTGTGGGAAATAGAGCACAAACGTGGTGCCGTCGGTCGTGGTACTCTGCACGGTCACGACCCCGCTGTGACTTGCCACGATCCCGTGGACGATGGCGAGACCCATGCCGGCGCCTTGGCGGGCTTCTTTGGTGGTGAAAAAGGGTTCGAAAATGCGTGCGAGGGTTTCGGGTGATATGCCGCCCCCGGTGTCATGCACGGTTAAACGGACATGCGGTCCGGGGCGGAGGACCGTATGAGCTGCGTCAAAGGTGCTATCGACTAACACGGCATCGACGGTGAGCGTTAGCACGCCGCCCGTCTCGCGCATGGCATACTCTGCATTGGTGCAGAGGTTGAGTAAGACTTGTTGGATTTGCGTGGGATCGGCGTGGATCGTGTCAGTTGGTGTCCGGGTGTCGTGGCGGATGTCAATATGCGCCGGCAAGGACGCACGTAAGAGCTTCAGGGTTTCGGTGACAAGCTCGTACAATGCCACCGGTTCTCGCTTGCGTTCGCTTTTGCGTCCGAACGTCAAAATTTGCCGCACCAGCTCTTTGGCGCGTTGGCAGGCCAGTAGGGTGCGGTGTGCATTGCGTTGGATACTTTCGTGCTCGGAAGCTTCCACGGTCGTGAGTTGCGCAAAGCCCATGATGATATTGAGAATATTGTTGAAGTCGTGCGCGATGCCACCCGCCAGCGTGCCAATCGCTTCCATCTTTTGCCCTTGCCGTTGCCGCTCCTCCTGCAAGTATACCCTCTCGCTGAGGTCGTGGGCGACACCCCGATAGCCAATGACGGTCAACCAGCGTGAGACAAACCAGCCGAGCACGCCGGCAGCAAGCAACGTCAGCCCGATGACGAACCAGACGGTACGTTGATTGGCCTGGACACGCAGGCGCAGTTCCGACAGAGGTTTCGGGATCATCACGCCCCAGCCGGTGTACGGGATGACAGTATAGCCTGCGATCATGGCGGTCTGTGTTGCCGGGGAGACGAAACGGGTCGACCCCGTGCGCCCGGCCATCATGTGCCTGACGGGTGGAAGCATGGAGAGGTCACGGATGGTGAGAGGTCACGGATGGTGGCACGCCATTGTGGACGCGGATGGGCGATAACGCGACCACTCGTCTTGACGAGACAGACGTGGTGAAAATGGAGGCGTTCGAGGAGCGTGGGGAGGGTATGCAGGGGTTGTTGCGTGGTGAGATGTGAGACCGCGAATTGAAACGTTGCTTCGACGTCTTTGGCGTAGCGGCTGAGCGCGTGTGCCATATGCTGCGCGAGCTTTTGATGCAGTTGTCCCGCTTGTTGCAGCTCGTGTCGCCAGGCATCGCGTGTCAGCATGATGCCGATTACTGCGGCTGGAAGCGCCGCGAGTAGGAAAAAGAGCAGGGGGAGGAGATAGGAGAGTGACGGAGCGAAACGCGTGGCGCGTTCCACTGTGTGTTGTCGATTGCGGCGTGTGCTGACTGTCAAGGGTTTAGTGCTCCGTCTCGTTGTCGTTGGGTGTGCCTGTGGGCACGTCGGCTACATATTCACACTAAAAACGACAGATTGGTAATCGGGATATCACTGTGGAGTAGCAGGGCTTTTTTCATGCTGATGCGCCAGGTGTCTTGGACCGGGCGAAGGTGATGTTCATAGCGCCCGGCAATGAGGCGTTGGCTGTGCAGCCCCAGGCCTTGCTGGCGCCAATCGCCCTCGCGCACTTCGTGGATGGTAAAGCAGGAATAGACCGTCACGGTGTCTCCAGCGTCATCCGATTGTGGCACGACTTCCACATTGGTGACCACGTGTGTGGTACGCGAAACGGGGTGTTGCGCCAGCATAGACGGCAGATGCAGGCGAAAGACGCGGTCTTCCAGCCGCGCCCGGTCATCGTAGATGATGGAGATTTCCCGTGCCGGGTCGACCGCATCGTGATTGGACGGCACCCAATAGCGCGCGTCATCGGTAAACAACGCCAGCCAGTCCTCGAAGCGTTTATTGTCGATCAGGCGGGCTTCAAGGTAGAGGAGGTCTTCGGCATCTGCACGGGTCAGCAAGTGTGTAATCATGGGGAGTGCGTGCTTTCTGTGTAGCCGTCCGTGCTGCATGCGCCCCTGCGTGAGGCAGCATCGCACGGGAATACGGAGCGATCTTAGCCTATTTCATCGTCACCATTGGTCTGCATCAACCGTTTCCACTCGCGGTGAAACGCACGCTGCGGAGTTTCATCAGTTGAATGACCGTAGCGGATATCCTGCTCGTCCACGCGTTCCCGATACAGGCCGCGGGAGAGATTGACCCAGGGCACGCCCTCCGCATACATGCCGGATTGGCAGGCCAGGAAGGCTTCCATGTCGTCCGGGACGCCAAAGCCGCCGGGGCCGTAGAACTGCTCATGGGCTCGCAACCGCTGGACGTTCAAAGCCTCAGGGGCACCGACGAGTTTGAAGGGATAGGTATAGACTTCCGTCAGCGCTTCGTTGATTGGCTGGACGACGCGTAGATGATTGGCGACGAAATAGAGATTCGGGAACACGGCGGTGTTGTGTCCGCCGAGAATGTGGAGCAAGTGCTCCGTGCCGTGTTGCGCTTCCAACTGCCGGTAATAGTCGCCAAACGGCCCGGCTTGCAGCGTGTCGAGTTGCTCCTGCACGAAGGGGCGTTCCAGGGCGCTATGGCCGTGCGGAAAACCGCGTGTGCCGCCGCGTTCGCGATATGTCACTTGATCTTTCAGACTATTGCCGCTGCCGCGTAAGCGCCCGAGGACTGCAGTATCGCGTGTGCGTGCCGTCACTTCTTGGAGGGAGCGGTGCACGTAATTGCCATGATAGCCATCGACCGTGTTTTCGCACTGGAATTTCCAATTGCCGGCGTAATCGTACTTATTGACGCCATGGCAGAGGTCAATAGTGCCGGTCGGCGAGGCATCCATGATGAAGTCGAGGCACTCGGTAACCGGGCCGAGGTACTCGGCCAGACTGATGATAGCGGGGTTGAGGCTGGCGAAGATGAGCCCGCGGTAGGTGGCCACACGCGGCACGGGTTGCAAGCCCATGCGGTCTTGGGGAAAGTCGGGCGGATAGCCGCTGCGCTGGGCAATGCCGGTAAGGTCGCCCCGCGTGTTAAAGACCCAGCCGTGGTAGAGGCACTGAAAATACTCGCAATTGCCTTGGGCCTCGCGGCAGACGACGGCACCTCGATGCGTGCAGCGATTGAACAGGACATGCAGGGTGCCATCCGTGTGGCGGCTCACGATCACCGGCTGCAGGCCGATATAGGCCGTCTTGAAATCGCCGGGCTGCGCCACCTCGCTTTCGTGGGCCACATACACCCACGTCGCTCCAAAGAGCTGGCGCATTTCTAGCCGGAAAATATCCGGGTCGGTGTAGACGCGTTGATGGACGCGAAAATCATCCGGCTCTTCCAGCACCAACTCGTCGGGATCGATACGCTTGATGTGCTGTTCGATGTAGTCGACCATGCGTCATTCCTTGTAAGTATGCCAGGTGTGCCAGGCCGTTCCGCAGCGTGGCGGGATCACGAGGCTTTTTGAGCTGCAGCAGGGGCGTGCTCCGCCGGCCAGTAGGCAAAGCCGAGGCCGGTTTTGGCATGATGGGCCCGAATGTATTCAACGATGGTGGCCGGACGTTGCATGGCGCCTGCGACCGTGATCCAGGCGCGGATTTCGCCGGTGCCGCCGCGCAGGGTATCCGAGTCGAACATGAACAAGTGCTGCAGAGCATCGCCTTCGTTGCGTTCCAAGCGTTCGAGGAACCAGCGGTCTAGGGGTTCGTCGACCCAGCCCGCGCGTGGGCCACTCGGATCGTGTGAGAGGCCGCCGGAGGCATAGATGGCGACGCGTTCGGGCCGCTCGGCCAAGACCTGGGCGAGGGCCACGCCCAGATCATAGCAGCGCTGCGCCGTGGGCAATGGCGGAAAGTATTCGTTCATAAAGAGCGGGATGATAGGAATATCTAGTTGTGGTACGAGAGTCGGGATGGGATGGGCTACCATATGCGAGACGCCATGGTCCGGCTGACCGCGCGGGGTGAACTCGGCGCTGGCGGCGATATCAAAGCCGTGTTTGATCAGGCCTTTGAGGAGCACCTGTGCCAGCTCCGCGTGACACGGGAAATCGATGCGCTTACGGTCCGCCAGCGGGCGGTAGCCAGTGCCGTCGAGGCCCCAGAGCATTTCGCCAGTGTAGAGGCAGAAGGTGGGGTTGAGGCTGGCATCGAACATATCGCCCTGATCATCGCCAACGACAAGGATGGCGTCGGGTCGATAGGCCTCGATCTGGGCACGCAGGATGTCAAACGCTGCGTGGATGCGGTCGATATAGCCCTGGATCACGTCCGGAGTTTCCAGCTTGGCGGTGTGAGGCTGCGATGTGTTGGTGTAGTCAGGACGACGGCTATAGATGCGGGACCACATCTCCTGCGGTTCAAACATAGCCGGCGCGTGGGATGAGGCAAGGCCAAGCCCTAACATGGTGTCTTCTCCTCGCTTGCCAGAATGCAATATCGTGCCGTACGACGTGCACAAGTCTTTCTGAGACAACACAGTAAGAGGGCCGCAGGACGTTGTCAAGCGGTTCGAGAACGATAGATGGCAGGGGGCAGATAGAGGTCCGATTGGGGGGACAGCCGAGGCAGCACGTGAGCTCCCTTTCTCGCGTGCTGCCTCAGTGACCGACTTCTTCGTCGAAGCTGTAATGGGCTCTAGGCTTTCTTCGGTATATACAGGGGATGCCTCGATTGAATCTCCTTGGCATCCTTGTCATGTTTCCATGATTTATAGACCGAATTTCGTCGATATGCTTCACCGGCAAGGCAAGAGGCGGCACGCGAGCTCCCTCTCTCTCGCGCCGCCTCTGCGATCGGCTTCGTGTTAGAAGCCTTGTGGGCACTCTGCTCTTTTCGGAGTAGGGGAGGGTCGGCTCCATCGAATCTGCTTGGATCCGTGGGCGGATTCGTCGGATTTGCGGGTCGAATTTTGTCGGGATGCTACGGGCGCGTTGCGTCCGGATCCCATGGGATGAGGTGATGCCAGATGGCGTATTGGACAAGGTCCGCATTGTTTTTCATTCCCATCTTCTCGAGAACACGGGCGCGGTGGGTGCTTACGGTAGGTGCACTGATGGACAGGCGTGAGGCGATATCGGAGATGGCGACTCCGGATGCCAGGAGGCACATAATTTGGAATTCCCGGTCTGACAACAGCGTGTGCCGTGGTTGATCCGCCGGCGCCGCCATGTCTTCGACAAGATATTCGGCCAGGGAAGGGCTGACATATTTCCGCCCTTGAGCGATGCGGCGGAGCGCCGCAACAAACTCCTGTGGAATGGCATCTTTCATGAGATAGCCCGCGGCCCCCATCCGTAAGAGCCGTGGCCCATATTGGCGTTCGTCATGCATTGTCAGCACCAGTACAGGCGGAGATTTTGGGAACGCGGTGATATGCCGGAGGATATCGATGCCGTCACGGTCGTTCAGCGACAGATCCAATACTACGACATCCCAGCGTTGTCTCTCGAGGAGTTTGAGCGCCTCCTCGCCACAGCTGGCTTCACCGCCTACAGTCATATCGGGAGTGCTCGTGAGAATTTGTTTTAACCCTTCACGTATGATTGCATGATCGTCAACGATGAGGATGGTGATCATTCCCGCTGTCCTTCCTCTATAACTGGCCTGCAGCTAGAGATGGAGACGTGGTAAGGGCGTGCTGGAACCTAGGAGTACTTGCACTTGCAGAAGTATACGCGTTGAGACATGAAAGACCACCATCACCTAGTGCACGCATAACAAGAACTAATTCGTACTACGTATCGCAGATAACGTTGCCTTTTTTCGGTTAATTTTGTTTTGTTTACGCTGTTTTGTTACAAGCACAACATTGAGAAGGGCAAACGACTATTATCTGTGTTGTACTAGTGTAAAAAATCTTCAAGAAAAGTGCCAATAGGTTTTTGCAAAATTCCTGGATAATCCCAAAGAATTCTCAAGGAGAGCGGAAGAAAATAGATTTTGAATTATCAAAGAGTAATTTATTGTTACTTTATTTATTTATTTTTATGAATTATAAGATGTTTATATATTGATGGGAGTAGGGACAGACACATGGACGTGTTTGCGATTATTGGTTTGCTGACCACGCTCGCGGCGCTCTTCAGTTACGTAAACCATCGCTTTATACGGTTGCCGACTACCATTGGCCTCATGCTCATTGCGTTACTGCTTTCGCTCGGCTTGATCGCCAGTAGCGCGCTTGGTTTTGATTTGCGCACGGGGGCTGAGCAGCTCATCGCCAGCATCGACTTCTCGCATACGTTGTTGCAGGGTATGCTGAGTTTTCTGCTGTTTGCCGGAGCGCTCCACATTAATCTCGACGATCTCCTCGAACAACGGGGGGCAATCAGCGCGTTCGCCACAATCGGTTTATTGTGTTCCACTGTGCTCATCGCCGGGGGCATGTTCGTCCTGTTTGGCTGGCTGGGCTTGCCGGTGTCGTTCCTGCATTGTCTTATTTTCGGTGCCCTGATCTCTCCCACCGATCCGATTGCCGTGCTGGGGCTCCTGAAGCAAGCCAAGGCGCCTAAATCTCTGGAAACGAAGATTGCGGGTGAGTCGCTGTTCAACGACGGCGTGGGGGTCGTTGTCTATCTTGTGCTCTTCGAGGTGTTGACCGGTGCGCATACGGTCAGCGTTGGTCATGTGGGCACGCTGCTGGCGCAAGAAGCCCTGGGCGGTGGTGTGTTGGGCTTTGTCCTCGGCTGGATCACCTACCATTTGCTCAAGAGCATTGACAATTATCAGGTGGAAGTATTGCTCACACTCGGGCTCGTTACCGGGGGCTATGCCTTGGCCACGGCGCTGCATACCTCGGGGCCATTGGCCATTGTCGTGGCGGGCTTGTTTATTGGGAACCAGGGGCGGCATTTCGCTATGTCCGACACCACCCGAGAGCATCTGGATACGTTTTGGGAACTTGTGGACGAAATGCTGAACGCGGTGTTGTTTGTCCTCATTGGCTTGGAAATTTTGCTTGTGCATCTCACTGCTGGCGCGCTCACTGCCGCAGGGCTAGCGATTCCGGTCGTGTTGCTGGCGCGGTTTCTCAGCGTCGGCCTGCCGGTGACGGTGTTGCGACGCGCCCGCGCATTCAGTCCGCATGCGGTCAAAGTGTTAACCTGGGGGGGGTTGCGCGGTGGGATTTCCGTCGCATTGGCTTTAGCGCTACCGGTGAGTCCGGAGCGGGAGGTGTTGCTCACGGTGACCTATGCGGTTGTGGTGTTTTCTATTGTCGTGCAGGGCTTGACGCTGGCGCCGTTCCTGCGTCGTGTTGTGGCGCAAGCCATAGATGCGCCTGTGGCACCTTGATGTGGTCGGTGCGTTGGGCTCTGAAAGCGCATTGCTCTTCGTGGCGAATACGCGTACCATGGGCGCAAAACCATTCTTGCTATCTTGCTTTTGAGAGGGGAGAATCCCATGCCTCTTGACCCCCAAGCCCAACAGGTGCTTGAGCAAATGGCGGCGCTGAATTTACCGCCGACCTATACGGTGTCGCCCGAGGAAGCCCGGGCGCTGAACAAAGCGCGCCCCCGGGCTGCTGGGCCGGAGGTGGCGAAGGTGGAAGACGCCACTATCCCGGGAGCTGGACCGGACATTCCGGTGCGTATCTACATACCCTCTGGGCCGGGGCCGTTTCCGATCCTGGCGTGGTTTCACGGCGGCGGCTGGGTTGTGGGTGATCTGGACACCGCTGATGCGACCGCCCGTCATCTCACAGTGGGGGCGAATTGTGTGACCGTGTCGGTGGATTACCGTCTTGCTCCGGAAACCAAATTCCCCGGCGCCGCAGACGATTGCTATGCTGCCACCGTTTGGGCAGCACAAAACGCGGCCCGTCTCAATGGTGATGCGAGCCGTCTCGCTGTGGGTGGGGACAGTGCCGGGGGAAACTTGTCGGCGGTCGTCGCACAAATGGCGCGTGACCGTGGAACGCCACCGCTGGTGTTTCAGCTGCTGGTCTACCCCGTGACGGAACAGAACTTCGAGACGCCGTCGTATCGGAATAATGCCGAGGGGTACTTGTTGACGCGCCAGAGCATGCAATGGTATTGGAACCATTATCTCAGCGGCCCGGCCGATGCGACGAATCCGTATGCGGCGCCGTTGATGGCGAAGGATCTCAGCGGTTTGCCGCCGGCGTTCGTCCTGACTGCAGAGTACGATCCTCTGTGTGACGAAGGGGAAGTCTATGCCACACGCCTCCAAGACGCGGGTGTGCCCACCACGTACACCCGCTACGATGGGATGATCCATGGCTTTTTTGGCATGTCCGCCGTGCTGGATAAGGGCCAGCAGGCGATTGCCGATGCCTCGGCGGCATTACGTCAGGCGTTTGCCGGCTCATGATGATGTTGACGTTCGGATGACGTTTGGGGCATGGCCCCAGTTGTCTATTCCCCAGCAATGGGGGGAGAGGTAGGAGTGGTTTCCTGCCGTGTGCCCCTTCCAGGACGGAAGGGGCCTGTTCGTTCCTGCATCTGCGAAACAGGAGAAGCGCACATGCCGAAAGTTACCGGAAATGATCTGGTTGTCCAGACCTTGAAAAACGAAGGGATTGACACGGTCTTTTTTCTGACCGGTGGTCCGATGTCTGATGTTGCCGGGCTGTGTCTCGAGATGGAGTTGAAGTCGATTGACGTGCGGCACGAGCAAGGCGCGGCCATGATGGCCCATGCCTACAGCCGCATCAGCGGGAAGCCGGGCCTGTGTTTCGCGGCTTCGGGGCCGGGCGCGACGAATCTGCTGACAGGCATCGGCAATTCCTTTCTTGACGCCACGCCGGTCGTGGCCCTCGGCGGCTCGAGTCCGTTGGTGGAAAATAGCCGTGGGGCGTTCCAGGAGATGGACCAGTTGTCCATTTTTAAACCGGTCACCAAATGGGCCGAGCGGGTGACGGAGGTGCGGCGCATTCCTGAGCTGGTGAGCAAAGCCGTGCGCATGGCATCGCAGGGGCAGCCGGGTCCGGTTTATATCGATCTGCCGGGCGATATCCTCTATACCGAGGCCGAGTTGGAT
>CAJIAL010000126.1_pt1 | contig 17982 bp, 20 predicted proteins | sample 9199091 | NCBI WGS metagenome assembly CAJIAL01 (sample SAMEA7708270, study PRJEB35096) | sediment metagenome | biome: marine neritic benthic zone biome [ENVO:01000025]; feature: sediment [ENVO:00002007]; material: shallow marine sediment [ENVO:03000034] sea grass bed [ENVO_01000059] ... | reverse complement strand
GCTTCGATACTCGCCCATACATAGTGCTGAGGCGCACGGACACAGCGATCCCATGAAGCACGAATCAACAGGTCAACCCCGGCTGGGCGCTCGGCGGCCAGCACATCGTAGATATCCGCTTCACGGTCGCCCACACTGACCAATCGAGTGCCCGGACAACTGTCACGAGCGGTTAAGACCGCATCGAGACTGTGGAGCCATTTCTGGCTTTCTTTCTCACTGATGGGCCGTTGTTTGCGCTGGGCGCTTTTACCCATGTCGTTCAGGTCTCGTGCCCACACCAGTTGAGCCAGCAGGCCCAAGGGAACGCGATCCGGGGTGATGGCCAAGGTGCTATGGACAAACAGACCGCGGCAAGCACTGTGTCCAAGAGGTCCCAAGCCTTTGGTGGCAGTAAAGCTAAAACCACCCTGTGAGTGAAAAAGGGTTATCATGGGCCCATAATCTCCCATCAAACCGGCCAGCGTCCACAAGACGCCAGCCAGGAGGCAGCCATGAGAACCCCGAAGCAATTATACGCCCAACAGCGTCTGATCTACCATCCCGAGTGGCTTAGCTGTCCCGCCTGCGGCGACCTTCTGGTCGGCTGCAATTACCTCAAGTGGGATAAAGTCGTGCAAACTCTTGATCAGGTCCTCTCCATTGCCAGCCGTCCCGGTCACTGCCCCAATCCCGAGTGTCCCGGTCACGCTCTTCGCCTGTTGTCGGCCCAAGGTCAGGGCATCGCGCCTGCCCACTCCACCTATGGCTATGATGTGGTGGCTCGGATTGGCTGGCTGCGTCAGCACCGCTTTGATACTTATGAGCAGATTCATACTGACCTGAATCAGCACGTGGCCATTTCAGCCTCCCATGTGCGGGCGCTTTACCAGCGTAGCTATTTGCCCCTCTTGGCCTGCCATGAGCGCCGCCAACGCGGGCGGCTTGATGCCTTGTCAAACGAGCAAGGTGGCTTGATCATTGCCCTTGATGGCCTCGAACCCGAAGCGGGTGAGCCCCAACTGTGGTTCATTCGGGAGCTCTCGACCGGCTTGACCCTGCGCAGTGGGTGGCTGAGCCGGCAAACCCAAGACGCCTTTGAAGACTTCTTAGACCCGCTCGCTAAGTATGCAAAACTGATATTCTCTGATACAGAATGAGTTGGGCCATCATACCACAGAGCGAAGTTCAAAAAAGAAAGCTTGGGTTGTCGCTCTAATGCCAAAATTCCAAAATTCCAAAATTGACATGAGGACAGTAAATTCAATAGTTTGTAAGTATATATCGATTGACGTGTTGCCAGAATGATGCGAATAATGCAGATATTTATGATTTGCGCATGGATTCTGATGGCACAAGGCAAACAAGCAAAGATCATTACACGTCCCCAGGAGCGAGCCATTCTCGATCATTTGAGGCACACGCGCAACCCTGACCGGGATTGCGTTTTGTTCCTTCTTTCACTCAAAGCCGGATTACGGGCGAAAGAGATAGCCGCTTTAACGTGGGGCATGTTAACAGATGGTACGGGCAACATAGCGGAGTGTATTGCTCTGCCCAATCTCGCCAGCAAAGGCCAAAGCGGTCGGACCGTCTATCTGAATTCCGACCTGAAAAATGCCATTGAAGCCTTACGGGGCAGTTTCCCCCGATATCCGAAGCGACTGGCCCGTCATCTATTCCAGTCGTAACAAGGGCCTCTCAGCCGCCGCCGTCAAAGAATGGTTTGCCCGGCTCTACCGCACCCTAGGTATGGACGGGTGTTCCTCTCACTCCGGGCGGCGGACATTCATCACAAGAGCCGCCCGCGAAGTGTCCGTGGTTGGCGGGTCTCTTCGAGATGTTCAGCAGCTTGCCGGTCATGCCTCCCTGGCCATGACACAACGCTACATCGAGGGCGATACAGAAGCAAAACGAAAGCTCATTGAGAGAGTGTAATGGGTATTAGAAACCCGAGATACGAATGATCTTCACAGCGCTTTGATACGGGAAAAATCTTATCAGCCATTGGCATCGAGGCGGTTCAGAGCTTCACGAGCGGTGACAATCGGAATGCCCTCAACCTCGCGCAAATCCAGCATGCCCGATCTATCCCCGGATACGATGAGATCGGCATAACCGGCGATGGCTGTAGCCAGGATCAAGTTGTCGTCTGGGTCGGAGGAAAAAGCTACAGCAGGCGCGGATGGCACGACGATAGCCAAACCGTCAACGTTATCCACGAAATCCCGGACCTGTGCCGGGTTAATGCGGTCGCGGAGTTTTTCATAGCCGAGCGCCCGCCGCAATTCATCAAGCTGTGTCTGAGAGGTCACAAGGTCGAACTGGCCATCAAGCCATCTCTGGAGGAGTTGGCCCGGTGGTCCCTTACTGGAGAGAAAGCCGGAGATAATAATATTTGTATCAAGCAGGATTTGCACGCGCCCACGCCACGGCTTCGTTAGCCAGCTCCATTGCTTGATTTTCGGTTAGGTCGGCATTCTGTGCCTGCACGGCTTTCGCGGTCTGACGCAACACTTCCGCGCGCACGGCGGTATCGACAAACTTTGAGAGGTCGCCCTTCTTCAAGCCGATCCGGGCCAGGTAAGACCGGACCATCCGGTCGGTCTCTTCAGATATAGAAAGATTCCATCGGGTCATTGATTATCCTTTGTGTTTATGCACTTATATGCCTATATTATCATATAGAGACCCATTGGGCAAGAACTGATTGCCCCATCTTCTTGGCCTCAAGGCATTGATTTAATTAATCTAATGCCTGAATTGGAAATATAGCATGAGAGGCATTGGAGGAACAAAATAGTGGGAGAATCCTACCCTCTCCCCGACATTGAGCAGGGTAGTTGGGCATTTTCTGGCATAGTTCTTGCCCTCGTCGTAATTGAGCCCTCTTAACCCGAAGGGAGTTGATATATCTGGCAAACCCGCTCACCAAAGAGGCGAAGGATTGTGATCTTCACCGCATTCAAACCTGTGATCAGCTCCTGGACCTTCTCTTCAACCCGCACACGGACACGCTCAATCCCTTCCAACAGTTGGAACACCCAGCGTAAAGTCGGACGACTCGTGGGTTGATTGATTTGATTCGGAATCGTCTCGTTGTGACGTGCCAACTCCTGACGCAGACGACGTTGCGCCACCGAATACACCAGGAGCGCCAACGTCATCACCATCAACAGCCCCTGAATGCGACAGGGTTTTTTCACAAACAACGACGAGACAAAAAACAACGGGTCTTTGAGAAAGCGAAAGCCCCCTTCGGCATGAGCCTGCCCTTTGTACCCGGCGATCACCTCGGTATCGCTGAGCTGCTTCACCTCGATGTTGGTCCCCAGCACAAAGCAGGCTTTGGACTGTTTTGCCTGCTGTATCCGCTCGGCGTCTGCTTTCACCTGGGCTTGGAGCTGCCATTCGATCGCCTTGATCGGGCTCTTGGCCGTGGGACGCCCTTTGGTGGCGTAGCGTTTATGCTCGATCAATTGGCTCGATGCGATCTCATGATACTTCCATTTCTTGGCCAACACGGCCAACCCCTCGTGGGCCAACTCAGGCGTCTGAAAACGCTTGGCTTGCAAGTGAAACAGTTGCTTTTGGATCGCCTCCTGTTCCCGTGCCTGGGCCTTGCGGACCGTGGACTCGGCACGTAAGGCAGCCGCCTCAGAATGCACCACCAGCCAGCGCTGCTCCATACCAAAGTGGCATAACTCCAGGCGCTGATAGCGCGTCTGGTCATCCAGACGCTGCCACGTGTCTATCTCAAGGGCTTGGCGGATCACCTGCGAGACCACTTTGAGCGTATGCGGGATGCGGGTGATAAACCCCAACGATTGCAAGTTCGACGCATTGTCCTCATGGTACAATTTGGAGTCTGCCACCAGATACCGAGGACTGGGCGACTTCTTCAAGGTCTCGATCAGGGCTCGGGCACGTTCCTGAAACACCTCGATATCAGACGTGTTGCCATCCCAACTTTTGCTCAGCAACGGCACCCCGCCGTCTTGGGACACCATGAGCGCTCAGACGGCCTGTTTCAAGTCAGGGCGGTGATCTTTGGAATAGCCATGCGTAATGGCGATGGCGTGTGCATCGCTGTCGGGGACGTACTCGCCAGTGAGCGCAAAACTCGTCGTGTCGAGATGATTGAAACGTTGGTCAATGCCTTCTTGGGCACACACTGCCAGGGCGATTTCGCTCAACAACAGGTCACAGCCGTAGGTGTGGACCTCATCGAGGCTGCGGCCGAGTTTGAAACGATTGAACATGTCGGCACGCACCCCAGGGCGCAATAACAAGGCGAGGGGTGTATTGGCAAAGAACTGTGGGGTCAACGACAAGGGACGATTGGCAAACCCTCAGCCGTTGAGGATCATGCCAGCAACCGCTTCGCCTGCGGTGATCTCTTCTTGGTCATGCTGCACCAGGCGTGCGTCGATCATCTCGATGATCCCGACATCTTTGATAGTCGAGGCCACGACCCCTAAATGGTCCAGGCGTTCCACGCGAATCGATTCCATCTGTTCCCCCCTGACTGCGGCGCGTTGAGGTGTTAAGACAATCCAGGGAGGGTATATAATTTTTTCTCGATCTGCACCTGCTCAATGTCGGCTGTAGTGCGCAATAATTGAATTGTGACACCCTCAGTGACGAATAGCCCCTCCTGAAGCATGAAGAACGAGAGATCACTGGAAACACGATGCCGAACGAGGTATCGTAAGGCCACAGGGAGAGCGGAGAGCAAGACCGCAGGCAACGTGACGTGGGAGATGCTGGGGGGAGGGCGCCTGATGCAAGCGCATAACCAGACGTTTGATTGTCTCGTGTTGGGCACGGGAGGCGTGGGCAGTGCGGCCCTCTACCATCTGGCCCGCCGTGGCGCGCGGGTGTTGGGCATCGATCGATTTCCGCCCGGACACGATCGCGGCAGTTCGCATGGCCACACGCGGGTGATTCGTCTGGCGTATTTCGAGCATGCCGATTACGTGCCGCTGTTGCAACGGGCCTATGAGCTCTGGGAAGCGTTGATGGCGGAGCGCCAGGCGCCGTTCTACGTGCAGACGGGCATTTTGGAAATGGGACCGCCGGACGGTACCATCGTCCCCGGGGTGCTCGACGCCGCGCGCCAACACGCCCTGGAGGTAGAGCACTTGTCGGCGGCGGAGATTCACTACCGTTTTCCCGGGGTACGCGCCCCCGAGGCATGGACCGGGGTGTACGAAGCGCGCGCCGGGTATTTGCTGGTGGAAGAGTGCGTCCGCGCCCACGCCGATGCCGCCGTGGCCCACGGCGCCGCCCTGCACGTGGGGGAAGAAGTGCAGGGCTGGGACACCGAGGGCGATCACCTCGTGGTCCGCACTGATCGTGCCACCTATCGCACCGCTCACCTGGTGGTTACCGCCGGCGCCTGGGCACCGCAAATGCTCGCCTCGCTGGGGGTGGAGCTGACGGTGGTGCGCAAGCCCCTCCTGTGGTACCGCACCACCACGTCCGCGTATCGCGTGGAGTCCGGCTTTCCGGTCTGGGCATTCGAAACGCCGGCGGGGGACATCTATGGGTTCCCGGAGATTGCTGACCAGGGTCTCAAACTGGCGGAGCACTCCGGGGGGCTGCCCGTGGCCGACCCCTTGGACGTCCAGCGCGACCTGCTTGCCGTCGACCGCCCACCCGTCGATGCCTGTGTCCGGGCCCATTTCCCCGGCGTGTCGACCGAGTGCCTCCGGCATGTGGTCTGTATGTACACCACCTCTCCGGACGGCCACTTTCTCATCGATCGCCATCCCGACAACCCCCGCATCAGCTTTGTGGCGGGTCTATCCGGGCACGGATTTAAATTTGCCTCCGTGCTCGGTGAGATCATGGCGGACCTCGCCCTGGAAGACGGCACCGCGCACCCAATCGCATTCTTGGGACTGCGTCGGTTTCGCCAATGAGGGTGGCCCACCATTACTCATGAAACTCTGCGACAGAGCTGCCTGTGATCTCCGTCGGCTCAGGCTACGAGGAGTCGACCGGCCAACTCCGCGACCCGGCACGCGTACCCCCATTCGTTGTCATACCAGGCCAGCAATTTGGCCGTGGTACCGTTGAGGACGCGGGTCGAGCACGCATCCACGATGGAGGAATGCGGGTTGCCGAGAATATCCGCGGACACCAGTTCATCATCACTCACGTCCAGAATACCGTGCAGCGGAGGGCATTGCGCCGCCGCCCGCAAGCGCCCGTTGATTTCCTCGGCGCTCGTCGGCGTCTCTAGCTGCACGACTATGTCCGTCACGGAACCGTCAGGCACCGGTACCCGGATAGCCATACCGTCCATCTTCCCGGTGAGTTCGGGCAAAACCAGCGCGGTGGCTTGTGCAGCGCCGGTGCTGGAGGGGATCATCGATAAGGCGCCGGCGCGCCCCTGGCGGCGTTGACGCATCGGGGTATCCACGAGCGCCTGACTGGACGTGTAGGCGTGCACCGTGGTGATGAACAGGCTGGCGATGCCGAAATGCTCTTGCAACACCTTGGCCACCGGCGCCAGGGAGTTGGTCGTGCAGGAGGCCATGGAAATGATGTGATGGTGCTGAGGGTCATAGTGGCCATCGTTCACCCCAGGCACGAGAGTGACGTCGGCCGAGGCAGCGGGGGCACTGATCAGAACCTTGCGTGCTCCGGCCTGCAGATGTTGCGTCGCCTCTTCGTGTCGGCAAAACGCACCTGTCGCCTCGATCACCACGTCGGCCGTGACCATACCCCAAGGAATTTTCTCCGGCTTCGGCTCGGCGAACAACTGGATCTCGCGCCCATCAATCGAGAGGTACGGCTCCTGGTAGGCCACTTCGCCCGGGAACACCCCGTGGACGGAATCATACTTGAACGAATAGGCAAGATCGCCGCCATCACTGAGATCATTGATCGCCACGACCTCGACCTCGGGAAGTGCAAGGGCTCGGCGTAGCACCATACGGCCGATGCGCCCAAAACCATTGAGTCCTATCCGACATGCCATGCGCAACTCTCCTTCTCTTACGGAAGCAATCCGTTTCTCCAAAGGGCTTCAGAGCCCTCTCCACGTACACGTAAAAGTATCGGAAAGAAAGGCGTATGGCTTAATCGGAAACGTGTGAACCCAGGCGGAAGATAGTCGCGGTCTTTGAGGCCGGAGATCTGTGCGCTGACCGTCGTCAGAGATGTCAGCCTGGCATGCCGCAGCCCATGCAGCACGCGTTGTCACAAAGAGCGTCCTCATCGAAGGTGATGGTCAGATTATGTGCTATGCTATAACGCCACGGGGCAGGGGAGAACCACATATCGTGGTGGCAGCAGGTGCCTTCCTTTACCCGTATGAGCAAGGAGATCCGTTATGAGCCTGCGTGTCGTTGTGTTGCTTCTGGCCGTCCTCTTCTGTTCTCCCGTGTTGGCGGCCACCTTGGACGTCACGTTCATCAAGGCCAGCACCGTCGCGTTGGAGAATCCACACGACCTCAAACTCTCCCCTGACGGCACGTATCTCTTCGTCTCCGACGTTGGCAACAACCGCATCGTGGCTCTCGATCCCTCCTCCCTCGCGTTCATCGCGGCGTTCGGTGCAGATCACCAGGCTGGCACGCACGACATCGACTTCGACACGGCGGGAAATGCGTATGTCGCGGATACCCACAATAACCGCGTCACGATCTACAAGATGCGTGGCGCGCAGGGATCGCTTATTGGCCAGATCGACGAACGGATTCGTGGCCCAGAAGGCGTCCTGGCCCACCCCAACGGCCTGATCTATGTGGCCGGCGCCTGGTCTGGCAACGTCGTGGCGTATAAGGACGGCAAGGTCGTAGCGGAATTGACCGGGCTCTCGTCGCCGCATGACCTGGAACGGGCTCCCAGTGGCGATATCTGGTTAGCCGATGCCGGCAACGACCGGATGCTGTTGCTGTCGCCGGAGCTGAAAATCAAGCGCGAGCTGCAAGGCGCACCATACAACTTCAACGGCGTGCGCTATCAGGACGTGTTGCCGGACGGCACGTTGATTGCGGCGGACAAGAACAATCACCAGGTCAAGGTCATTGGTCCCGATGGAGGGCTACTGTTGGTGCTGGGAACCGGCAGACCGGGCAAAGGACCTGGTAAGTTCAGAACACCCGAGGGCATCGAGGTCAAGGGGGAGACGCTCTGGATATCCGACTCCGGCAATGACCGCGTGATACGGTACCAGATCACAACGAAACCGCGGCCTTGAACCTGTGCTCCGCACAAACGTGAATGGTCACCGTGACCCCATTACCAAACGCAGTAAAACTGCTACACAATGCTCTACAATGAATGACGTTGCGCCCACCGGAGAGCCCTATGAAAATCACCCAGGTTGAAGCGATTCCTATGCAGACCGGACCGATGATCGTTCGGGTTTCCACTGACGACGACCTCTATGGCCTTGGCGAGTGTTCGGGCCGGCATTGGAAGGTGCTCAAGCCCTTCATTGAAGACGTCCTGCAACCCCTCGTAGTAGGTAAAGACCCCAGGCTGACCACGCGGCTGTGGGAGGACATGTTCTTCTCCACCTCGCGCCTGGGACCGATGGGACTGCAGACCACCGGCATCGGTGCGGTGGACATTGCGTGCTGGGACCTCTACGGCAAAATCGCGGGCCGACCGCTCCACGCCTTGCTCGGGGGGGCAGCGCACTGGCGCGTCCCGGTCTACTGGAGCACGGGTCTCGGATGGCGCTTGCAACCTCACGAAATGCGGGCGAAGGTCGAGCAGGGCCTCGAGATCGGGATAAAGGCGTTCAAGATTCGCATGGACTGGAACGCCAATCGTCAGGATGCTGACCCCGAGAAGGACTACCAGATGTTCAAGATGTGCCGCGAGTTCTTACCGGAGCCGATCGCCCTCAGCTTCGACGCCAACAACGGCTACTCGGTGAGCACGGCCATCTCTCAAGGCAAGCGCTTCGAGGACTTAGGCATTGCCCATTTCGAGGAACCGCTCCCCCAGTACGACTACGCGGGCCTCAAGCAAGTGGCTACTGCCCTGTCCATTCCGGTGTCATCGGGTGAACAGGAACACACCCGCTGGCAATTCCGGGACCTGATTCTGCGAGGTGATCCGGACATCGTGCAGCCCGACATTGTGATGGCCGGCGGCATCTCTGAGATGCGTCACATCTACAGCGTGGCCGAAACGTTTAACAAGCCGATTATGCCGCACTGTCCATCGGCTGGTATCTCCAGCGCTGCCAGTCTTCAGCTCTACTGCACGGTCGCGAACGCTGTGCGGCCGCATGAGTATTCCTATGAATTCTCTCCCCGGGAAAACATGCTGGCGCTCTTTGAAGAGCCATACGAACTCAAGGACGGCGAGCTCCACGTCCCGGACCGGCCAGGCCATGGGCTGGTGTTGCAGGAGGATGCGCTCGCACGCCTAAGGCTTCAGTAGAATGGTCGGATGCGCCGAGGCTCGGTATCGAGTCAGATTGGCTTTCATGGCGGCCCACCCCTAACGCAGGATGAAGGGGTTGGGGACGTCACTGGTCGTTGCCAGCCACACGGATTTGACCTGCATATATTCCTTGATCATTTCTTGGCCACTCTCGCGGCCCAGGCCGCTCCGTTTGTAGTCCCCGAAGGGCGACAGAAAGCTCACGGCACGGTAGGTATTCACCCAGACCGTGCCTGCTTGGAGACGCTCGGCCATGGTGATCGCGCGGGGAATGCTCTGCGTCCACACCCCCGCCGCCAGACCGTAGACCACGTCGTTGCCGATGGCCACGGCTTCCTCCTCGTCCTGAAACGGAATCACTGACAGGACCGGACCAAACACCTCCTCCTGGGCGATACGCATGTTGTTCGTCACCCCGGTGAAAATGGGGGGCTCCACAAACCAGCCATCGCCGCATTCGGGCCGCTCCGCTTTGCCGCCGCCAAGTACCATCTCCGCTCCCTCGCCTTTGGCAACGTCAATATAGTTGAGAATCTTCTCGTACTGGGGAATGTTGGTGACTGGCCCCACCTGGGTGTCCAGATTCATGGGGTTCCCCATGTTGGCCGTCCTGGCAAAGGCGGTCAGCTTGTCGACAAACTGATCGTGGATACTCGCTTGCACCAGCAGTCCCCTGCGCCTTGCGCCCAGCAGCGGCCTCTGGCGCGCGGCACGCGGCCCGCCCGCTGACACCAGGGGCTGATCGACGCCGGCGCGGGGCGTGAAAATCGCGTTTGTTTTTCTTATCCGCACAATGATATAGATCCCGAGTTCGGCATACACATGGGGGGCTACTTCGAAGGCTTCATCCAGGAAGAGGCCCGACACATGGGCAAAACGTCGGACGAAATCAGAGCGTGGGAGCCATCACGCGCCGTTGCAAGACGACGACGGCGTCATGAATCATTGGGGAAGAAGCACGTGACCAGGGACCACGGACGAATTGTGGCAAGAGATGACGCTTTGATCAATGACCGCTATGGTATACTCGGAGTATCCTTGAAACGGTAGTGGAGAGGGTAAGCAGGGGGGTAGTAGGATTACACATAGGGTGATATGCATAATGGCTGACGCTGCAGACAGATGGGCTGCCCAATCCCGGTATGACATTGAGACTGCGAAGGCCATGCTTGACACCGGTCGTTATCTTTATGTCCTTTTCTGTTGTCAGCAGGCAGTTGAGAAGATGCTGAAAGCGCTGATTGCCAAACGGACCAGAGTGTTACCGCCACGTCTGCACAATCTTATGCGGCTGGCTGAGGTCGCCTCGCTCACGGTTCCGGAAGACACCGCACACCTCTTCAGAAGATTGTCCGATTTCTACATTGCATCGCGCTATCCGGCGGAACTGGATGAGGCAGCTTGGACCGTCAATCCTTCTCAAGTCCGTCAGACGTACGCGTCTACAGAGGAAGCCCTCACATGGCTCTCATCAATCCTGTAATCGAACAGCGTGCTACGCGGGCACTTCAGGTCTTAACCCGTCATATGAAGGTTCGTGCTGGCTTCCTCTTCGGCTCATACGTTGATGGAATGCCAGATGCCTACAGCGATATTGACCTGGCTGTATTTGTAGAAAGCATCGAAAACTGGGATATCTTTGAACGTGCTGAGATGACTGCCCTTGTGCAACGTGAGGTGGGGGACGATATTGAGCTGCATTACTTTCCCGTGCACACACTTGAATCTTGCGACCCCGCGAGCTTCGCAGCATACGTCTTGTGTCGTGGGGTGCCCATTGACGGCACTGTCCTCAATGCATGAGACGAGAAACCAAATGACCCGCTGACACCAGGGGCTGATCGACGCCGGCGCGGGGCGTGAAAATCGCGTTTGTTTTTCTTATCCGCCAGTTGCCGGCATTTCTCTCATGATGCGACAGCGGCAAGCCCGAATGCACCGTTCGACGGTCATGCCAACCAGGTTAGATCGCCCAAAGGTCTGTGAACTGTGTCGCGACGACCTGTTCGTAAGAAACCGGCCCGTCGAGCCAGCCCAAGTCGGTCATAAAGGCGTTCATACCCCGCACGAATGTTGCGGAGATCGCAGCATCGTAGTACGGCAGATCACGTGCGACCACGTCAGCGATCAATGCGGCGTCATCCGCCGGGAACAGCTTTCGGCCGATTGCCGTGGCGCGGGTCACGTCGGCCTTCAGGGCATGCTGTGCCCGCACGATCGCCCGCGTTGCCGCCGCCGCGGCTTCGGGGGCGCGCGCAATCAACGCATCGGTGGTCAGCAACGCCGGCATGGTGTAATTGAACGCCATCTTGGGTTCATCACCGCGACGAATGTCGATCAACACCTTGCCAACACCCGCACGGACCGCGATTTCGGCACCCATACCGTTGGCCCAAAACGCATCGATCGTGCCCTCGCTCAGTGCCTTGGCAGCGGTGACGCCAAACGAAAGCCCGGGCTGGGTCGCCCCTGGCACTGGCGCAATAGTGACGTTGTCTGCGGCAACGTCGATACCTACCTCGGCAAGCATACGCCGCAAGCCGAGATCCACAAAGGGCGCTGCCCCGATATTGAGACCTTTCACGGCCTTGATGTCGCCGCGTTCGGCGTCCAGGTCAGCGCGCACAACAAGTAACCAGTACATGCCCTGGGCCAGCGAAGCGAGCAGCTTGGCGCCTTGCCAACGCGGAAAGGCGGCCAAGGCGCTGTGGGCTGAACCGGCGACGAAATCGATCGCGCCATCGCGCATCATGGCGCAGCAGGTGTCGACCGGAAAGATGTGCTGAAGGTCCATCGCAAGCCCCTCGGCCTCGAAGAAACCGAGTTCAACGGCCGTGATCGCGGGAAAGTAGGAATTGGAAATCAAATCCGGTACCGCCATCTTCATCGAAGCCTCTCCTCGCACCGAGGGATGTCAGGGTGGTGACGTCGGTAAGCGCAGTGCCTATCGTATAGGCTTTGTCAGTGGATGTACAACAGACTCAGGTACCACACCATTGGCCGTCTCCGTCGCAATGGAGCGAGAGATCAAGAGGCCCAGTGGACATGCGCGGGCTGAGCGTTGACATGCCACGTGACAACTCGTAGCATGCCGCTTGAGGAGGGCAACAAGCGGTGGCTGAGTCAACGACACCTACCTATCTCGGCACGCGAGAGCGCTGGTTGACTACGGGCCTGCTGGGCATCGGATTGATCGTCTTTGCGATTGGCGCCTCGGTGAGCAACTTCAGCCTGCCGAAAATCATGACGAATCTGCGTGTCGAGCTCTACCAGATTCACTGGGTACTGACGGCTTTCGGCATTGCGCGCACGGTGATTATTCCAGCCTTGGGATGGCTGAGTGGCCTGGTCGGGCCACGCTGGTTGTATCTGATAAGTCTGTCGACCTTTTGCCTGGGCTCACTTGGCAGTGCCTTGGCGTGGGATTGGGGTACGCTGTTGCTGTTCCGGGTGCTGACAGGGCTTGGTGGTGGTTTGATTCAGCCGCTGACCATGGCGATTTTCTATCAGATCTTCCCACCGAGCCAACGCGGCATGGCCCTGGGGTTGTCCCTTCTGGGGTGGTCAATTGGGCCAACCGTCGGCTCGTTTATTGCCGGCTATGTGCTGGAATTTGCCTCATGGCGCTCCGCCTTTGTCTGTGTCGTACCCCTGGGTGGACTCGGGGTGGTGTTGGCATGGTGGCTGTTGCCGCCTTTACAGCGCCCTGAACGGCGGCGTCTGGACCACTATGGTCTCTTGACGATGAGTATTGCCGTTGCCACCTTGATCTTGGCGTTGAGCCAGGGGAACCGCGAGGGGTGGGATTCGCAGTACATCCTGACGCTGCTGACCATCGCCGGCGTTGCCAGCGTGATCTTCATCGTTATAGAGCTGAAGCATCCGGAGCCGTTGGTCGAGCTGCGTCTGTTCCGCTTTACCCCGTTTGTCATGGCGTCAGTGGTGTTGTTTCTGAGTACCGTGGCCTTTCGGGGTACTGGGCCGATGATGCAGGTATTGATGCAGCGCATGCTCGGCTTTGTGCCGCTGTTGGTGGCGTGGACGCAGTTACCCGGCAATATCGTCTTTGGGCTGGCGGTGTTGGGTGGCGGTCGTCTGTCTGACCGTCTGCCCCCGCAAGTCATGCTGACCTTTGGCATGCTGATCTTCGCCGGGGTGTACTGGGTTTACACCGGGCTGAACGAGCAGACGACAGCGGTGATGGTGGCGACGCTTATCGGCTGGCGTTTTTTAGGCGAAGGCAGCATGAGTTCGGCCAACAGTCTGATTGCGCTGCGTGCCTTGCCGGAAAACCAGGTGATGATGGCATCCGGCCTGTTGGGTCTTCTGCGCAGCATTGCCGGTACGGTGGGGCCGGCCTTCGCGGCAGTGTTTTGGGATCAGCGTTACAGCTATCACATGCAGAAGTATGCCGAGGGCACCCCGGAGGACACCTTCGGTCTGACGAACGCACTGAGCGAGGTAGGACGTTTTTTGTTGTGGACCGGCGAGAGTGCAATCCACATTCCAACTAAAACCCTGTCGCTGGTGCATCAACGCTTGCTGGCCGAGTCCAGCACTGCGGCCTGGCAAGATTATTTTATTCTCAATGCCCTCTTGGCCCTGGCGTGTATTATACCGGCGCTATTGTCGCATCCGCGTCTGTGGTATTGGCGGCGCGCCACCCAACCGGAAGACACGGCGCCAGTGCAACCTCCGTATACCGCACCATTGGGCCGCGCGCCTCGCTAGTACAGGCCTGCACACATACGTTTCCTGTTTGAGCGCCGTGTTGACATTCCTGGAGCGGGATGAAACGCAGGAGCGGGAAGCCTCGTTGGGTTGTGTGTTACTGAATCGCCTGCGGGAATTTGTATGGGGTCAGACTACATTCTTCCGCTAACCATCTTCTCTAGCACCGTTAGTCATTTTCCCTGAAATAGAAAGTCAGGGCCATTCCCACTAGAGGCGCCAAAACCGCGGAAGCCTCTTTCCCTGTCTCCACGTCTCCCCATCCGATAAGGACAACAACCCAAGTTCCTACAATGCCGCTTACTAACGTCCCTGCTAAAAAAGCCCGTACCGCTCGCCTCAAGGGCGAGATTGTAGAGGAGGTTTCTGCTTTTGATCCCTCGCTGTGGATTGGAAGAGGTGTTTCCACCTGCTTGACGTCCGTCCCTAGTTCTTCAGCCACAGTTTGTCTCCTTTTGTCCAGCTCACCGCTTTGACAAATCCACAAAACCTGCTACTGTAATGCCCCATTTTTCCAAGTCAGCACTGACTCATCACACTCCACAGCTGGCTACTCATCCCTCACAGAGGAGGAGGCGCATGCAACAGAGTCGCACCCATCTCATCATCACTGTCCTGGTTGGGCTCTGTGCCCTTGGGGCCCTCGTCCTGGCCCCTCTTGCCGACGCTGCGGAGCTGAGCCCGCAGGAACAACAGCTCATTCCCCTGGCCAAAAAGGAGGGGGCTGTCACCATCATCAACCCGCTCTTCAGCGATCGCACGGCAAAGCGCTTGGGCGAGGCATTTATTAAGCGCTACGGCCTTGGTGCCGATTTCACATTCAATAATATCCGCAAAGGCACGGGCGCAACCGTCTCGACCGTGCGGCAAGAGATCAAGGCGAATAAGTTCACGATCGATGTGCACCTCGTCAGCGCTCCCGGGTTCTTCGCCGCTGCCGCCGCCCGTGGAGCGTTTCTCGAACTCGACAGCGGTCACTGGAAAGATCACGTCAATCTGGTAGAAAAAGCGGGACAGTATCACAACTACCCGCATGTCGTGGTTCCCCTCGCTTACACCTTCCAGCCGGTGTGGAACAGCGCTTGCCCGGGGATGGAAAACATCAAGGTGACGTCCTATGCCGACACGGTACAGCCAGCGTTGCAAGGCAAGACGATCTCGCCCGACATTACGAAGAGCTTCACATATACGAACACGGTGATTTCGCTGCAGGAAGCCGGGGTCGACATGCATGCTCTGTGGGATCAGCTCAAGGCAACCGCTCCGATTATCGAATTCCGTACCGAGCCCAAGATGCAATTGGTCATCACCTGCGAGCGGCCATTCGATATGTGGAATCTCGCCGGGCGGGTCTATCAGAATGTGGTGAAAAAGCCCGAACTCGCCAAGATACTCCGCATCGGTCATTATGCAGAAGGCCAGGTGATGTTGGGTAACCAAGCCGCCGTCTTGAAGGGGGCGCCGCACCCCAATGCGGGAAAATTGCTTATCGAGTTTCTGCTGAGTAAAGAGGGCGCCGATATCTTTGTCGAGGGCGAGGCGATTTATACGTTTCGCCAGGGGTACGAGCTCCCGGAAGCCGCCCGTCCATATTTACTCGATCTCAGTCAGCACAAGCTGCTTGGGCTCAAGGATTGGGTTGCGGCGCAAAAGCAGTTCAAAGCGACGCGAGCAGAATGGACCAAACGTTTTAAATAAAATACCACGCACCTTCACCGTGATGTAGCGGTACCATATTGAGATTTGTGGCGCGCGTCCGGCACACACCGGACGTGCGTCGCTCTCCCAGGGCAGAGCCCGATGCGCAATACTGTTGTACAGACAGCCGAGCCTCGTGCCGAGGCGGTCAGCACCAGACAACCCAACCGAGGACCGCATCGATGGCGTAGCCTGCTCACGCAGGAAACGCTTGCCACTTCACTCGTCAGCCTGGTTGTTGCCGCCGCCGTGCTCCTCCCCCTGTTCACACTCATCGTGAACAGCTTCCTGGTGCTCGACGATTTGGGGTTCGATACCACCTGGGGGTTGGACAACTACCCGCAGATCTTTCAGGACCGCGTCATCCGTAAGGCGTTCCTCAACACGCTCCTCATTAGCACCGGCACCACTATTGTGGCAACCATCTTGGGCGTGTCGCTGGCCTGGCTCAACGCCCGTACCAACTGTCCCTATCGCGACCAGCTCGAGCCGTTCAATCTCATCCCCTTCTTTCTCAGCCCGTTTGTGGGAGCCATTGCCTGGCACAACCTGGCGGCGCCGCGCGTGGGATTGCTCAACAATCTGGCCCGCAGCCTCTTTGGCATTGAGGGGTATCTGTTCAACGTCGATAATATATACGGCATTATTTGGGTCACCGGTATCTTCTTCACCCCCTTGGTCTATCTGTTTACCGTGGGGTCGCTGCGCCGCATGGATCCGTCCCTGGAGGACAGCGCCCGCACGACCGGCGCCAGCTTGGTACGTACGACGCTCACCATCACCCTACCGCTCGTGACGCCGGGCATCCTGTCGGGCGCTATCATTGTGTTTGTGACCACCGCAGGCGAATTTGGCGTGCCGTTCAAACTCGGTGCACCGTACGGCTGGGAAACGCTGACAACGCAGATTTTTACCAAGGCCGTGGGAGACGATGCCAACCACTATCTGGGGGCGGCGATGAGCATGGCGCTGGGGGTGATTACCGCGCTGTTTATCTGGCTCCAGCGCCGCATTATCGCCCCGCGCGAATACACCACGGTCACGGGCAAGGGCTTTCGCCCCAACCTGATCGATCTCGGCTCCTGGAAATGGCTCGCCTTTGCCACCAATCTCTTCTACATCCTCGTCGCCGTCGTCCTGCCCATTTTCTGCCTCGCCGTCATGAGTTTGCATCCCGTGTGGCAAGGGAAAATTTTGTTCGCGGACCTGACGTGGTGGAATTATAAAAAGGTCTTGTTTTTCTGGTGGCCCGAACACATCCACGCTGCCGTGAACGGGATCGGCAACAGCTTTATCCTCGCTTTTGTCGGCGCCACGATTGCGATGCTCATGGCGATTGTGGTGAGCTACATGATTCACCGCACCAAGGGTTTTGGGGCCGCGGTACTGGATTTCCTCTGTGTCGTGCCCATCGGCTTTCCCGGTATCGTCCTGGCTATGGGGGTGTTGGTGACCTATATCAAGACCCCGATTTACGCCACACTGTGGATTCTGCTGTTGGGGTATATCACCCGCTTTTTTCCCTACGGGCAACGCAATGTCTCCGCCATCATGCTAGCCATATCCGCCGATCTCGATCAGAGTTCACGCATGGCCGGCGCCACCTGGCTGACGACCCTCCGACGTATCACGATCCCCCTGCTCAAGCCGGGTATTTTTGCCGGATGGCTCTTGATGTTTGTCATCTTCCTGCGTGAACTCTCGATCTCCATCATCCTGTACACCGCGGGAACCGAGACCTTGTCGGTGGGCGTGTACTACCTGTCGAACTTTGAAAATGAGCCGTTAACCGCAGCGCTTTCCATCGTCCAGACGGTCATGCTCCTGGGGTGTGTGGTGCTGTTTCGGCGTCTGGCCGGGCGCGAAGCGCTGACGGCATAACCTCGCATGTGAACGGCACAATTATGGCTGAGACAAACGGCGCACAGACGCCCCCGGTTGAGACCACCGCATTCCTCGATGTGCGGAATCTGGTCAAGATTTTCGGCGCCGATCGCGCCGTGGACGGCATCCATTTCGGCCTCAAACGGGGCGAATTTCTCACGCTCCTGGGACCCAGCGGCTGAGCAAGACCACGACGCTGATGTGTATCGCCGGTCTGCACCGACCGGATGGCGGGGAAATCTGGCTGGAAAACGACTGCCTGACCTCCGTGGC
>CAJIAL010000281.1_pt1 | contig 18072 bp, 13 predicted proteins | sample 9199091 | NCBI WGS metagenome assembly CAJIAL01 (sample SAMEA7708270, study PRJEB35096) | sediment metagenome | biome: marine neritic benthic zone biome [ENVO:01000025]; feature: sediment [ENVO:00002007]; material: shallow marine sediment [ENVO:03000034] sea grass bed [ENVO_01000059] ... | reverse complement strand
CCGCGTTTCGGCTCTGCGGCAATACTCGTCATGGGTTGTGACGCGAGGACGAGCGACACCATGCCGAGTCCGCTACCAACACTTGACTTGAGCACATCACGGCGTGTTACCTGCAGAGTCATGTCTGAGTGGGTATGCCGACTCATGCGGGGCTCCTTCTCATGCAGCTGTAGGTCCAGTCCTTCGTTGTACTCCTTTACATTCGCGCACTTAGCAGCGCAGTTCCACGTCTATGACATCGGGTTGAACGTGGCTGCGCGCAACAATTCACGGTCCGCATCATCACACCCAGCCGCGCATCCCGTCAAGGGTAATCTGGACACCGAGGTTCAAAAGGGCAGACGGCCATGCGGACCTGTAGTTCGACTGTCTACCTATCTGATTAGCACAGTCGTTGATGTAAATTCAACGGGGCCAGACGCTTACGTTGTTTCCAGTGATAGAAACGAGCCAGCTCATTGCGTTGTCAGCGCTTCTGGCATCGCGCCCACAGATGCGACCTCGTGTTGAGCTCACACACCTCGCGTACGATCATCGCCATGCCCTGGCGCATCTGCGGTACCGTGATCGCCGGGGTCCATTGTTGTCCCCCGCTGGGTTTCGCGCTCCAGGAACCATGTGGCCAGTAACGAGCGTGTTTGATGCTGCTGCCACCCCGTCCAATGACGCACCTCATACTCGGCCAAGCCCGCTTCGCTCTTGCTGCGCTCAAGACACGCTTCGATCCGGTGGGCGGCTTTAGCCACTCGCGCGAATTCACCCAGCCCCGTTGCCGCCGGGGCATTGGACACATAGTAATCGACCTTGCTCACCTGCTGCGCATCTCGATCCAGGTAGCGGATCACCACCACGCGTTCCTCGTCGCCGGGTTGGCGTCGAGGGGTGCGCGTCACCACCCGACACGTCACCGCCTCAACCACCAATGGCCCTTTGGAGCCATCGCGGACCTCGAGGCGCTTCCAGCGCTTATCTCCCACCCCCTCGGCCCACGCGCTCACGCGTTGCCACGGTCGCGTGGGCCGGCGCCCTGTGCCACTGGACGCCAGCTCGGGAACTTCCAGATCCCGCATCGACGTGTTGGAGGGGACCGCCAACAGATAGCGCTCGTCCCACTCGCGCCGGCGACGGCGCAACCAGTATGGACGCCCCATTGCGTCGTCACCGGCGAGCCAGCGATGCGGCAGCAACGGCCCATCTTGTGTCAACATCTCCCAGGCCAACTGGTGACGCGTTCGGTCGCCTCGACGGTCCTTGGGCACACCGGCCTTTTGCAGCCGCGCCTTCTCCCGGGTCCAGTCTGTGGGCAGAAAAAGTCGCTGATCGACCAAGGTATGGCCGTTGCGCGACACATACCCCAGGGAGATCGCCACGTGGCACGTGTCGACTTTGCCCAGACGCCCACACCACTGCCGAGCGACCCCCACCGATGCACGACCCGACGTGGGAAAGTCGGAGAGCAAGTCGCTGACAGAGGTTGTCGCATGTTGCGGCAGCGCGTGCCCCGACAAGGACGACACGAAAGGCTCCAAAAAGTGGTGCAACCGCGGGAGGACCTGGTCAAAAATCTCAGGGGCCACCTGACAGTCTTGCAGCAATGCGTTTTTTCGCCGGGCGTAGCGGGCTTCCATGTGACGCTCCTTCTGGGGATCATGGGTATGATCGAACTCACAGAAGATGCGCATATAAAATAAGTTAAACTACGTCAACCCAGGGAAGACAGTCGAACTATGGAGGAGCAAGTCCATGATGACCACAGCTCCCCACAATGAGCATGGTACCATAACTGAAGGTGTCCTGATTACGCAGGAAAAAGCCCGGACGACGCCCCCCATCAAGGTCGACCTCAGCAGCCAGGGAGTGAGGCTGCCGAGCGTCGTGCCATAAGGTGCCTCAGTTGATACAACGGCAAGGGATCGGCATCAATGGGGCGTGGTTGTTAGTGATGGCATATTTTGGCTGGCGCGAGTTGAAGAACCGTCGTGCCGTGGCTCTCGTGACTGCACACGGCTATGGTGCGAGCGAAGCGGCGCGGAATTTGGGGGTCAATCGGAGTCCGCCCAGGACCCGGAAACGCCAGCTTGAAGAGAACCCTACCGAAGCGTTTCCAGGTCAAGGCCGTATGCTCGCCGAATGCGAAGAACTGCCAAGGTAACGTATGAGACTTTATTATCTGCCCTCGGGCCCTCCCTCTGACAAGGCTCCCGCTACTCTACGGTGACCGACTTCGCCAGGTTCCGCGGCTGGTCGATGTGACAACCTCGTTCAATGGCAAAGTAATACGCAAAGAGTTGCAGCACCACAGCCGCCGGAATTGGTTGGAGAAAATCCAGATTCGCCGGCGTGTAAATCACCTCATCCACCAGCGTGGCGATGGCGTTATCCCCTTCCGTGGCCACAGCAATGATCTTGCCGTTGCGACTCTTAATCTCTTGCATATTGGAGATGGTCTTGTCATAGGTCGTATCGTGTGTCGCCAAACACAGAGTCGGAAATGCCTCATCAATCATGGCGATGAAGCCGTGTTTCATCTCCCCGGCGGCACAGCCCTCGGCATGCACATAGGAGATTTCTTTGAGTTTCAGCGCCCCTTCCAGGGCAATCGGAAAATTGTACTTGCGCCCGATAAAGAAAAAATCGTCGTGATGGGCATAGGCCGACGCAATCGCCTGAATCTTGTCCGCTTGCTCCAACACCAGGGCGATCTGGGCCGGCAATCGTTCCAGCCCAGCAACGATTTCCATGCCGTCGGTCATCGAGAGATGTTTAAAGCGCCCTAACAACAGGGCGATCATGACCAGGATACTGCACTGGCTGGTGAAGATTTTCGTCGACGCGACACTAATCTCCGGCCCGGCGTGATTGTAAACACCCGCTTCGGTGATACGACTAATGGTGGAGCCCACCACATTGACCAAGCCCAGCAGGAGAGCCCCTTTGCGCTCTGCCTCCCGCATCGCAGCAATGGTATCGGCGGTCTCGCCTGACTGACTCAGCGCCAGGACGATCGTCCCGGGACGAATATTGGTTTTGCGATACCGCATCTCGCTTGCCACTTCCACTTCCACCACCAGATCGGTCAGCTTTTCGAACACGTAGCGGCCGTAGAGTCCGGCATAATAACTCGTGCCACACGACACGATGACCAGATGTTGTGCCTCCTTGAGCCGATCGATCACGGTACGGAGACCGCCCATATGCGCCATCCCCTCACCCGCCACCAGGCGCCCCCGCAGGGCGTTGGTAATGGCCTCAGGTTGCTCAAAGATCTCCTTGAGCATGTAATGCGGAAAGCCGTTCAAGTCGGTTGCATCGTCCTGCCACTCGATTTGCTCCGGTCGGCGCTCCACTTGCTCATCCGCCAGGGTATCAATGGAGAAGCCCTGCGGCGTGAGCTTCACGACATCATCATCTTCAAGATAGACCACTCGATCGGTTAAACGCAGAAACGCCGAGACATCACTGGCCACCAACATTTCGTCATCGCCAATGCCGAGGACCATCGGCGAGCCGCGTCGCGCCGCAATCATCTCGCCAGGATGCTCGGCGTGCATGATGACAAGCCCATACGTGCCCTGAATCTTGCGCAAGACCTGTTTGACGGCGTGTAAGAGATCGCCCTCGTAGGCATCTTCGATAAGATGGGCGGCGACTTCAGTATCCGTCTCAGAAGAACAGTTATACCCCCGCTCGCGCAGTTGCTCACGTAGCGCGGCATAATTCTCGATGATGCCATTGTGCACGACCATAATCGCGCCATTCTGACTGACATGCGGATGCGCATTGTCCTCCGACGGCTTGCCGTGTGTAGCCCAGCGGGTATGTCCTATGCCGACGGTGCTGGAGAATTGTCCGTCCCCCAAGCGGGCTCCGAGCCCGTCCACCTTGCCCTTCGCCCTAACCCGGCACAGCTTGCCATCCTCGTTCACGGCAATTCCCGCCGAGTCGTAGCCGCGATATTCCAAACGGTGCAGCCCCCGAATCAAGATCGGCACTGCTGCCTCATGACCGATGTAGCCAATGATGCCACACATCGTACACCCCCCCTCTAGAAGTTTTGTTGTATTGGCTCAGGATTCACGTAGACACGGTGGAAGTCAGCGAAAGAAATGCTTGACAATGATGTAGATCGCCTCTGCACTATGTATCCGCTATCGGCAGGCATGGGAGGAACCTTAAGTGTGTCCGGCTGGCAGCTTGATACTGCGGAACTGGACAGCACATTTTACGCCTGCTATCAGGCTCCTGACGACCGCACCAAGACCTGTTATAGTGGCGGCACATATCTGCAGAGATCGTCATACGGTTCAACACGAGACAACAGCGAGGAAGTAGGCATGAGTGCTACGTTGAAAACGCCCATCTGCGAGCGTTTGGGGATCGAATTCCCCGTCTTCCAAGCCGGGATGGGGTGGGTTGCGCGCGGAGAACTAGCTGCAGCGGTATCGGAGGCCGGTGGCCTCGGAGTCATTGGCGCCGGGTCGAATCTGACACCAGACGAAATGCGGCAGCAAATCCGTCTGGTCCGCAGTCGTACCGACAAACCTTTTGGAGTGGACATTCTGTTTGCCACAGTGCGCGCCAGCGGCAGTGAAGTGGTGCAATACACCGATGCCGTCCAAGGCATGGTCGATGTGGTGTTGGACGAGCGCGTGCCGGTGTTGATCTCCGGACTTGGTAGCCCCGAAGCCGTGATTCCGGCAGCACATGCACGTGGGATTATGGTGATGTCCGTAGTGGGCGCGGTCCGGCATGCAGTGAAAGCCGTCAGTGCCGGGGTGGACGCTGTGATCGCTTCGGGCTGCGACGGCGGGGGACACGTGGGACAGATTGGTACTTCGGTCCTCGTCCCCGCGGTGGTCGATGCCGTAGACGTCCCGGTATTGGCAGGAGGCGGATTGGCCGATGGGCGCGGTTTAGCTGCAGCGTTGGCGTTCGGCGCCCAAGGGGTTTGGATGGGCACGCGTTTCATCGCCACGGAAGAAGCGTTGGCGCACGAAAATTATAAGGTCAAAATCGTGCAAATCAACGAGGCCGGCACCGTCGTCACCCGCGCCCATAGCGGCAAGCCGTGCCGCTTGATTCGCAACGATTTCACTCACGCATGGGAAGGGCGTGAACACGAGATCGAGCCGTATCCGCTGCAAGCACTGCACGTCGGGCATCCCGCCTCGGAACTGGGCCGCCGCCAGGGCGATACCGATAATGGCGTGATGCCCACCGGGCAGAGCGCAGGGCTTATTCACGAGATCAAATCGGCCAAGGAAGTGGTCACGGATGTCGTCTACGAGGCAATCCAGGCGCTGGAACGGCTGGCGGCGATTCCGCGATAGCGAGGCATAACGCCCCGCTCTGCCCACTAGGCCGACACGAACGGTTCAACCTCGACTCTGGCGTCGTTGTAACAGGCGCCGTCGTTAATATCGGCGTAATGCGACGGCGCCAAAGCTGAAACCGTTTGCCCGTTGTCGCTCGTGCGGAACCAAAACCCTTTTTCGGAACTCACCACACCATGGCGCACATCTTCAGTCACGCGCAGCGGCAGGTGCACTTCGCCCAAATCGTTCCACATCCGCACCATCATGCCATCCGTGAGCTGCCGGGCTGCGGCATCCTCAGGGTGCATCTCTATCCACGCCTCGTCGCTATACCGTAGGCCGCCAAAGGTGGAAGAGGTGCGCTTATCCGAGCCAGGAGAGATCAAGATGAGCGGATACGAAGATTCGACCGGCCGGAACGTCGGCAGCGGATGCTTGTATGCCTGCTCCAGATAGGTCGAGTACACCTCGACCTTGCCACTTGGCGTCTGCGGCGTCGTAGTCTGAAACAGGACGGCATCCTCGCCTTCGAAGGTCATGAGCAACGCGTCGTCCAGTGGCAGCTGGCTTGGACGCCGGCCTTGCAGGCGGACATCGTCAAGCGCCAGCGCATCGTCCATAAGCTCAGCGTCGGTCGCCCGGAATTCCGGGTCGTCAAAACCAAAACGCGCCGACAAGCGTCGGAAGATTTCCGTGTTCGGCACCGACTCCCCCAGCGGCGGGATCACCGGCTCCGCCCGCTGCAAGAAATGCTGGCCATACGCCGCGAAGAGTTCGGCATGCTCGAAATGGGTGCACGCCGGTAACACGACATCGGCATAGCGCACCGAATCGGTCATCACGACGTCACACACAACGGTAAATAAGTCCTCACGGGCCAAGCCACGCTTCATGGTGTTTTGATCCGGGTGTACGATGACAGGATTATGGTTATAAATGAACAGGCCCATGATCGGTGGGTCAAGATCGGGATTGAGAAGATCACGCCCGATCGTGACGATATTGAGCGTGCGCGTCCCCGGCGGGATATACGCCTCGCCCTGTAGTCGGCCGGTCGTCTTCGGAAACGCGGCTCCGGCGCCTTGCAACACCCCGCCGCCTAATACCCCCAATTTTCCGGCCAACGCCGGCAGGGCGAACACGGCTTGCAGCCCGCTGCCACCATTTTGGTTACGCTCCGGGCCGTTGCCGGGACAAATGACGGCCGGGGATGTGGTTTTATACAGTTCGGCTAACTGGCGAATCTGTGTCTCCGGCACCCCGCAAATCGCAGCGGCCTCGGCCAGACTCCTTTGCCGGGCCCGCTGCAAAAACTCCTCTGCCCCTAAAACATGCTCGGCAATGAAGCCCTGGTCTAACCCACCAATGCGCTCCAACTCCGCCGCCAAAGCCCAGGCCAAGACCACATCCGTGCCGGGCTTGAGGGCAATATGCATATCCGCCTGGCGTGCCACCTGAATGCGGCGAGGGTCGATGACAACGAGAGTGGCGCCGTTCTTGCGCGCCTCATTGATGAGTGGCATCAGGTGCAGCTGCGAAGCCGTAATGTTATTCCCCCACACAATGATCAATCGGGCGTGCGCCACGTGCTCCGGCCGCATGGTCGGGACAGCTCCGTAGGTGCCAGTGAAGGCTTCCGCCTTAATACCACCGCACAACGGCCGGCGAGCCAATAACGAAGCGCCGAGCTTGTGGAAGAAACGCATGTCCATCGAGCCGCCGGCCAACAGGCCATGTGGTCCGGCGTAGTTGAACGGTAAAATCGCTTGCGGGCCGTAGTCCTCTACGATGGCGCTGAAACGCTCGTAGATCACGTCCAAGGCCTCATCCCAGGTTATGGGCGCAAACTCCCCCGCGCCTTTCGCCCCAACGCGACGTAACGGCGCCAGCAGTCGGTCCGGACCGTGGATCAGTTCGGGGTAGTGCGTGACCTTGCCGCACACGGCGCCGCGGGTGAGCGGATTCGTCCGCGAGCCACGTACCTTGAGAATGCGGTCATCCTCAACAGTGACTGTCATACTACAGGTATCCGGGCAGTCCAGAGGGCAAACGCTGGGCAATGTCTGAGGCATATGTTGTTCTCCTCTCACCTCTTTGGAGTTCGCACGACTCGGGGACACATAACGCCTATAAGCGTTCCTGCATCAAGACCGCCACATCGCCGCCCACAGCATCACCCTGCGCTTGCAAAGCTGCCACGACGCGGTGTCGGTCATCCACGGAACGATTCTGGCTGAGTTTGTACTTGCCCTCAAGCCTGGTGATCGGCATGGTAAACGCCACGATGGCGCGGATCATGTTGTCGACAAAATCCCTCGGCAATTCAAACGCCCACGGCTGCGGCAACGGCGCTTCGTATGTCTGCACCAGATCGCCCAAGAGCGCGCGCACCGCCTCGGGATCATCAACGCATTGAGGCGTGCCGTAGGCATGCACGGCGGCGTAATTCCATGTCGGGACGCTCGGATGAGTGCCGTACCACGACGGCGAGACGTAGGCATGCGGTCCCTGAAAAATGGCCAGGACCTCCGGTCCCGTGTCGAAATGCCGCCACTGTGGATTGGCGCGTGCCATGTGCCCCACCAACGTGCCGTGCGGCCCCGCACTCTCCTGCAAGAGCAGCGGGAGATGGCTGGCAAATGGCCCCTCGTCGTGCTGACTCACGAGGGTGGCAAAGCTAGACTGCCGTATCAAGGCATGCAACACACGGACGTCATCTTCACGAAAAGCTTTGGGAACATACATAGTGACAGTTCTTCCTTGCGCTTGGCAGTCCTAAGGCGCCCGTGGAACGTCCGGGACCCACAGGTAGCCGTCGGTATCCAGAAGAAACGCCTCGCGCAAACCGTGCGGTTTATCCTGCGCGCTGGCGACGACGGTGAAGCCGAGCCGACGTGCGGCCGCTTCTGCCGCATCCGGGTCACGGCCATGTATGCGGAGCTCGGCCCCCACGCCGCGTGTGAGTCCACTAGCCAGTGTCGCGTGTAGCGGATGGTCCTGATAGGTATGATCCGCATGCAGCATCCACTCGGCCTCGTTATGTCGGAGCACGGCAAAATCCGGATCACTGTAGACCACCTCGGCCGCTAACACCTCCCGATGAAATGGCAAGGTTGCCTCAATGTCACGCACGAGCAAATTCAGACTGAGCCCTCGGAGTGAACGGCCGTATGCAGGGGCCGGCATCCAGGGATCGCCAGTTCGCAGTTTCATAGCACGGTGTCTCCTTGCAAATCCTGTCGAGTTCATCGGGGCATTGTAACGGCAGAAGTGGCCCTTGAAAAGAACCACTTTTCTTACGATATATGGTACCATTCGTGCTCTAACGTGCTCCCACACCGTATGGAGGCTCCCTATGTTCGTCAAACTCGATGGCCCCGGCACGCTCTATCAACAGCTCTACCAAGCCCTACGCGGCGCCATTCTTACCGGGCAGCTCGCACCGGGCGAACGATTACCGGCCACCCGGCCATTCGCCCGGGAACTCGGCATCTCCCGCAACACTGTTCTACTGGCCTACGAACAACTGTTGTCTGAAGGGTACGCCGTCGGACAAGCAGGGTCCGGCACCTACGTCGCGTCGTCGCTCCCGGACGGTATGCTCGCCGCCGATCATCCAACCACGGCGATTGTACGTGCCCAGCCCCGGACACCACCACGGTTATCGGCATACGGACGTCACGTGGCGGGCCAGAGTCCCGTGTATCCACCGGGGCAAGCGGTCCCATTCACCGGTGTGCGCTACGATTTCCGCTACGGTTTACCTGCGGTGGAAGAATTTCCGCATGACATTTGGCGTCGGCTGCTCGCGCGCCGAGCCCGGAGCGTATCACTCCGCTCCCTGCACTACGGTCCCCCGGAGGGCTATAAACCCCTGCGTGAGGCTATCGCCGACTATTTGCACCGTGCTCGTGCCGTGCTCTGTGAACCGGAGCAAATCATCGTCGTCAACGGCTCGCAGCAAGCCTTGGATCTCACAGCCCGTGTCTTACTTGATCCGGGCGATAGTGTTGTCGTGGAAGAACCCCATTACCAAGGGGCACGGCAGGTGTTTTTAGCGGCAGGAGCTCACTTGTTGACAGGACCCGTCGACGCCGAAGGACTCGACGTCATGGCGTTGTCTGAGGGGGCAGCAGAAGCTCGTCTGGCGTATGTCACGCCATCGCACCAATTTCCCACCGGGGCCATCATGTCGCTGGCGCGCCGACTGGCACTGCTGGCCTGGGCGGAGCAGACCGATACCTATGTGCTTGAGGATGATTATGATAGTGAATATCGCTATGAAGGGCGGCCGGTTGAAGCCGTGCAAGGGCTGGATCGCAGTGGGCGGGTCATTTATGTCGGCACATTTTCCAAAGTCTTGTTTCCCGCATTACGCATTGGCTATCTCGTACTGCCGGAACCATTGATCCAGCCATTTCTTGCGGCGAAATGGTTAACGGATCGCCACACGTCAACGCTGGAACAGGAAATGCTGACCGACTTCATTCGCGAAGGGCACTTTGAACGCCACTTGCGCCGAGCACGAACACGGAACGCAGCGCGCCGCGCCGCCTTGCTCGATGCGCTCCATACGTATCTTGGCGACCGCGTGGAGGTCTCCGGCGCCAATGCTGGCATTCACCTCCTCGTATGGCTTCGTGATGTACAGCCCCACAACGCCGCCATGTTAATCACACGCGCTGCGCGTGCCGGCGTTGGTATTTACCCAGTCGAGCCCTACTATCTGCAGCCACCCCGCCGGGTGGGGCTGCTGTTGGGTTATGCCTCGATGACCGAAGAGGCCATTCGCGCCGGCATTCACACATTGGCGTCCCTGTTAGCATAGTACAGACAAGGTCTTCAGCGCTTATTCTACATAGTATTCCGCCTCACCGAGGCTCGCGCCCACATACTCCCGTCCACACGCTTCGGCGCCCAACGTAATCGGCAGACGCACCGTAAACGAGGTACAGCCTTCTGTGCTCACCACATCAATCGTCCCGCCATGGGCACGTACGACGTGCTGCGCGATTGCCAAACTCAAACCTTGCCCCGTGGCATGATGCTGTATATCGGCTTCAGCAAAGCCGTCGAAAAGATACGGCAAGATCCATGGATCAATGCCGGGTCCTTGATCCGTAACGGTCACACTGATCCATGCCTCGTCCTGCCACACTTTGACCTCGACACAGCCATCGGGTGGACTAAACCGGATGGCGTTATCCACCAAGGAGCCAATCGTCTCGCGCATCTGTTGCGCATCCATGAGCGTTGTCGCCTCGTCGAGGACCTCGACTTCCACGCGCACCGAGTGCGCGGCACTGTCCGCCTTCACGGTCGCTACCGCATCCCGCACCATGACCTCGAAGGCCATCGGCGTCCGCTGAAAATCCCACGTCCCGGCTTTCATGCTGCTTAGCGTCATCACTCGGTCAAATAACGTCAGCAGCCGTTTAGCGCTGCGCAAAGCTATGTCAAGGAGCATATGTTGCTCTTCAGGCTCGTGCACATCGCCTGCGACGAGCAATTCCAAGGGCGGAATAATCCCATTCAGCGGCGTGCGCGTTTCATGGCTCAGGAGTCCCAAGAGGTCAGATTTCAGCCGGTCGACTTCTTGCAGCGATTTCAATTGGAGATACACGCGGACTTTGGCGAGGAGCTCATCTTCATCAAAGGGTTTGGTAATGTAATCATCCGCCCCGACTTCGTAGCCATGCAGCCGTTCAGCGAGGAGCGCCTTGGCCGAGAGCATAATCACCTTGGTCGTCCGCAACATCGGGTTCGCCCGAATACGCTGACAGGTTTCGTACCCATCGATTCCCGGCATCATGATGTCGAGCAAAATCAAGGTTGGATGGAACCTCTCGGCAACGTCCAAGGCTTCCTCGCCCGACCCAGCCGTGGCAATATGTTCGTACTCATCGCCCAGAATATCTTCTAACAAGCTGACATTCATGGGATTATCATCGACGATCAGAATGCGATGTTGCATGCTCTCCCTACCCACATCTCATCACAACCTTCAGTTGCTCTTGTGTCGTGCTACTCAATACCCACCTCAGACATCCGCGAGGTTGCCGGTACGACCCTGGGGAGTTCCCCGGAGGACTCCTCTGGCAAATACAACGGTAACTCAAAGGCAAAGACCGCACCACCGGTTGGGACATTTTCCGCCCAGATGCGGCCGGTATGCGCAGTAATAATCTCACGGCATATCGACAAGCCTAATCCCGTACCTCCGGCTCCTGTCGTAGTCTGCGTTGATTGATAGAACGTGTCAAAAATCACGTGTAACTCTTCGGCAGGCACACCTGGGCCTTGATCACACACCGAGACGAACAGAGAGCGCTGCTGTCGTTCGACACTGATCGTCACGTTCCCGCCAACCGGTGAAAGTTTGATCGCATTACTGAGGAGATTCCGGATCACTTGCATAATGCGCACAGGATCGAGAAACAGTTCGGTATCGAAGTCCGGTTCATGATAGGTGAGCGTGACGGAACGCTCAGCCGTGATAGCACTAAATTCCCCCGTCACCAACGTGATCAACTCGCTTAAATTCGTGGAGCGAAACTCGAACGTCATTTTCCCGGCTTCCATTTTGGCAAGATCCAATAAGGCATTGAGGAGCGTGAGCAAGACGGTGCTGCTCTGATCGATCTTCTCGAAATACTGCCGTATCTTCCCAGGAGGGGCGTCCACGGCTTTTTTTATCCCACGTCTGGTAAAGCCTAGGATGCCATGAAGCGGGGTACGCAATTCGTGCGATATATTGGCCAAAAACGTACTTTTCGCCACACTTGCCGCCTCAGCCTGTTCTTTCGCTTCTTGGAGAGCAGCCGTGCGCTCGTGCACCGTGGTCTCAAGGAGTTCATTGTGGCGGTGTAACATCTCATCCATACGTTTACGCGTGGTGATATCTTGCGCGACACAGACAATCCCCAGAACCTTTTCCCCTGTGTCGTACATGACGGAGCCGGATAACGACACCGGAATAGAGTGGCCGTCCTTGGTGCGATATTGCTTCTCGACTTGTTGTACCGCCCCACGCCGCATCACATCCTGCCGCCAGCGTGCGTTGGCCCCCGGCTCTTCGGCAAACAACAACGCTGCTGGCTGCCCGATCAGCTCCTGCATGTCATAGCCCAACAGGGTACATAAGGCCTTGTTTGTCATAATGATCGTACCGTGTGGGGCAATCACGAGGAGCGTATCCCGCATGCTCTCGATGATGTTATCCAGGTAACGTTTCGAAACGGTAGTACACTGCAGATTGTAATGCATATCCCGTAAGGCAAGAGCGAGCTCACCGAGCTCATCCGTCCGCGTCACCGCCACATCAATACTATGCTCCCCCTGTCCGATACGCCGGACACACTCAACTAATGTCCGGAGAGGCACAATAAGACTCCGGGCGGTCAAGAAAGCAATCATCACACCGAGACCGACAAATCCGACGGTAAGCAGGCCGAGAAGGAACATTTGTTGGTGCCATGCGCGGTCGGCAACCTGTGTACCGTGCGTAACCATACTGGCAACCATGGCATCAATCCCCACAAGGGACATACCCACGCGCACACTCCCAAGATGCGTCGACCCAGTGCGTATTGGTGCGGTAATATCTAGCACATCTACAGTATCATGGACGTTTGCCTGGGCAACGGCTGTCTGAGTTCCAGAGATGTGGGACGTGAAGATCTCATCCCCCCCTGTGTGAGTCGTATCATTCTCATAGTGCTGTATGCCATACGCATCATAGACAACAACGTAGAGGACATCCGGCTGTTCTTGCGCCGTTTCCAACACTGCGACTGTATGCCCCGCGTCGTCCAGTAGCCCTGTCGTCTCGAAGTGCTCAGCCACCAGCCGCGCCATTGTCATACCACGGAGCTGCATCTGCCCGCGGAGTTCATTAGCAGCCATCTCAGAGCTCGTGTGCTGCATCACAGTCATGGCACGCTGTGCGTGCCCAAGCAATGTGCCCGCCACGACAAGCACCACGGCAAAAATAAGCCCAAGAATGATGCAGGCGTATTTTGTTTCAAATCTCATACAAAGGACTGACGATCTCTGTGTGACGATTGTATCGAGTGGCGTCAAAATATTGACCCATTATCATGCTGTAGCGAACATGGCTTATCGCGTTATGACCACGCACAGTGAGGCATGTTGTATCTCTCTGCCGCTTTCCTCGTCATAACTCCTTCTTGTTATTCGCTATTCGTAGCACCAATGTAAGCAATTCTTGTGCCAACAATGCCCTCCCTCGTCTGCCCATCACACAGTATCCCACGTTGGGAACACGTCGCAGCGCATACCATGCAGTTCAAGTGCTGTAGCATCATCGTGTCGACTGACGCGTCACACCTGGGGATTTACGGAGGAGAAACAAGCAGGTATCCTTGGGTCGGACTTGCTCTTTTCCCAAACATATCGTGCAACGCAAGGAGTGTCCTATGCGCATCACTGATGTTCAAGCGCACCTGCTCGCCATACCGCAACACCAAGACAAGGTAACCAGCACGTGGATCACCGGAGGTTTTCGGCATCAGATTGTCGTCATTGTGGACACCGACGCGGGTCTCACGGGATACGGTGAAGCCTTCGGCTATGGCGTGCCACATGCGACGACAGCCGTCATCAATCAGGTATTACGCCCCATGCTGATCGGTACAGACCCCACCAACATTACGGCATTACAGGAGCAGATGTATCGTCAGACCCATCTCTTCGGCCGCTATGGTATTACTACTTTTGCTATTAGCGGTGTGGATATTGCCCTGTGGGACCTTGCCGGCAAGTGTGCCGGTTTGCCCTTGTATCGTCTGTTGGGTGGGAGCAGTGACAGTCACGTGCCAGCATACGCCAGCCTCGTCCGCTATCAACAGCCGGAACACGTGCAAGCAGTGGCAGAACAGGCTCTCCAGGAAGGGTACAGCGCTCTCAAACTCCATCAGGTCGACGTTGAAAGCCTCCAAACGGTTCGTGCAGTGGCAGGTGAGGGCATGCCTATCATGATGGACATCAACTGTGCCTGGAATCCGGAAGAAGCCATGGAAATGGCCCAGATGTTCGCGCCGGAAGAGCCGTACTGGCTTGAAGAACCCTTGTGGCCACCGGAAGATTTCGAGGGCATGGCCCGTCTTGCAAACCTCAGCGGCATCCCCATCGCGACAGGGGAAAATGCGTGTACCGTGCACCAATTTCGTCACATGCTCGATGCCGGCGCAGCAACGTTCATCCAACCCAGTGTCACCAAAGTCGGGGGAATCACGGAATGGCGAAAAATTGCGGCGCTGGCTGAGACCCATAATGTTACCCTGGCGCCGCATTCACCGTATTTTGGAGCCGGTCTGCTCGCCACAGCCCATTTGGTCGCTGCAACCCCACGGGCCACATGGCTCGAATATCTCTACGTCACCCCGGAAGCGAGTGTTTTTGGCGATTTTCCGACCATACAAGAAGGCATGTTTCCGGTGCCGCAAGGTCCTGGTTTGGGTCTGGAGCTTGATCCCGACGTCCTGCAAAAGTACCGTGAGACTCCGTAATGTTCTTGGATGCGGGGGAATACGGGTATGGCTTATCGATGTGCAACGTTCCCCCGCACCGGCGTGGGCTGACCCGCCTGGCGCTGGGAGATGCGGTAGGCTTCAGAGAGACGTAACGACGCAATATCCGGATTGAGCAACTGCACGGTCTGGGTAAAATAGGCGCGGGCTTCACACCGGGCCCCGGCACGCAGCTTGCACAAGCCAAGATAGTAAGGCAGTTTGTAATCCTGTAGGGGAGCAGGACGTGTCAAGGCATGGGTGAGTGCCGTCAACGCCTGCTGATACTCTCCGGTGTGATAACACAACTCTCCGAGCACCATCACATCCCAGACGTCAAGATCGTCCAGTGGCGTATCTTGTCCAATGCAACAGCGTAAGGCCGTTAACGCCTGCACATAATCGCCCTGCTCATAGGCAATATCACCAAGCCGCTGCTGTATGGTGTCCTGCACCGGCAACTCCTTACCAACACGCCGATACAGCGTCGCAGCAGTCTCCATGTCTCCCAGGTAATACGCCTCTTCCGCTTGCACGTACAAGAGCGCGGCTGCCTTCATTGATGGATGGGTGGCATAGCGGAGGTGGCACAGCATCCGGCGACATTGCATCACACTGCGGGTGAAGAGTCTATCGACCCAGGAGAGCCCCTGATGCGCTTGGGCTCCGGACTCTTCGTGGAGTAGTTGCTGTGTCAGGCTACGAGCCTGGGCATTATGTTGGAGTATATACGATTCCACCGCGAGCAATAAGCGACTTTGCCAAGCCGCGCTAATCTGCTGTGCCAACGTCGGCGGGCGGCACAGCCCCAGGCGCAGGGCCAGATGATCTAACGGGGACGAGGAAAAGGTGTAAGGCGTTTGTAATGCCTGATATCCTTGAGGAATATCGCCCCGCGCTATGGCGATCAGTGCTAAAAATGCTGTGCTACGCCATTGCTGTGCATCGATCTCCAATGCACGCTCGCACCAAGTTTGCGCTAGCGAATACTCCGCATGATCAAAGTATATTTGGCCCAAAAACATAGGCAAGACGGGATTGGTAGGTCGCAAAACCAATGCCTGCAGCATCGCCTGCACGGCCTCATCTAAACGACCAGATTCAGACAGCGCAAGCGCCCAATGTACATAGAGCCCTGCGGGAGGTTTGGGCACAGTCCCAGCGCGCTCGAAAAGCTCCAGGGCTGCAGTGGTCTTTCCCTCGGCCACCAGATGCTGTGCCCGTGTCAACAGGCCTCGCGCCGTGCAAAATCGTTGTCTCATACTCCTCCCTTTACTGGACGGGATCTTGTACCATACGAACCTTCACCAGTTCCATCAACGTCTTTTTGAGACGATCGAGTTCGTCGACAAGTGCCGTGTGCGCGCCAGCGATAGTGTGTGGCTTTCCGGTCACGAGCGCTGCTTCGAACCGTACAATCACCTCAAGGACGGCATGCGCGGCAAAGTTGCTCACAGTACCTTTGAGCGAATGCAGCACGCGTTCAAGTTCCTGCCAATCGGCCTGGGCAACAGCATCCTGGATGCATGCCAAGCGTTGACCATAATCTTCGAGAAACAAGGTAACTAATTCCTGCAACAGGGCAACGTCGCCATTGACGCGCGTCAACAATCCTCCATAATCTAGCACGTTCGCCCACCGCGTACTCGACGTGGCCTGCGCCGCATTCTGGGTATGCGACGGAATCACGCGTGCAATGGCCTCTAACAACTCGACAATCTGTATCGGTTTGCTCACATATCCGTCCATGCCTGCCTGCAGACATCGTTCCCGGTCTTCGTGCGAAGCATGAGCGGTTATGGCAATGATGGGCAGGTAGGTGCCGGGTTTTTCAGTCCATGAACGAATGGCTTTAGCCACTTCAATCCCACTCATTTCAGGCATTTGGAGATCCATTAGCACAAGGTCAAACGTGTCTTCGCGAAGAATGTTCAGTGTTGCGTTCCCATCCCCAACCACAACAACTTCGTGCCCCTGTTTCTCCAGAAGGCGCTGGACAAGCTTTTGGTTAATAGCATTATCCTCCGCCAACAAGATACGCCAAGACGGGCTTTCTCTCGGCTCCATGGTTTCGCTCTGCGCCCCAGTCAAGGATGGGGCAGTCACGGTGGTATCAACGAGATGACGAATAGCCTCAACGACGTCCACTTGCAACACAGGTTTCATCACTGTCGCCACCCGGTCGACCGCGCCCACAGCTCCCTGCCCGGCCGTTGTTAACAGCAAAACGGAGAGCTCGGGCCATGTGTCGAGCAGTTGCGTTATCCCCTGATGATCTACTGGGGCCATATGTGGATTCAAAATCAGCAAAGGAAAAGCCTCACCGGCATCACGTGCCTCTTCGAGCAGCCCGAGAGCTGCCCGCGTATCCCCGGCAGGGACAGGACATAGGCCGTTGTGGCGCAGGGTCTCGGTGAGCAGATGGAGGCTTGTGGCGTTGTCGTCGACAACCAGAACAGGCATATTCCAGAGATGTTGTGGCAATGCTAGAGGAGGTGGAGTAGGTGGGGATGGAAGAACAAAACAGACATCAAAATGAAACGTACTCCCCAGTCCTGGCTCCGCACTCTCGACACGAATCTTCCCCTGCATCATGGTCACAAGCTGCATGGCAATCGTCAGTCCGAGTCCAGTCCCACCATAGATACGAGTCGTGGAACTGTCCGCCTGGGTAAACGGCTCAAAAATACTACGTTGCTTCTCTGCAGGAATGCCGATACCGGTATCCTGGACCGTAAAAGCTACCCGCACATGTTGGTCGAGCTGCTCTGCGACGGTGGCCCGTACGACCACCTCACCCTGGGCAGTGAATTTAATCGCATTATCGACGAGATTCATGACGATTTGGCGCAAACGATTCGGATCGCCTATCACCATATCAGGCACTGCCGGATGCACGTCACACAGTAATGCTACCCCTTTCTGATAGGCACGGGGTGCAACCACTTTCAGGGTTCCACGCAGGCTCTGACGTAAGGGGAAAGACACCGGTTGCAGCTCCAATTTCCCGGCTTCAATCTTGGAAAAGTCGAGGATGTCATTGATCAGTGTACTGAGGACGCTCGCAGATTCCTGCACCGCATCGAGATACTCCCGCTGCTCGGTTGAAGGATCAGTGGCCAACGCTAATTCCGTCATGCCAACGATGCCATTGAGAGGCGTCCGCAATTCATGGCTCACATTGGCCAAAAACTCCGCCCTCACTCGGGACACGTCAATGGCTGCAT
>CAJIAL010000077.1_pt1 | contig 18132 bp, 15 predicted proteins | sample 9199091 | NCBI WGS metagenome assembly CAJIAL01 (sample SAMEA7708270, study PRJEB35096) | sediment metagenome | biome: marine neritic benthic zone biome [ENVO:01000025]; feature: sediment [ENVO:00002007]; material: shallow marine sediment [ENVO:03000034] sea grass bed [ENVO_01000059] ... | reverse complement strand
CCTCGGCCTGAGCGTCGTGGGCGCGGGCGCAACCTGGTCCGTGATCCTCACCGCCATGGGCAGTGTTGCCTTCTCCTTGCTGCTGGCGATTGCCGCCTCCCTGGTCCTGCTGCGGGTCTTTTCTCACTTGCCCTTTGGCCGCCGCCTGTCCTCGAGACGGAGCTCCCGGCAGATGCGGGCGTCGCCTCAGCGCCCGAAAGTGATCGTCGCTGGCTTGGCGCGCATGGGACGGCCGTGTCCCCGCTGCATCCGGCGGGTGTCGCCCGCCTGGATAGTGAGCGCGTGGATGTGGTGTCGGATGGGGAATTCATTGAGGCGGGAGAACCGATTGAAGTCATCCGTGTGGACGGCAACCGCATCGTGGTGTGCCGGGCACGCACAACCAACGCAAAGGGCTAAGTGATGATCGGACCTGAAATGGGCGCGTTCGGCGCGGTGACGCTCCTCGTGCTGGTGCTGGCTGTCCTCGGCTTTCTGCTCTATTTGATCCCCCTCCCCCTCTGGATCGCCGCCTGGGCGTCAGGGGCGTACGTGGGGCTCTGGAGCCTGATCGGCATGCGCTTGCGCCGCGTGCCGCCGGCCACCGTGGTGACGGCGCGGATCAGCGCGGTGAAGGCCGGGATCGATGTTGTGATCAACGACCTCGAAGCCCACTACTTAGCGGGCGGCAACGTCACCAAGGTGGTGAACGCGATGATCTCGGCAGACAAGGCGAATATCTCGCTGCCATTCAAGCGCGCCGCGGCGATTGATCTCGCCGGTCGCGACGTGCTGGCGGCGGTGCAGATGTCGGTGATCCCCAAGGTCATCGAAACGCCACGGGTCGCGGCGGTGGCCAAGGACGGCATCCAGCTTATCGCTGTCTCCCGCGTGACCGTGCGCACCAACCTCGACCGTCTGGTGGGCGGCGCGGGCGAGGAGACGGTTATCGCCCGGGTGGGGGAGGGCATGGTGAGCACCATCGGCTCAGCGGCGAGTCACAAAGACGTGCTCGAAAATCCCGATCACATCTCCCAGCATGTCCTCAGCACAGGGTTGGATGCGGGGACGGCCTACGAGATCCTGTCCATCGACATCGCCGATGTCGATGTGGGGGAGAACATCGGCGCCAAACTCCAGATTGCCCAGGCCGACGCGGACAAGCAGATCGCCCAGGCCAAGGCGGAGGAGCGGCGCGCCATGGCCGTGGCCCTGGCGCAGGAGATGCAGGCGCAAGTGGTCAAGGTCGAAGCGGAGGTGCCGCACGCTATGGCCGAAGCGTTCCTCCAGGGCAACCTGGGAGTCATGGACTACTATCGGATGAAGAACATCCAAGCTGACACAGACATGCGCGACGCCATTGCTGGCGGCGACCCAGAAGCGTCCGTGAACCCGGAGGACTAAACTGGACCACATGAGATTGGCACACAGACATCAGGGCGCAAGCGCCCATTCCGGCATATACTGGAGTCGAGTGGACGAATCTTTTGTGGTTTGATTTAGAGGAGTCCGACGATGATGCGTTTACCGCTCCTTCTTCTCGCCCTGTTTCTCGTCGTGTGGCTTCTCAGCCTCTTCCTCCACTCTCTGCGCAAGCGAGGCCAGAGCGAGGCGCGGTGGGCAGGTGCTCCACAAGCGCCACCCGTCCGACCGCGCAAGCCCACACCGCTGCCGCCGCGTGTAATGGCGCCACGCACCCCACCAGTGCCTGCAGTGGCGCCGCTCGGCGTCTTGCATCAGCGCCCCCCCTCGCGCCTGGGCAGCCCGCGTGAGGTACGCCGTGGCATGGTCCTGATGACGATCCTCGGTCCCTGCCGCGCTCTAGAACCACCAGAGCCTCTACGGTAAAGCATCGCGGAAGAATAGGAAGTCCAAACGCCCTTTTTCGCGTATCGAGGTGATCGGGGCGATCCCCACCATAGGGCTAGGACGCCTGTGTATGGTTTTACTTCCTTGCGGCATGCATGGGATGCCCTTAGCACCTGTGTGCTGTGTCATGTATTGCAGGGAAATATACGAGGGTTTCTGACAAGCAACCGTGAGAATTATCACGCTGAGAAGGTGATCGTGTTCACATAAACAAAGACTGAACGGGCAATGAACATACAACTTTTCAACTTCCTGGAGGATTACGCCACTCAGATCGGAGTATAGGAAACGTCCATGAAGTGGATAGGCCGATCTTGGTCACCGAATACGTCGTCATACCGGGCCGCGTGCGGCGGGCGGCAGCGGCGGCGAGGTTGATGGCGGCCCAGCGCGTGCACGCGAGCAATGGTTTCGTCGGCCCCGGCGGACTGCGACGGGAGATCGGCGATACCCTCATGCGCTGGTATAATCGTTTGATTGCCGACAAGTTTAACGGTAGCAAGAAGCGGTGTAACCTTGGCCGCCCCCGCGTCGCTGAAGAGGTCGAGCTGCTCGTCATTCGCATGGCGGAAGAGAATCCGACCTGGGGCTATCGCCGCATCCAGGGGGCCTTGGCGAATCTCGGACATGCTATCGACAAGATCACCGTCCGCAACATCTTACGGTGGCACCACATCGATCCCGCGCCGAAACGAAGTAAAGACGGCATGAGCTGGACCCAGTTCCTCACACTTCATTGGGAAGTCTTGGCTGCCACGGACTTCTTCACGGTTGAGGTCGCCACCTGGCATGGGTTGATGACCTACTATGTGCTGGTGGTGATGGAGCTGAGCACACGGCGCGTCGAAATTGCCGGCATCACGCCCCATCCCACAGCCGAGTTCATGCAGCAATGCGCCCGTCAGCTCACGGATCATTTCGATGGATTTCTCCTGGACAAGCGCTACCTGATTCATGATCGGGACCGTAAACTCACCGAAGCGTTCGATCAGCTCTTGCGTGATAGCGGCGTTGAACCTGTTGTTTTACCGCCACGATCTCCGAACAATCCCTCTTGACATCATTGGTCATGTGGTTATCATTTGTGATAACTTGAGTGTCGGGCCAGCCTTGTTCCAAAGCTAGCGCCTGTAATGCGTTATTACGATATCTTCTGGAATTATGAAGACGCAGACGGCAACGTCGCCCACATCGCTTAACACGGCGTTGACGCCAGAAGACGTCAACGCCGTCCTGATGGACCCGGATGAAACAGGTGTCAGTCGGTCCTCGGGGCGACCGATTGCCTTTGGGTACACGCCGGATGGACGCTACATTTGCGTAGTGTATGAGGCGATTGATCCCTCCACCCTGTATCCCGTCACCGCCTTTGTCATAGAGGACTGACAAGATGGTCCAAAGAAAAGTGCGCAGTGTCAAGAAAGCCCTCACGGACGAGGAGCGCGCTCGCCATCGAACGATCCGTGAACAGGTCGAGCAAGAAAAGGCGGAACTGATGGCCCGCGGGCGGCGGGCGAAGGCGCGGCATACCATGCTGAAGGAAGCAGTTGTGGCCCTCAAAGCGACCCGTGAAGCGCTCGGGTTGAGCCTGGCCGACATCACCGCCTCTACCGGGATCGCCAAGAGCAATTTGTCTCGACTGGAAAATGATCCCCATCCGAATCCAACGATTGACACGCTCTGTCGATATGCCGATGCCGTCGGGAAGGAGATTGTCATCACGCTGGTTGACACATCCCGTGAGAACAGACGATGAGCTCTGGCAGGTCAGGTACCGGACGGTGGTGCACGAGGAACCTCGTACCCATTCTTATGCCATGAACGCACCTCAGGTTGAGAAAAATGGCGTTGTGGCTCCGCCCAGCACGCACGCAACTTGAGAGATTTCAACCGGGTAGAGACGTCGGAATTTTTCAACACTACGCGCTGGCCTGTATTGACACTGGTCTATACTCACACTGGAAAGACACGCTATGGATACCCCTCAACTCTCGCCTGAACAACTTCGTAGCCATCGCTGGTTTGGCCCCGACGACTTACGGTCCTTTGGTCATCGCTCCCGGTTGAAAGGCATGGGATTCGCCGACGACGATTTCCGCGGGAAGCCCGTCATCGGAATCCTCAACACGTGGAGTGATCTCAATACGTGCCATTCGCACTTGCGCCAACGGGCGGAAGAAGTGAAGCGTGGCGTCTGGCAGTCCGGGGGATTTCCCGTTGAAGTCCCGGTCATGTCGTTGGGCGAGATGTTGATGAAGCCCTCCACGATGTTGTATCGCAACCTGTTGGCGATGGAAACGGAGGAAACCCTGCGTTGCCACCCGCTGGATGGGGCGGTGCTGATGGGAGGCTGTGACAAGACGACGCCCGCCCTGCTGATGGGGGCGATTTCGGCCAATATCCCCGCCATTTTTTTGCCGTGTGGCCCGATGCTCATCGCGCGTTGGGGCAAAGAAACCTTAGGCAGTGGGAGCGATGCCTGGAAATACTGGGCCGAGCGCTGCGCCGGCAACTTGTGTGACGGGGAATGGACGGAGATCGAAAATAGCATCGCCAGATCACCCGGTCATTGCATGACGATGGGCACTGCCTCGACGATGGGTGCGATTGCCGAAACGTTGGGTATGACGCTGCCCGGCGCGTCATCCATCCCCGCGGTGTTGTCGGAACATTCCCGTATGGCCAGCGCCGTCGGCCGGCGTATTGTCGAGATGGCCTGGCAGGATCTGAAGCCGAGAGATATCCTGACCCCCGCTTCCTTTGACAATGCGATTACCGCGAGCATGGCCATCGGTGGATCGACCAACGCGATTATTCACGTCATTGCTCTGGCCGGCCGGGCTGGCATCGCGCTGCCCCTGGAGCGCTTTGATGCACTCTCTCGGCGCACGCCGGTGATCGCCAATGTGCGGCCCTCCGGTACGCACTACCTGATGGAAGATTTTTATAATGCCGGTGGCCTCAAGGCGCTGCTCTGGCAGTTGCGGGAGCTGTTGCATCTGGATTGTGTGACGGTCAGCGGGCACACGCTTGGCGAGAACATCGCCGGGTCTGAGGTCATCGACGACGAGGTGATTTTGTCCCGGGAGAAACCCCTCTATCAGGAAGGGGGCACCTTTATCTTACACGGGAATTTGGCCCCTAATGGCTGCGTCGTCAAACCGTCGGCGGCGGATGAACGGCTAATGCGGCACGCGGGCCCTGCAGTGGTGTTTGAAAACTACCCCGATTTGAAAGCCCGTTTGAACCGGGATGACCTGGAAGTCACCCCCGATTCGGTCTTAGTGTTAAAACACGCCGGACCGCTGGGTGGTCCCGGCTTTCCGGAATGGGGCATGTTGCCTATTCCGAACAAACTCCTGCAGCAAGGAGTGCGGGATATGGTGCGCATCTCCGATGCCCGCATGAGCGGCACGAGTTACGGCATGTGTGTGCTCCATGTGTCTCCGGAAGCGCACGTTGGCGGTCCGCTTGCATTTGTGCAGGATGGCGATCAGATCGAACTGGATGTCCCGGCGCGACGGCTCCATTTGCATGTCAGCCCGGAAGAACTGGAGCGGCGGCGGGCGAACTGGACCCCGCCTGATATTCAGTATCCTCGCGGCTATGGGCAATTGTTTTCCAAACACGTGACCCAAGCCCACGAGGGTTGCGACTTTGACTTTTTACACTATGGTGAGGACATACCTGCCCCCGCCATTCATTAAATGACATGCTCAAGTGAAAGCTCCTGCGTATCGCAATGCCGGGCACAAGATTGGTCTTATCCCACGGCGGTATTGCCTTTGGCACTAATCAGGACGAAAGCGATAATGCAAGGTTCAGTGCCGTTATTCACCCAATTATGGATGGTGCCGCGTTGCACGAGGACGTCGCCCGCCCGTAAGTGCACCACGGTATCATCCATTTCCATGTCGATTTCGCCGGAGATGACCACGGCGTAATCGATGCTGTCGGTGCGGTGGTTGCGCGGTACCACGCCGGGCTCGAATTCGATAACGCGGAACACCGAGCCATCGGTGATGGTGGTACCGATGTCGCGTGCCCCCTTGTCTGCGCCGTCCTCGGCGAATTGCACCGGCAAATCGTTGGTGGTCCAAATGACCTGCTGGGTCATGTTGGGTCGGCTGCTCTTCACGTGCTTACCTACGTCATCTATCTTGACCACTGCCTTCCCATGCTCGTCGTGGCCCGTGACGACACGGCGGACATTGATTGCCATGATCCCCTCCTTGCTTGTTGTGTGTGGATGCATGCGCCCCAGTTGTGCGTCGCATTGTATGGACTGCCCGGGTAACACAAGCGAGGCACATAGTACGTCGTGGTTGCACATGCCGCAAGGTTCTCCTACTATGCGGAGACACCAGACATCACGTGATGCTTCATACACGTATGGAACGCACTGCTATCCTGAGGGAGGGGACATCATGGCTACTGAGCCGGAGGTGATGCCGAGTCTGACGTCCGGGCTTGACGAGCAATGGCTGACGCTGACCCAGGAGGACATCCTCGAACCGGACGTGCCGATTTGTGATCCCCATCATCATCTCTGGGAACGCTCTGACCATCGGTATCTCGTCCCCGAGTTCTTGACAGATGCTGGCAGTGGCCACACGATTGCGAGCACGGTTTTTCTCGAATGCGGTGCCTTCTATCGATCTGACGGACCGGAGGGCATGCGTTCCGTGGGCGAGGTGGCTTCCGTCAGCGATCTGACGGCCATGAGTGCGAGCGGTGCGGATAGTTCGACGCGAGTCGCGGCAGCCATCGTTGGTTTTGCCGATCTGACTCTCGGCGCCCGGGCGGAGGACGTCTTAACCGCGTTGATGGAGGCCGGCCGTGGCCGTTTCCGTGGTGTGCGCTATTCTGCCGCGCGGGACGACGGCTTCGTGATTGCCAGTAGTCACAGTCGGCCACCCGCTGAACTGTACCGGGACCCGACCTTCCGAGAGGGGTTTGCCTGCCTTGGCCGGTTAGGTTTGACCTTCGACGCCTGGGTGTATCACCCGCAGATCGCCGACGTCATCGATCTGGCACACGCTTTCCCGACGCAGCCCATCGTGCTCAACCATGTCGGCGGACCGATCGGTGTCGGCCCCTATGCCGACCGCCGTGACGACGAGCTACCGCGCTGGGAACGCGCCATGCGTGAGCTGGCCACCTGTGACAATGTCTACGTGAAGCTCGGCGCGCTGGGCTCGAAACGCGCCGGATTCGGCTGGCACGAGCGGCCGCGCCCACCGTCATCGGAAGATCTGGCTACGGCGTGGCGACCGTATATCGACACGTGTATCGATGCGTTTGGCGCCGACCGGTGTATGTTCGAAAGTAACTTCCCGGTCGACAAAGTGTCGTGTAGTTATGCCGTCATGTGGAATGCCTTCAAGCGCCTTGCCGCCGGCTGCTCGGCGCACGAAAAAGCTGCGCTGTTTCACGACACAGCCTGTCGGTTTTATACCATCGACTCCGAGACCTGATCTGCACGCAGGAGCAAGCATATGAGTGAATCCATACAGCCACCCCAATTTGGACGCATTTCCCCACCGGATGCGGCCTGGTTGGCGCAGCAGGCGCCCGAGCCGATTCTCGATCCTGACCTTCCCATCATTGATCCGCACCATCACCTGTGGTTGCGACCGAATCATCGCTATTTCCTCGACGACTTTCTCGCCGATGTTCGTACGGGTCACAACGTCGTGGCCACGGTGTTCGAGGAATGCCATGCTATGTATCGCGCCGACGGACCTGAGGAGCTGCGGCCGGTGGGTGAGACCGAGTTCGTGACCGGCATCGCGGCGATGAGCGCCAGCGGACTCTATGGACCGATACGTGTTGCCGCCGGCATCGTGGGCTTTGCTGATCTCACCCTCGGCGACCGCGTCGAGCCGGTATTGGACGCACATATCCAGGCCAGTGGCGGGCGCTTCCGCGGTGTGCGGCATGCTGCCGGCTGGGACGCGAGTGAGGTGATTGGCAACAGCCGTACGGCGACAGGGCCGCATGTGTTGATGCAGCAAGACTTTCGAGCCGGCATGGCGCGTTTGACCGCCATGGGTTTGTCGTTCGATGCCTGGCTGTACCATCCCCAACTTGCCGACGTGATCGATCTGGCCCGCAGCGTTCCCACGGCCAACATCATTATGTGCCACGTGGGCGGGCCGCTCGGCTATGGTCCCTACGCCGGTAAGGCGGACGAGGTCTTTGCGTCCTGGAAACCCAAGATCACCGAGCTGGCCGCGTGCCCCAATGTGTCCATAAAGCTCGGGGGTATGATGAATCGGCTCGCCGCGTATGACTACCGGGCACGTCCGGCGCCGGTGTCCTCGGCTGAGTTGGCAGACTATTGGCGTCCCTATATGGAGACTTGTATCGAGCTGTTCGGCCCGGAGCGTTGTATGTTCGAGAGCAATTTCCCCGTGGAAAAAATGGGGATTGGCTGGGCGACACTGTGGAACGCCTTTAAGCGTATTGCGGCAGGTGCGTCCGCCGAGGAGAAGCTGGCCTTGTTCAGTGGCACGGCACGCCGGGTGTATCGCCTAGACTGAAGGCCTCTTCCCAGGAGAGTGGTGTAATTGTAATAAAGAGTTCGGAAGGAGGATGTTATGCGACAGGGATTTCGCGTCATCGACGCAGATACGCATGTCAATCCGTCTATGGACGTGCTGCTGCGCTATGCCGACAAGGCGCTCCATGACCGCATGCCTGACCTCGAGCCGTATTTACGTCAGGTTACGCCGCGGCCTGGGCGGGGTGATGCGGAAGATCAGGACACGGCCACCTCGTTGTCGATCAAGCCGCTGCGCAACCATCGCGTGGCCGGGACAAAATCCGGTGCGGCGTCAGCGCCAGATGGGACGCCGGACTTTCTGACCGGACGTACGGAGATGGTGACACGCCAGCCGATTACGGCTCGCACGGCCGAAGATAACGCCACGGGGCGGCTACAGGATATGGATGTCGAAGGCCGCGACATCGACTTCCTCATTCCCGGTACCTGGGCCTATGGGGCGCCCTCCCTGGCGCCGCCGTTGTTCCGGGGGTTGTATAGCGCCTATCACCGCTATATGGCCGAGTATTGTGGCGCGGACTCGCGTCGCCTGAAGAGCATGGTCTTAGCGCCGGCGAACGATCCGGCGTGGAGCGCGCAGGCAATTAAAGAGCACGCGCAAGACGAGTGGGTGGCGGCCGTGTGGCCGTTGTTGCCGGAAGGTCTGCCGATCGACGATCCCGATCTGGAACCTATCTGGGCGGCGGCCAATGAGGCTGATCTGCCAATCATGTACCATGGGTTCACCATCGAAACCCCGTACTTCCCAGGCTACCGTGACATTTGGGAAAATCCGGCCATGAGCCGCTGTGCGGGCCAAACCTGGGGCGGCCAGCGTTTTCTGTCCTTCATGCTGATGGGCGGGATGTTGGACCGTTATCCCAATTTGCGTCTCGGCACACTTGAATGCGGCCACGGCTGGCTACCGCATTGGTTGATTCGTCTCACCAGACAAATCGAGTACGTGCGGGGCTCCGTTCCTCCTACGTTGAAGCACACGCCTGTCGAGTATGCTCAGATGGGTCGAGTATTCTGCGGGATTGACGCCTCGGAAGGGGTGGAGATGACGAAGTCTGTTATCGATCTGGTGGGTGACCACGTACTGATGTATCTGTCGGATTATCCCCATCCGGAGACGATTTTCCCCGAGAATACAGACTTGGTCATAGCCTGGCAGGATGACTTGGGAGAACATGCAACGCGCAAGTTAATGTGGGAAAATGCTGCGCGCTTCTTCCGGTTGGCTTCGACGCCGTGGTAAGGAAAAGGCAAGGCGCAAGAGAGATTGTTTATGTGAGCTCACCAAGCAGGGCCTTGGCTTCTTGCAAGTCGACGATGTCAAATCCCTCAGTGAACCAATCGTAAATCTTGACGAGCAGCTCACGGGCGGTGTTACGCTTCTCCTGGAGCAACCATAAGCGACTGAGGCTCATTGCCGCCCGCAGCTCGAGTGATTTTGCCTGCTGATGGCGAGACGTCTCTAGTGCCCGATACAAACTCTCCTCCGCCTTGTGCTGTATGCCTTGTTGTATCAGGAGCTCTCCCCGGAGGCGATGCAGCTCTGCCTCCAACAGACACTCCCCATTGTTGTGGACGAGCTCCAGTGCCTCGTCCACTAATCGTAGCCCTTCTGCAGTATGACCGACATCACTATACGCCTCAGCCAGGAGCACACTATACTGTGGTCGTACCAACTCTGCACCTGTCGCGCGCCAGTCAGCGAACCCCTGCTGCATCTGTGCGATGCCTTCCATGCCTTGCCCCTGCTCTGTCAGTACCCAGCCACGTATCATCGAGCCCGCCGCCAACCACTGCACGAAACCTTGCTCGGTCGCAAGGGTCAGGGCTGCTTCGGCCTGCTCGAGGGCTGTGTGCCCCTCACGGCGAAATTGATAGAGTAAGGCAGCAAGGCCCAAGGCGACAGCCTGACTATACGGATGGGACAGTTGTTGCGCCAAGGCGAGTGCCTCGTGACTCTTCTGCAGAGCTTGGTCCGGATAACCAAGCACATGCAGGACCATGGCCGCATAGGATCGACACGACACCCCGGGATCCAACCCATAGAGGAAGGCATGGGCGTGGTGTTGCAAGGGATTGTAGAGCACGATGCCTTGTTCCAGGTGCTCACGGGCGGCTGTCAATTCGCCACGGTAAAACAAGGTCATGCCCAGCACCCGGTGCGCCTCCAGCAGGTAGGCAGGGTCTTCGACGCTCTGAGCCAGGGAGAGGAGCTGTTCCCCGAGTCCGCGTGCTGTCTGATGCTCAGCCCGCAAAAAATAAAACCCAAACAGGCCCCGTAGGGCCTGGATACGCTGGGGCGTCTCTCCGATCTGGCGGCTGAGTTCTCGCGCGCGGGTATAGACTCTTTCCACTTCCGGGGCGGCTAACCCCTTGGTGGACGACAACGCAGGACCGAGGGAGATCAGCAAGGAGAGCTCTTGTTGGATGCGCTTGGGAGTGTCTGGCAGCGTCTCGATCAACTCCAACCCCTTCGTGAGGTGACTGATCGCTTCGACATGCGCCGACTGCTGGACGGCGCGCTGACCTGTCAGCTGCCAATATCGAATAGCCTCTTCACTCAGGGTTGCCTCCGTGTAGTGATGTGCGAGCAGTTCGGGTTGCACTTCAGCCGTCTCGGGAAATTGTGTCGTCAACGCCTGTGCAATCCGCTGATGATACTGTTGACGGGTGCTCTGGAGTAACGACTGGTATACGACCTCCTGGGTCAGGGTGTGCTTGAAGGTATAGGCAGATGCGGAGAGACGGCGCACTTCATAAAGGAACTCTGCGGCCTGGAGGTGCCCGAGACTACGACGCAGCGATTCCTCTGGCACGTCGGCCATGGTCTGGAGCAAGGGCAATGTCACGTCTCTGCCGATGACCGAGGCTGCTTGGAGTAGATGTTTATCCTCAGGTGCGAGCCGGTCGATGCGGGCTGCCAGCACTGCCTGGATGGTATCCGGCACGGTCACGGGCAGACGGCTGTCACCCTGCTCCATAACGGTCCGCGTCAACTCCTCCAGAAAAAAAGGATTCCCATCTGCTTTAACCAGAATCTGTTGTACCACCGTGTTGGGAAGGTCCTCCCCCTGCACAACCGACTGTACCACTCGCCGGCTATCACGCGATGTAAGGCGCGGCAGGGCCAACTGCGTGGCATAGGATTTGTCAAGCCAGGCGGGTAGGTACCCCGGTCGTGCGGTGAGCAAGATGAGGATGGGGGCGCCGACGATTTGCTCCACCAACGCTGCCAGCAATTCCTCGGAGGTCGGGTCGATCCAGTGCAGATTTTCTAGCACCACGACGAGCGGGCGTCGCTGGCTGCCATTGAGGCACATCTGCACGAGGGTTGCAAAGGTGTGAGCCTTGATTGCCTGTGGACTGAGCATCGCCAGCCGGTCTGTCCCTCCTGGTATCCCTAGGAGTTGGAGGAAATACGGTGCTCCCTCCTCTGGGGACATGCCGACCTCTTGGAGACAGCGATGCACCTTTACGGTGACTACCTCGGGGCTATCTGTCTCGGTAAAGCCACAGTTGTGCCGGAGCAGGTTGAGCACCGGGAGATAGGGGGTCACATGGCCGTACGAGAGACAGCGTCCTTGGAGATACCTGAGTCGTTTCCCGGTTAGGCTCCGGCGGAATTCGTTGAGCAATCGTGATTTGCCCATGCCGGGTTCCCCAACAATACCTACGACTTGTCCCCGGCCGTCTTCTACCTGATCCAGCAATGCATGCAACGCTGCAAGCTCACGCTCGCGTCCTACAAACCGACTTACAGTTCGCCCCCCACGCTGCGCCATGGGGCCACGGGGTGAGATGTACCTTAGGAGCTTGTAGACTTGCATTGGTGCTGGCTGCCCGGGCACTTGTACAGGCTGGGCATCTTCCGTATGCACGATATCTCGCACGAGCCCTGCCGTGGTGGCACTGCACAGAATCGTTCCAGGTTCCGCGCTCTCCTGGAGAGCTGCTGCCAGGGTCGCCGTCGCCCCGATCACTGCTGCGGCGACCTCCTGATCATCTCCCATGCCTCCCACCGCCACGAGCCCCGTGTGCAGACCCATGCGCACGGTCAGCGTCTCCTCATGGGGCATGTCATTGGTGCCCTGGTGTGTCTCGAGCCGTTGGTGTAAGCCGAGCGCCGCTAACACGGCCCGGTGTGCATGGTCCTCTTGGGCCACCGGCGCGCCAAAGACCGCCATGATGCGATCGCCAGCCACATGCTGGATTGTCCCGCCGTATTGATGCGCTTCGGTCCGGATCAACTCGTACAGTTGACGCATGCGGTTGTATAGCGCGTCGAGCCCCAGGCGTTCGCTCGCAGTCGGGATATTGACGAGTGTGCAGCAGAGAATGGTCGCCATCTTCTGCTCTCCCGGGAGGGGAGCTGGGACAGAAGGTGACTCGTCGGTCTCCTGGGTCGGGATCTCGTCGTGAGCTTTTGCCACGCTCTCAGAGGGCGCCTCAGAGCGTGCCGTGACCTCTACCGCGAGGCGATAGCCGTGACCACGAAGCGTCTGGATGATGCGCTGGGTGCGTCCACTGTCACCCACGGCCCGACGTACTGCCTTAATGACGCTCTCCAACGCGGCATCACTGATGTACTGGTCTGACCATACATGCTTACACAGATCGTCCTTGGAAACGACCCGATCCCGGTGGATTAAAAGGTAGTGGAGCACCTGGAAGACTTTGGGGCGGAGCCGGGTAGACTGGCCGGCCCGGTGCAACAGATAGAGTTGTGTATCCAATGCACAGTCATCGAAAACATAGATCATGACGTGAGCCCTTCATGAGGAGCTGGGCCGCAGCGGCAAGAATCAATGGTATGAGCTGTGGGCTCGTACGGCACGGCTAGCATCCTTCCGGCTTGTTGCAGATTTGGTGGCTGCACGGGGGACATCATAGTAGATGCGTAGATCGTATGCCAGGGAATAGCTAGTGTTTGCCAGCGAAGTGCCAGGGAAATGTCAGGCAGGACGCTATTAAAGGTCGTAAGCTCCAAGGAGGGGAACGGAGAGTCTCGTGTCCCGTGGCATCCTGAAGTGTCCGAGATACCTCGGGATGCTGTCCAGAGTGAGAATGACTGAAGCATGGAAACCATGGACATGCCACCATCAGGACGAAACCCGGAGGGCTCGGCCGCTCTGCGCATCAGCTGGCAGCGCAGGTCAGGTCTGATGACCATCTGCGCCCTCCTAGTCGCCGCGACATTGGGATTCGATCTTGTCCTACCATGGGGGGGAGCAGTCAGTACGCTCTATGCGGTAGTGGTACTGGTCTCTCTGCGATCACGATTGCGACAGCTCACCATGCTCATCAGCATCGTCTGTTCGCTCGTGACGATTCTGGGTTTCTTCTACTCACCGCCAGGTGGTATGTTGTGGATGGCTCTCGTGAACCGTACGCTGGCTTTGGTGGTGCTGTGGGGCATTGCCCTGCTTGCTCAGCAGCAAAGAGTTCCTGCGGCAGGGCGTGAACAGATGGATGGGTACGGGCGAGGAGACCCCGTCAACAGGGACGTCCTTACGTGGATTTCTCCCGATATGCGCCTCATGCAAAAATGTGCGTGATGACCGCGGCTCGTGGCATCAGATCGAAGTGTATATTAGTGCACATTCAGAAGTGGGGTTCACCCATAGCATTTGTCCGGATTGTATCCGGAACTTGTCTCCGGAGCATTGCTAAACAGAGAGTCCATGCGACACCGTTTGCACCAGTGGTCAGCTCACAAACTCGTCGGAATCTATGACGGTGACATTGTGGAACGCGAGAACCGTAAAGGGGGCATCCCATGATTCGTATTTTCGTTGCTGATGAACAAGCTGTCGTGCGCGAAGGCGTGAAACGCATCGCTGGAGAAACGATGGACCTTTTCGTCGTGGGTGAAGCCGGCAATAACCACGAAGTGCTCAGTAACCTCGCCGCCCAGGCATGCGATGTCGTCCTCATGGACCTTTCACTCACAGGTCGTGGCGGCCTGGAAGTGCTCCAAGAAATCAGAGCTCGGTATCCTCGCCTCCCCGTCTTGGTCTTTAGCACCCACACCAAACACCATTACGTCACACGTGCGTTCAAAGCTGGTGCAACCGGCTATCTCACCAAAAACTGTTCCCCAGAGGAATTGGCCACCGCGTTCCGTAAAGTCGCACAGGGCGGGCGCTATGTGGATACCGTGATCGCAGAGCGCTTGGCCTGTGAAGCAAGCATGGATACCGAGAAACCCTTGCACGCGGTGTTGTCCGACCGCGAACTGCAAGTCCTCTGTCTTATCGGGCTCGGGAAAACCGTGTCCGAAATCGCGCAAGAACTTTGGCTGAGTGTCAAAACCGTGAGCACGTACCGCGCCCGTATCCTGGAAAAAATGCAATTGAAAACCACGGCCGATCTCATGCATTATGCCATTCATCAACAATTGGTGTCTTAAGCCGATAACATACCGGGACCCGTAGCATGCGCGTGACGGAGGACACGGGAGTCGACAGACGAGGAGAGCGAGTATGGTGACGCACCAAAGCCTGAGTGGTAGCACCGATGAAGAATTTGTCCAGCGTATGGCTACCACCTATGCGGATCGTTTTGGCGAGTCCTTCTGGACGTTTTTCGCCGCGCAAGTTGGCGACACCTTCCCTGCAAACCCTGTCATGGTCGATCTGGGGTGTGGGCCAGGGCTGTTGCTACATGATATGGCGACGCGTTATCCGCAGGTGAGGCTCTATGGATATGATGTCACCCCGGCGATGATTGCCTACGCTGAGCAATTAGCATGGCCGGGGGTGCCACCCACACTCGCCGTCCACGATCTGGCAAGCCAGCCGTTGCCATTGGCGCATGGCTCGGTCAATCTCGTGAGCATGATGTCCGTGTTGCACATCTTCGACGACCCCTTGTCTATGTTGGCAGAGATTCGGCGTGTCTTGGCGCCGGATGGTATTTTCTTCCTCAGGGACTGGATCCGGAGTCCGCTCAAAGACTATCTTGCGTGGCGTATGACCAATATGGATGAGGACCGGCACCTCAGCCTCCAGCGCGGCTTTCGGCTCTTTCCCGTGCACAACAAATACACCGTTGAGGACTGGGAATGGTTGCTGGCCGAAGCCGGGTTCCACATCCGTAGTCGTACGCAGCTGCGCCCGACGCATCAGATTTTCGTCACGACCGTGTTGCCGGCTGTGTCGTGATGTCTCAGCATTCCCGAGGGAGTCCACATGGCCGCAACTGATCCTGTCTCTCCTCCAGGAGCACTCGACGGCATCCAAGTCCTTGATGTCGCCGAGCCCATCGGGTCATACGTCAGTCGTATCCTGGGCGATCTCGGCGCCGATGTGATCAAGATCGAGCCGCCTGGTGGCGATGCTGGTCGACAGCTGGCGCCGTTCTCCACGGTCAATCAGGAGCAGGTGAGCCTGCCATTTATCCACGCTAATCTGAATAAACGCAGTCTGGTGCTGAACCTCGAGCAGCGGGAAGACCAAGAGCGCTTTCGCACTTTGGCCCGTCAGGCCGATGTCGTGGTGAGTACCGAACGCACCGCAACCTGGGCCGCGCGTGGGGTGGACTTGGGTCAGTTGGCAACACTGTCCCCTGCACTCGTTTGGACGGCCTTTTCGCCCTTCGGCCTGAGCGGACCGTATAGCGTCTACACCGGTAATAACCTGATCGCCGAAGCCATGGGTGGTCTCATGTATATTCAGGGGGATGATACCAAGCCCCCGTGTGTTTCTCCTTATGAGCAGGGCACCCATTTAGCCAGCATGCATGCGGTGTTCGGCACACTCCTCGCCCTGTGGGAACGCCAGGCAAGCGGACAGGGACAAGTCGTCGAGGTGTCGATTCAGGAAGTCGTGGCGCATATCCATTTCACCCTGGTGCAATACACCTATGGGAGCCACATTACTCGCCGCCCCGGAGTGCGCAACCCGATCACGCCGAACGGATACTACCCCTGCCAGGATGGGCATGTCTTCATTTCCCTCTTTATGCCCCGTCAGTGGGATCGGCTCGTGGCGCTCATGGACGCCCCGGCGTTGACGGACCCGGCCTTTCGCGACCGGGATTATCGGCAGGAACACGCCGAGATAGTCGATACGTGCATCGAGGCATTCACCACGGATTTTGACTGCTGGGCACTGACCGACCTGCTGCAACAGCACGGCATTCCTGCCGGGCCGTTGTCGACGGTGGCGGATTTGGCCGCGAATGCCCATCTTGCTGCCCGCCAGTTCTTCACCGACTTCGCGCAAGCTCCTGGTGTCACCTTGCGTACGGTTGGACCACTCTATCGTTCTTCTGCCTCACCATTGCGGATTCGGCGTCCGGCACCACAGTTGGGGGCGGATCACGCGGGAGAACATCAGAGCTTTGGTGTGCAGACGGAGCCTACAGGTGCGCCGTCTGTCGTCAGGGTGTCCCGATCGCTGCCGTTGTCCGGCATCCGTGTGCTGGATCTCAGTCGTGTCTGGGCCGGGCCGTACGGCACGCGCTATTTAGCCGACTTCGGAGCGGAAGTCATTAAGGTGGAGTCCGGGAAGTTTCCGGAGCGCCGCCCCCATGACCCGGCCTACGCCGAGATCAATCGCAACAAGCAGAGCATCACCCTGAATTTTCAGGTTCCGGAGGGACAGGAACTGCTGCGGCGTTTGGTGGCGATCAGTGATGTGGTGGTGGAGAATTTTAGCCCGCGTGTCATGGCGCAATATGGCTTCAATTACGAGCGCCTGATCGAGATACGCCCGGACCTCATTATGGCGAGCATGCCGGGCTTTGGGCATACCGGCCCGCACAGCGCCTATGCCAGCTATGGTGGCCCCTTGATGGCGTACACCGGGATGGCGCTCTTGTGGGGCTACGAGGATTCGCCGCTCGATGCCCACAGTAAGATTGCGCACCCGGACTATATTGCCTCAGGGACGCTGGCCCTAGCCGTCCTGGCCGCATTGCATCATCGCAACAAGACCGGGCAGGGGCAGTTTATCGAGATTGCGCAAGTGGAGGCGACGGCTGCCGCCATGGAAGTGGCGTTCTTGGATTACTTCGCCACTGGCCGTATCGCCATGCCCAGTGCGAATCGCGATCCGAACGCGGTGCCGCAAGGCTGTTACCCGTGTCTGGGCCATGATGCGTGGTGTGTGATCAGTTGTCCGACCGAGGCGGAGTGGCTGGCGCTGGCTCGGGTGATCGGCGGTGACGCGTTAGCCGAGGCGCCGCGCTTTGCTGTCGCGGCTGAACGCTGGCAGCGGCATGATGAATTAGACGCGCTGATCAGCGCCTGGACGCGTGCGTACACCCCGCGCCAAGCAATGCGGCTGTTGCAGGATGCCGGCGTCCCGGCAGGAGCGGTACAGACGGCCGAAGACCTCTGGAGTGACGTGCACCTTCGGCAGCGTGACTTCATGGTCACACTGGAGCATCCCGACACCGGCCGGCTGGAGCATCCGGGCATACCGCTACGGCTGCACGACACACCAGGCTCGGTTCAGCGTCCGGAACCACGTCTTGGCGAGGCGAACGAAGCCGTCTTTCGCGGTTTGCTCGGCCTAAAAGCTGACGAACTCAGGCGTCTCATCGAGGCCGAGGTAATTGCGTAATCCAACGGTGTTGTCCTGACACAGCTACAATTGGTACTCCCGGGAATGTGATCGCATGTCATGCGGTCCGGTCTACACGGCGGGTATAGGTATGGCACTGGGGAGCGACTGCAGGATAGTGGTGCGATAGAGACGTTGCCCCTGCGCGTT
>CAJIAL010000541.1_pt1 | contig 18188 bp, 11 predicted proteins | sample 9199091 | NCBI WGS metagenome assembly CAJIAL01 (sample SAMEA7708270, study PRJEB35096) | sediment metagenome | biome: marine neritic benthic zone biome [ENVO:01000025]; feature: sediment [ENVO:00002007]; material: shallow marine sediment [ENVO:03000034] sea grass bed [ENVO_01000059] ... | reverse complement strand
ATAAGGAGACCTGCGATGCCCCCTGAGACATACGCCCACGAGATGACCGTGGGTGACCGCTATGCGCCGCTGGAATTCACCGTCACGCCCGCGATGAATGAGCTGTTTCTGTATGCCATTCGGGATTACGATCCGCGCTATTGGCGCGACACTGCGGACGGCCCGCCGATTGTGCATCCGGTCTTGCTGCTGCAAATGAGTCCGCGCACCCGCAGTCCGTCGTGGAGTTTGGCACCGGGAATGGGCTCCGTCCTCGGGCGCGAACAAACAGAGTTTCTGGCGCCGGGGCGCGTTGGGGAGACGTTTCGCGTGGAGTGGCAAGTGCTAGAGGTCTACGAAAAACGCGGCCGGCCGTATCACAATACCGAGACATTGATTGTAAACCAAGACGGCACCGTCATCATGCGGCGGCAGCTCCATTCCACGTTTTTTCAACGCGACGGCGCCAATGTGAAGGAGGCCCGATGACCATCCCGATTGCCACCGCCGAGGTTGGAACGACGTTCACCGGCTTCCCCTGCGACCTGTCACTCGATCGCATTCTCGCCTTTTCCGGTGGGTTTCTGTCCGAGCCGAATTGGCCGCATAAGAATCTGCATACCGATCTGGACAAAGCACGCGAAGCGGGGTTGCCTGACCTGATCGCGTCGGGGAATCAGTCCATCGGCATCTTGACGTCGCTGATGATCGAGATCTTCGGCATGTCATGGTTCTCTTGCGGCACGCTGGATCTGAAAGTGGTCAAAAGTGCGTATGCCGATGAGACGGTCCAGGCCAAAGCCGTGGTGAAAGAACGCCAGACGCACGATGATGTGGTGGTCGTAACCCTCGATGCCTGGTGTGAAAATCAGCACGGTGACACGATTGTCGTGGGTACGGCAACGTGCCAGCTCGACACGCCTTAGCCAAGACGTAGGATGGGCGAAGCGAAGGGTGCCCATACTGTTCAGACCGACCGAGGGATCGACACGCATGCTGCAACTCGGAGAAGATACAGCCAAACACTGGCTCAGACAGCGCGGCTTGCCCGTGCCCGCTGGGGAATCGGCTGCGACACCAGAGGAGGCAGCACGCATCGCCGCTTCAATGCCAGCAGGCGTCATGGTAAAGGCAGTCGTACCCACCGGTCGACGCGGCAAAGCCGGCGCCGTGTTGGCAGTAGATTCTGCACCCGAGGCGGCGGAGGCGGCGCGGCAGCTCTTGGGCCGCACGGTCTATGATTACCCCGTCCGGCGTGTCTATGTGGAAGAACACATCGACATTGCCACGGAGCTCTACCTCGCTTTGACGCTCTCAGGACCACAACCCGAAATGTTGGTGAGCCGTCATGGCGGCATCGACATCGAAGCAACCGCGCGTCACACACATGCAACCATCCTGCGAAAGACCATCCACCCCATCCGAGGTTTGACGAGTTGGGACGCCATTGATATATGGGCGGAAGCTGGACTCACAGGCGCCGTGCTGCGGCCCTTAGGCGCGCTCTCCTCAGCTTTGTTCACGGCGTTTCAAGACGCTGATGCGCTACTGTTGGAACTCAACCCCCTGGTCGTCACCTCGCAGGGTACGCTCAGCCTGGTTGGCGCCATGCTCGGCGTGGATGAGGATGCGCTCTACCGGCATCGCGAGTGGGCTCACGACGCGGCCGAGCACGAGCCGATACACCTGAACGCACGCGAGCGCCGTATCCGCCAGATCAACCGCGACATCCCTGAGGGCGAGTGCCAGTACGTCGAGCTCGATGGAGATATCGGCTTGCTCGTCGGCGGTGGGGGCGCCGGGTTATATCAACATGACCTCGTCGTTGCGATGGGCCGCGAGCCCGCCAACCATTCCATTACGCCTCCCACGGGGCAAGACAATCGCAAACTCAAAGCGGTCCTCGAAGCCATCTTTGCCAACCCGCGCTTACGAGGACTCCTGGTTGGATTTAACTTTGCGCAAATGGCACGCACGGACATTCGGGTGCGTACGCTCGTGGAAGTGCTGGACGAACACGACATCGACACCCGTCAGGTGCCGATCGTCATTCGCTTGTTCGGCGCCGGTGAGACTGAGGCGCGCCAGCTCGTTGCAGGACGGCCGGGCATTCACTATCCGCCACGCGGCACGACACTCCAAGACGCCGTGCAACAGATCGTGCGGCTCACCGAGGAGGCACCGTTACCACGATGAGTATCCTCATAGATACGCACACACGAGTGCTCATTCAGGGCATGACCGGCGGTCAAGCCCGCGTTGATACGGAACGCAGTCTGCGCTATGGCGTGCACGTAGTCGCCGGCGTCACGCCCGGTCGAGGTGGCGACGTCGTGCATGGGGTGCCGGTATACGACACGGTGAAGCAAGCCCTGGCGCGTCATCCGGTTGATGTTTCGGTGATTTACGTACCAGCCGCTGGTGTCAAAGCCGCAGTGTTGGAAGCGCTTGACGCGGGTATCACGTTAGTGCTGGTCACGGCTGAGTTCGTGCCATTGCACGACGTCGTCTATGTGGTAGCTGCGACCAAGGATGCAGGGGCACGCCTGATCGGTTGCAACACCAACGGCATGATTGCGCCCGGCAAGAGCCGACTCGGAGGCATCGGCGGCGAAAACCCTTCCGAGCTCTATGTGCCTGGCACGATTGGCGTGTGCTCGCGCTCCGGCGGCATGTGCGCCGAGATCGGACTGACGCTGCAGGAGGCCGGCTTGGGCATTTCGACCTGTGTTGCCATGGGGGGCGATCTCGTCACCGGTATGCGCATGGCGGAGTATGTTGCGTTGTTTGAGGCGGATGCAGAGACACGCGCCATTGTACTGTTCGGGGAGCCCGGCACACGCAACGAACAGGAAGTGGCAGACCTCGTGCGGAGCGGCAAGGTGCATAAACCTATCGTGGCGCTGATTGCCGGGGCGTTTCAAGAGCGGCATCCGCCTGGAGTCAGTTTTGGCCATGCGGCGGCGATGATCACGGACGATACGGATAGCGCCTCCGCCAAGCGGCGGGTGCTGGCCGAGGCCGAAATTCATGTGGCCCAGACGTTAGAGGATATTGTGGTTTTGCTGCAAGGGTAAAGACAGCGGCAATGCAGCGTGAGGAGCTATGGCCTCTCAAGAGGCTCCTGGCGTTCCTCCAAATCCGTGCTTGCCGAGACGAGCTGACGCAATCGCTTCAAGCCGCCCCAATGGCTGAGCACCACGAGCTTTTCCCGGGTGGAGAGCATGGTTGACGCCTCCTGGACACTTTCGGCGTCAGCCAGTTTGGCAAGCCCGACCAACAAGTCCACGTCGAACTCGCCCTTCCGCCGTGGTGGTTGCGGGTGCAACATGGCAGTATGTAAGGTGTTCAGTTCGGGGTTACTCGCCAGACGTTCCAAGACATCGGACACGACTTGCTGACGCTTTTCGGTAAGCTCGTGGGCCAGCTCGTTGGTGCGTTGCAGCACTTCCGGGGGAGTGGTTTCTTCAGGCGTCACTAATAACCCGAGCCGCCGCACGGCACAGCCCAGCGTCTGACGCCCCGTGGCGGCCGAAATGGGAATGGCGAGGAGAAGACCGATGACGACCGGCGAGAGCCAGGCAAGAAACGGCGGCGATATGGCATAGGCCGCGACGGCGAGGAGCACTCCAAACAGCGTGTGGGACCAATGACGACGCGCCACGACCCGGAGCGGAATAGTCCCGTCATCACGCCGCTGAGCTTTCCAGCCAGCATCGCGGCCGGTGATGATACCAACCACCACCGCTGATTGCATGACCATCGCCACTGGCGCGATCAGGGTTGACAAGAGCGTCTCGAGGAGCACACTCAGCCCAGCTCGAAGTCTGCCCCCACACAGACGCACCGTCTGGCGATCCGCGCACAATAACAGATAGCCAAAAAACTTCGGGGCTAGCAGCACTGCCATCGTACAGACGAAGAGCCGTAGAGCCCGTTCCGGGTCGAAGACTGGCCAGGTGGGAAACAAGGTGAAACTCTCACCAAAGTACTCCGGGCGGATAAAGTGCGCCTGCAAGGCCAACAACAGACCCATCACAATATAGGCGAGCCAGATAGGCGAGGCCAAATAGGACATGATGCCCATAATCAAGTGCAAACGACTCACCCAATGCAATCCTTTCGCTGGGACGATGCGGCTATGTTGCAGGTTACCCTGACACCAGCGCTGATCCCGCTCGGCCAGGTCAAGGAGTGACGGGGGGCTTTCCTCGTAGCTTCCGGTGCACTCGGGGAGAAGATACACCTTCCACCCGGCACGTCGCATGAGGGCCGCTTCGACAAAATCGTGGCTCAAGATATGCCCGCCGAACGGCGGCCGCCCCGGCAGGTCAGGCATGCCGGCATGCGCGATAAAGGCCTTGGTGCGAATGATCGCATTGTGCCCCCAATAGCTACTATCACCAAGATGCCAGTAGGCAAGGCCAGCGGCGATGACCGGCCCATAGATGCGGGCGGCAAACTGCTGCACGCGTGCAAAGAGGGTGTTGCGGTTGACCACCAGCGGCAATGTCTGAATGATACCCGTATCCGGATTGGCCTCCATGACCGTGGCGAGGCGCACCAGTGCCTCGCCCGTCATCAGGCTATCGGCATCCAACACGACCATGTGGTCGTAGCGTGCCCCCCAACGCCGGCAAAAATCCTCGATATTGCCCGCTTTACGCCTGATGTTCTGGGTACGATGCCGATAAAAGATGCGCTCCTGGCCCTCAGTGCGCAGGCGCAACTGACAAAAGGCTTCCTCTTCATCGAGCCACACATTCGGGTCTGTCGTATCACTGAGAATGAAGAAATCGAAATGGGCCAACGCGCCAGTAGCTTTGAGGGACTCGTAGATGGCTTGGAGCGCGGCAAAGATGCGCTGCGGGTCTTCGTTATAAATGGGCATTAAGAGCGCCGTGCGAGTCGTGAGGATGGGCATCGGTTGCCGAGGTGGTATGGTGAGACCGCCTGCATTGCGGCCACACCACAAGACGAGAAAGCCAGCAAAAGCACTCACGAACGGGAGGGCGATCCACACAAAATTGACGGTAAACACGATGAGGAGGGCAATCTGGAGAGCTGTGAGACCACTCACACTCAGGACGTGGTACATCTCGTAACTGGCGGCGGCCGTGATGGCAAGGGTTGCCGCGACAACTCCAGCACGTCGTAGCCGGGCCCTCCGGTGAGAGGCGGCCTGCTGCCCTCGGCGGCCCTTCTCCCACTGCTCGAAACACTGTCGTGGCATGGACGAGATGATTTCATCCGGCACGGGTTGTGCTGTCGGTGTACTCTTCCCCTGTGTCTCAGACAGGGCGAGATGGGTTAGAGAGTCCATCGATAGCTCCACACCTCGGAAAGCAGCGTGTCTGCGAGCTTCAAGGTACAGCGCAAATCGCTGAGTTTCGCCCCTTCGGTATCGAGGATAAAACTGACACGCCAGCCGCCGTTCATCGGGTTCGGGCGCGTCACCAGGCCCTTTATCTTGCCGGCTGAAATTGTGATCGCTGTTTCGAGAGGCGCATCCTGCGGCAGATCGGCGAGGTTTCCACCAATGAAATCAATCACAAAGAGGCGCGTGCCCTTATCGGGTCCTGCACCGACCCTGGTTTCAGCCGTGGTTGCCAACACTTGCTTCACGGGCAGCGTCTGGCACCAATGCAATCGATAGGTAAAACGGTGCTCAGCCTGTGCCGGTAACGGTTGGCTTGGGCGCCAGAAGGCGACAACATTGTCGTGAAACTCAAACTTGGATGGAATTTCCACCAGCTGCACCTCGCCCTGTCCCCAATGGCCAATCGTCTCGATCCATAGACTTGGACGGCGTTCGTAACGGGCTTCGAGATCTTGGTAGTCGGAGAAGTTGCGATGACGCTGCAGGAGGCCGAATCCCCGCGGATTCTCGTCGAGGAAGGCGCTGACCTGAAGTGTCGCCGGGTTGATCAGCGGTCGCCATAACCACTCGCCCTTGCCGTTCCAGATCGCCAGACCGTCCGAGTCATGCACAGCCGGGCGAAAATCATCGATACCGACGCGATCGTTGGGTCCGAAATGGAACATACTGGTCAACGGAGCGAGGCCGGCTTGTTGTAACTCGACCCGTGGGAACAGGGTCATTTCGACATCCATGACGGTAGGATCACCCGGGCGAATGGTAAAGCGATACGCGCCAGTGGTGCTGACACTATCCAAGAGCGCATGCACGACAATAGCGCTTGTCTCGGAGCTTGGCTGCTCAATCCAGAACGCGCGAAAGAGCGGGAATTCCTCGCCGTCCTGGGCGGCGGTGTTAAGGGCAAGCCCTCGGGCCGACAAGCCGTATCCTTGCCCTTTCGCCACAGCACGAAAATAGCTCGCGCCCTGGAACACGGCAAATTCGTCAAAGTAATCGGGGCGATTAATCAGCGCACGTAATCGAAAGCCCGAGAAGTCCGTGAGGGTCTCGTCCGCCGGGGGCTGGACGCTCGGCCCGAATGTGAAAAAGTCGGGCGAGTATGCAATGCGCCGCGCTTGCCCGTCGGCAACGGTATAAATCTCGACAGGGTCGCTGTAAATGAAGCCCCGGTGGAAGAGTTCCACCTGAAATGGCAACTTCTCAGCCAACCAAATGGCCCGCCCCGACTTGAAGCGAATATCACGATATTGGTCGTAGTCCAACTCTAGCGTCTTCGGCAGGTCGGACTTCGGGGGGCTGAATTTCTTGGCGGCGAGTGCCCGAGCGAATTCTTGCACCGTAGAAGCTGAGAACGCCTTCGCGTCCGCGGCGAGGGCTGTTGTCAAGGCATTGTTGGCAATTCGTGTAGTAGGCAGCAGCAGCACTGCTGCCGTGGTGCTACAGGCCTTCAGGAAGTCTCGACGTCGCACAGCTGGTCTCCGTAAGTTCCACAGCAATATCAGAGTAACAGAAGAACCGCGCAGGCAGATGGAATATACGACTTGCGCCAAAAGGTGTCGCTGGCTTGCCGTTGCCGGCAGCGCGGGTGTTGTCCGTCATGTGCAGGTCGGCGCATGGCCTAAACTGTGGCGCAACTGGTCAAGTACTTCTGGCCCTGGGGGCCGGCGCGACAAGAGGTCGTATCAGTACACGGCCCCTTGCGATACTGGATAGTAGCTTTAAAAGGACTCACTGCGAATCTCCATACGAATATTCGCACCACGAGCGCTCCGTGCTCCGTTCACCACGTGGGCAAAGACGGTGGCGACAGAAAGTGTCATCGGTGTTAGTGACGTCATTGGGGTCCCTGGTGTTTATAACGTTTTTTGGTGGGACCAGCAATTGAAATGTGCATTGTGCATCAGTGACGGCGACTGCGGCGTGCGGAGTTTGCAAGTGAGGGAAGCATGGCAGGATCACATGCCCGCAACGGCATGTTTAGGTACGTACCAGGTGTGCGACCGGGCTTGTGCCACGGGCCTCGATTTCGCCGAACCACGCCTTCACTGCGGCACGTTGGCTGTCCGGAGAGGAAGAGTGCACATTGATATAGTTCGGCAAGGTGTTGAACATACGCAGGTGATACGGAGAGCCAAAAGACGTAAAAACCACACAAGGATGATCACTATAAAAGCCGCCGATGAATATCCGGTTGTGGAGGCCGACAGAGCGCACGGACTGGAAGCCCCACACCGCCTTGAAGACAAAATTCACGAAAACTGCATCATATGCAAACGTGCTCTCGCCAAATCGAATATCGTCGGGATTGTAGACGTGGTCGACCTGATACCCTCGTTCCTGCAGGACGTTGTCCACTTCGGGCACGTCCTGATCATTGCTTGCGAGAGTAATCGTCAGCACTTTGGCGCCAGGTTGCAGATGCCTCAGAGGTAGGGTGCCGTTGACGTCACGGACCGTGACAATCGCTCTCTCGGCTATGTGTTGGCTGGCATGCTCAAACGTCTGGCGTTCGGGCGCCGGGACAGCGGGGCCAAACAGCTCCCCCTGATGCAGGTTTAATCTCGCCTTAAAACTCAAGACCCGTCGCACGGCGTCGTCCACGCGTGTTTGAGGTAACGCGTTCGACTGTACGGCCTCCAAGAGCGTGGCATAATCGTCAGGAAGCTTGGGAAAGAGCAACATATCACAACCCGCTGCGATACATGCCACGGTGCGTTCCCGGCGGTTCATATAGCCGGCCACTCCACCCATATTCATGTCATCCGTGACAATCAGCCCCGTAAAGCCGAGTTCACCCCGCAGCAGATCGGTCACCAAGGTCCGGTTGATGCTGGCAGGACGATAGACTCCTCGTGCGTCCTGCTCCCGATCCCACGCGGGCAAGGCAATATGGCCAATCATGATACTCCAGACGCCGGCCTCAATGGCCTTCCGAAAGGTCCAACCGGAGATGCGATGCCACGCCTCCCGAGAGAGTGTATTGACGGACGTGGCGATATGATGGTCCATATCGTCCACGCCATCACCGGGGAAATGTTTGGCGCAGGCGCCCAGCCCATGCTCTTGCATGCCATGGAGGATCGCTTCCGCCAAGCGGGCGACACGTAACGGGTCGTCGCCCAGCGAGCGCGTATTGGCGATAGGATTGTCCGGATGGACATTCACATCAACGACCGGAGCAAAGGTCCAGTGCATTCCGGCGTAGCGTCCCTCCCGAGCCGCGGCTTGGCCCAGCGTGTAGGCCAGATGCACGTCATCTGCAGCGGCAACAGCCAGCGGCTCGGGAAACGGCACACCTCCATACACGACATGGCCGGCGCCGGCTTCGAGGTCTGCCGCCACAACGAGGGAAATGCGGCACCGTGCCTGCAGCTTGCCAATCTCGGCGCGGTGCGTTTCTCGATCGGCGCCTCCAACAAAAATGCCCCCTGGCATCCGTTCCGTCATGAAGGCAGCCGCGGCAGCATCGTAGTCGTAGGCACCGAGATTGGGTATCAACAGTTGCGCGATCTTGTCCGCAGTGGATAACGTGTGAAAGGTCGCATCCACCCATTGTTGCTGGTCATGATTCAGTGGTGCGATCATCCCCTCCCCTTTATGGTCGTCCCAGCATCATGAGAGGTTGCCCCTTAGCGCACTTGCAGTTTGGCAGGTGTTTTTTGGTTCGCACTCATCGTCGTGAGGCAGCCTGATTCCATCCGAGTAACCGGGATGCCGGCAGCGGTCAACTCCTGACACAACAGATTCATCCGCCAAAACAGCCCTGTCCGTTCGTTTTCAATACCCATCACAATCGGACCATTGTCGATCCCAAAGGTCACCATATTGTAAAAGGGCAGGCCGGTGTCTGGCTCGGGCACACGGTTGATCGCATCACCAAAGCCGAGTGCGTCATCAAAGATGCGCCCGTTTTTGAACAACGTGACGAGGGCGTCTATGGACGGGTTACGATACGTCACCCGTTCCGGATCGTGGAAGTCATCAGGCCATATGGGCAAAAAGCCGAGGTGACCATAAATCGGAACCGTGCCATCATCTGTTGGACCAAACGCCTGCTTTGGCGGCGCGCCCCATGTGCCATGATACTTTCCATCGCGACCGTCAGCCGCGGTGAGGCCAAAGACATTGCCCTGGAAGGTTGGCGCCTGCGTACTGGCCACACAGCGGCTATAGAGCCAACTAGCACGGGCTGCACGTTGTGCATTATTGAACAGATCAATGCCCACGAGCGGTTCCAGACTTTCATCCGCTTGAAAAAAGTTTTGCAGGAAAAAGTACGTAAAACTGCTGCCGAAGAAACTCTGGAGAATCGGGCCAACATTCTCATGTTCGCACGTCGCGGTGTAGGGCATCATCGGCGATTGGTTCAAGAAGTGGTCTTGCAAGGGAAAAACAGATGTCGGCAAACGAAATTGTGCATTCGGACTGGCAACACCGAGCAATAAAATCATCATGATTTCATCGGTGTAGCGATCCCAGGTGGCGGGATGCTCACGGGTGCCGGAAAAGTAGCCGAACTTCCCGTCTGAGGCGTCGAGCGCCGGCACCGCGAAGAGCCCAGATCCCGTGGCCGCATCGATCTTCTCCGGCTTCCATGCCAAGTACACTTGCCCCTGCTTTGGCGGGGCATTGTCTGCACGGCGAAAAAAGGGAAAGTCGATCCGACTGTAGATGCGCTCGACGAGCCGGGTGATCTCTGCAGCATGGGCACTTGGCCCCTGGGGGTTGATCTCAGGGTTCTCTGAGGTGAAATAGTTTCGGGCAGCTAAGGCGCCCCACAAGAAAATCGCCGTATCGACAGAGCTGAGTTCACTCTTGTGGATCGATGGCCCCGGCGCCCCGGATGGGGTCTTGCGTTTCCGCGTCCCATCGCGTTCGAGAAAATGCCAGAACCATCCTTTCACCCCAATACTCTGATCGATCTCGGTCAGGGACGCGGTCGACGGGTCGTCGATCATCGGGCCTTCGGCATAGGTGCGCAAAACACGCAGGACGCGTGATGTCGCCTCACTATCGCTGATCCAGCCGCGGCGGTGTCCGACAATCGTGGCGGCTAAGCCGAACCCGACGGCGGCGGTGCTGATGAGATCTGGATAGCTCGACCGGTCGAAATAGAGATAGAGATCCGGGTTCGTTGGCACCCCATCAACAACCCACCGGTCGAAGTGGAGCCATGCCTTGCGTTGGACATGATCCAGGAAAGCATCCACCCCATCCCCGCTGGGTGCTGCCAGGGCCGCCTCGAGATTGAAAGGCGTATCGGTCTTGTGGATGAAACGTACCTCATCGAGATAGAACGTGAAACGCTCCGGATTGAAGAAGCGTTCCATCACGAGGATGAGTAACTTCGCGCGTGTAGGGTCGGGGGCGAAACGGTTGAAACGCCATTGCGCCGGATTGGTGATGTCGGCATCGAGCACAACGCGCTGCCAGTCGGCGGGTGCCGCCGGGATTTGGACATAGCGATACGCCGTGTAGTCATGCGCATCCCGATGATCCTTCACCTCGATCCGCAGCCAAATGGGCGTTGTGTTGGCATCTCCAGGCCGGAGGCTGAGTTGGAGCTGAGAGAACTGGGTGAAGTCGAGCGTGTACTCCCGCTTGAAATCGGAGCGTCCGAAGAGGGAGATAAACTCCCCGGCAAAGTCCACCTGTTTGAGATCGACATCCAGGCGGAGCGAGGCGCCGGGGGCCTCATCCACGTGGGCGGACTGGGTCGGATCATGTTCGACCTTGACCGTCGCGGCCGTCAGCGTGTCATTGGGTGAAAACTCGCCCATATTGCCCGCCAGAAAGCTCATTTTCGGGTCAGAGCCCGATTGATCGGTACTCTCTGGGCTTTCATCGCGTGCATCAAAATCAAAATGACTGATGTGCCAAATCGCATGGGTCGTGTCAGGTGGGAGAAAGGCGGCTGGATGCAAAGTGACATTGTCTAGACGCAGGGTTCCCTGGGCCAACTGCGGGACATCGGTATCCCGCACGACAAAGGCAACAATATCCACGTCCTCGGCAGGGAAATGCGGCGGCCACGGGATATCCCACGACACGCGTTGGGGGACGCCAGGGGCCTCGACCCGTACACCGGGGGTAATGAATCCTCGCTCAATACTGGTGGTTCCATCGATATAATGCCCAAAGAAGACGCCGAGCGTATTCTGGTTGGTCGCGACGACGTCAGCGGAGATCGTGGTAAAATCGGAGAAGTCGGCATTGAGGCCAGGGGCAGTCTGCCCGCTCTGCATGACCTCAAAGGTGGACCCCTCTGTTTTAATTTCCGCGCTGTGTGTCTCGGTGCCTTTGCGACTATCGGCGCCGGTGCCCCACTGCAGAAAAAGCGCCCCGGAGGGGCCACCGGGGAAGCCATCAAAGGTACTGATCATGTCCAGGGCAGGGTCCGCTGCGGGGCCCGCCCAGCTCAGCCACGACCCAAACGGAAACCAAAAATGCGAGGAGTTGTCGAAGCTGTCCCAGACCACTTCTTGCCCGTGATGAATAAAGCGCAGATTATCGAGGTAAATGGCCGAAGGCGTGTGCTGGACGTTATCGAAGACGAAGAGCAGCCGCGAGAAAGAGGCCGCAGTCTTGATCGGTATGCGGTACTCCTGATAGCCGCCGGACCGCAGTGGCACGTTGTGGGCAAAGACTAGGCGTTCCTCGGCACTGCTGAACGGGTGCAGAAGTTGCTTGACTTCGAGCCGCAACGCAGCGTTCGCTGGTCGCTGATCCCATTTCAGCGCAAAGCGGATTTCACTCACACCGCTGAGCGGCTGTGGCGGCAACAGATTGGTGAAGGCGAGAAGGTAGTTCGAGGTCGCATCACCAGGGACATACTTGATATGGAGGCCCGAGCGTTCGCCATCGCGGACCCAGCCTCTCTCAACCCGCCGCATATCGTCAGGATCTTCACTACTGAGGGTCCAAATATGGGTGTTAAAGTCGTCCCAGACAATGGATTGCGCTGTGGCAAGTGTTCCCATTATGAGCAGCGTCATGGTGAGTGTGACACTAAGCCACACGGGGCGTGTGGCGTCTCGCCACAGCGAGGTTAGTTGCGCATGAAACCAACGGCTTAGACCCTCGACGATCATCGTAGACACCTCTGCGAAGGTGAAACCTGCTTTAGGACTGGTGGAGTAAGTATAGGAGCACTACCGCATGATGCTCTATGAAAGTGTATATGTTCGCGAGAATATCTCGCTAATTTTTGTCCTGAGTGCTGCGCACCGCAATTATGGTAAAGGCTCCCCTACCCTATCGCTTGCGTGTTTTCATCTTCGCGCTTTCCTCTTGATGGAGCTGCTGACCATGTCGTAGGGTACTATACCCTTGGTGAGCCTTTTTTTCTGTGACTCAGATCACGCACTTTCGGTGCCTGGAGTCACCGTACGATTTTGCCCCGAACTTCTCTGGAGCTGTTCATTGAGGGTGCCATTGGTAACTCCACGTCTCGGTGAGGGTATCTGCACCCGATTGGAGAAAACAGCGGAGTTCGACTGGTGCATTGCCGTCCGGTTGCAGTTCGAAAAATACGCGCCACCCATCGATAAAACTGTTGCGTTGGACGGCCGTATTGTCAATGGTGCCTGACGAGGCAGTGATCACGGCGTCGACAGGCGTCTCTGCCGTGAGGTGTTGCAACCGGCCGCCGGCAAAATCGATGACAAATTTGCGCGCATTCGCATTCTCCTCACTTTTCCCGCCCGCCCCTCCGCGGCCAAGACGTGTTGCATGGGTTCTGCCGCCTGGCGACAGTGCGTCTTTTTCCAGAAAAAAAGAGAGGCGATATGCCAAGCGCCATTCCGTACCCGCCTGCGCACGTTTGTCTGGTATCCAGAACGCCACAATATTATCGTACCAATCTGCATCGCTTGGGATCTCAATGAGTTGCACCACTCCTGAGCCCCAAGCCCCCTGAGGCTCGACCCAGACGCTTGGGCGCTTTTCATAGAAGGCCTCGAGATCTTGATAATGGTCAAAGTTGCGGTCGCGCTGCAGAAGGCCAAAGCCGCGTGGGTTGGTGTCGCGAAACGAACTGCTCCGCACGCGTGTCGGATTGGCTAAAGGCCGCCAGAGCCACTCACCATGCCCGGTGGCAAGAAGCAATCCATCCGAATCGTGCACCTCCGGGCGGAAATCGTCGAGGAAGCTCGTCGTCCCCTCGGCACTGAAGAACATGCTGGTCAGGGGCGCGAAACCGATCTTGTCGACATCATGGCGCATGAAGACATGCGCTTTGACATCAAGCACCGTGTCTTGACCGGGCCGAATCGTAAAGTGATACGCTCCGGTCACACTCTTGCTATCCAGCAGCGCGTACACGATAATTGCGGTTGCACCTGGCGCGGGTTTTTCGATCCAGAATTCGCGGAAGCGGGGAAACTCCTCTGCCTTGGGCAATCCCGTGTCGATAGCCAGACCACGCGCCGACAGCCCGTAGTTCTGATGCTGGCCAATGGCACGGAAATAACTCGCCCCAAGGAAGACAACAATCTCGTCATAATACTCTTTGCGATGCAGCGGATAATGGAGCCGGAAGCCGGCGAAACCCAGATCCGAGGGGAGTGCAGAGACCGCATTGCGCCCAAAATCGAACAGATCATTGGCATAGGGCACGCGCACGACCTTACCCTGCTCGACAATATTCACCACAACCTTGTCGAGAAATGACGTCTTAAACGAGGCACGTTGAAAGAACTGCACCTCAAACATGAGGCCTTCATTCCGCCACAACGCTTTCTCGGGACGAAAACGGATAGCGCGATATTGATCGTAGCTCAATTTACGCAAAGCTTGAGGAAGGATGTCTCTTTTGTCCTCAAAAGGTCGGCGTGCGAGTGCGGCGGCCTGACGACGCACCTCCGCAAAGCGAAATTGTGTGGATTCCGCAGCAGTCGGTGTTGTCTCTGCAGGTACAATACTAGCACGCATCAGGGCCATGAAACATATCGTGATGCATAGGCGAACGAGCGGTCTATCTCCCATTGCTCTGGTAACTCCCAGACTACGATACACTGACGGATACGCTATTTTTCCCGTTACGCAGCAAGGCGTGAAAGTCCGACCACTTGATCATTGCTCCGCCTTGGCGGTACGGGTTGTTTTGACGGGTAAAAGCGATGTCCTGCCCGTTGATCGCGACCGCTTGCACCGCGGCCCCATTGCCATGCGCAATCACAAAGACATACGTCACGGACTTGCCATCCTCCTCACGGGTAAAATGCAAACCATCCAGACACGTGGGTAACACCGGATCAATCACTCTGTACTCGTAAAAGTCCCGCAGGCCGAGAAAGGCCGTCAGCACTTGATTGACCCAGATGCCGGGGCCACTGGAATACACGCGCCAGCCGCCTTTGACCGGTATACGGCCCTCTTTCAGCAACGCAAAAGACTGCTCGGCCGCATAACGATCTTTCACATCCGCATCCGAGCTGCTAAAGTACGCATTGCATTGGCGCGGCTTCGCATGCGGGACGTACTCCTGCATGCCAATCGGCATGATGTGGCCAAGGGCGGTATACGCTTTGGTTGCGTACCCCATCTTGCACATGGCTTCGATATAACGAATATGTGCATGGACATACTGCAAACCGACTTCACGCCCAAAGAACGCTGCTTCTTCGGCACGACGGAACACACGCCGCACACCGCCTCGATAGGGCACGGGACGATCCATCAAGCGGACGCCATCCGGAAAGGCTAAGTGCTCGTCAATGAGGTGTACGTGGTGTTGCGCTTGTTCCAGGGAAAATAACTCGCCAATCATACTGCGGGTCATGGGTAAGAGACGATAATGCAGACCGGTACGCGTATCGCGTGGGTGCAGTATGGGTTCAACACGGCCATCGGCAGCAAAATAGCTGAAGCCGCTCACGACGCCCTCGCTCATGAGATAGCGTTGAAAGTCGGTGTGTATGCGCTTGACCACGTGCTGCACGCGTTCGTGCTCGCGCCGGTATCCTGCGCGCTGCAAGGCTGTCGCGAGCTGCGTAAAGACCTGATACGTCAACGACACCGTCCAGGCACTCACCATGCGCTGGCGCATTGCTGCTTCCGCCGGCTGCAAGGTGTCATTCCAATCCCCTGGGCCGTAACAGGAGAGGGCGGTACCGGGCAGAAAACGGGCTTCGATGGCATCAATGGCATGCTGCACATGGTGCATAAGCGTTGTGCGTGTACCAGTCGCGGTAAAGCGCTGCCGATCCGTGTAGGGTATCTCGACCTCCAAGATAGGCCAATCGCTCGTCGCCTCGAGATAAAGGGCCAAGGCTTTCAAGGGCCATACGATGATATCCCCATGACTTTCAGGATGTTGTATGGTGACGAAACGGTCAAACATAAACCACTGGGGCCAATCCGCTGTCTCCTCGTACTGCTGGGAAAACACCCGGAGGAGCAAGGCGCGCATATCCGCATAATGGCGGGTGGCACACAAGAGCTCTATGGGACCTTGACAGACATCTCGCACCCCCCATGCCGCACCAGTATATTGCTCCAGACCATGCGGGATCGTCCAATGCACCATGGCATTCTGCACATACCAGTAGAACAGGTCATTGAACCTCTCCGCCACGGTGGTATGGTTCGCCAAGGCAAAGTGTGCATGGCGCCCGAGAGATTGCCAGAATGCCCACGCGCGCCGTTGATCGTGCGCCAAGGCGCCGGGCTGTCCCTGATACTTGTGACACAATGCTTCCGCATTTTTCGCCTGTAAGATGGAGCCTGTCATAGCTATGGCAAAGCTGTCCACGGACTTTGTGTGTATGGTGAAATACGGCAAACGGCGGGATTGTCGGTCCGCAAACAACCAGGCATCCGTCCCTATGCTCTCGACCTGCTCCGGTGTCGCCGTCGTGACATAAAAGACCGCCTCCGGGTACTGGCGTTTCATGTCCGTGTCCGCATGCGGTATGAGTGTGGCCGTCGCCGTGCGAGCATCAATCTCGATAGAGCCATGCTGATCCAGTTCATGGGTACCCAAGACCACATTGCCGACGATCACGAACGCCTGTGCCGGGTCCGACGTAATGCTGAGAAACGCTACAGGCTCTTCGGTGCTCATCCAGGAGCGCACCACAATCCAGCCGTGATCGGTCTTGTATATCCAGCGACAGGCGCTCAGCTCCATCTCATAACATGACGGCATCCCCAGGAGTTGATACGACCCTTCGCGCCTGACGAATATCCGCAGGCCACTCGACTTCACGATGTTCAGCGGAGTGCGCATAAGCGACAACAGCTTGTGAAACGCGGTATTCCCGATCGTCATATGAGAATGAAACACACCATACATGTATGTTGTGGAGCTCATTACATCATCATGCGGAAAGCGCGACGTACTACTGCGTAAGATATGGCCGTGAGGCCGTTCCACCAGCCCTTCCTTGGCCTTGCAGACGACATGCGTTGCATCACCAGAGAAAAACGACAGGAGTTGCCCCTCGTTGATTTCTTCATGACGTCTCGGCCCAGGGAAAAGCCTCTGCACATCGTCGTCGTCGAGGTCATGACCGGTCAAAAGCTCCACGTTATGAAACACCGTTTGCACGACATCCTGGTTCGTCAGTCGTGGTTCGAATTGTCGAGCTTGGGCGTGTGTCACGTGCGCGATAGCCGCATCAATACGGTCGGCATCGGCAGCGTGCGTGGCGTCCGCATGGTGCTGCACGTAGACGGCATAAAACGTGACCGATCGGTGCGCGCCGGGTGCGATGGTGAGGTCGTCGGATTGGAGAGCACACAATGCCATTTCATATTGGCGCTTTTCATTGGCAAGCCGGTCTTGCGTTAAGGCGTACGGAATGGAGTCGTACTTATACGACACGCCATAAAACGACAAGCCGTCTGTTACATACCCTCGAGCGTGCCCTGTACACCCGTGCATCAACCACGGGTGGTGCCCATCACACGCTTGATTTTGACGCGAACACACCACAAAGCCATGCTGCGCATGCGACAACACGTGGTGATCGATATAGTGGCTGCAATAGGCCTCGTTGGTGCGCACGGCTCCTTCATGGGCTAAGCCAATGTCCTGGACATAGATCACATCACAGATGCGATCGGCCGTTCCCAGATTGTGGAGATCGACGGTCCACCACCAGAGGGTTTCTTCGGGGTGCAGGGTTAACGAGCAGGTCACGGCAAGATCTTCGCACTGTCCGTGCCAACGCGCGTGTCGAGGGGCAGACGAAAACGCCAGGGGTGATGTCGGCCCAACGAGGGGGAAAAACGTTATCGAGTCACGGTGTTTGAGGCGCAAATAGACGTTGTTCATCGCCCCGTCAACCGGACTCCCGATGACCTGATTGATCAGGATATCGCCGCACATAGCACGGCATAAGCCGCCATTGGCGAACAACCCAAACATGAGGCCATGGGCATTGGTTAAGCGGATTGTTTCGAGCTCGTGGCGTGATGCAAAGGTCGGCATTCCCTGTCCCCCCCAGGCAGGGTTAAAACGCGCGCAGTGGCTGTGATGTGATGTTAAGTAAAAGGTATTTCCTACATGCACTCTACAGGAGCCTGACGGTCGCAGACTGAAAAGTCAAGCGTATTCGCAAAACGCTCGTGCCCGGTGTGATTATTCCGCTACCGTGTGCAATTCCACCACGGCGGGGAGGGTGGCGAAGTGGAACGAGCCGTCGGTATGGGCAACGACTGCCCCATTCAGCCGTGCTATCTTGGTGGGTAACTCCGGCGACAGTCGGAGCGTGAATCCGCCGGGCGGGGCGGCGCGCCCTTGGATGTGTATCCGGATACGACCGTCAACGTTGCGGATATCGTACGCAATGGTACCGAAGAGGGTTGGCAGCTGCCGGACGGT
>CAJIAL010000370.1_pt1 | contig 18211 bp, 14 predicted proteins | sample 9199091 | NCBI WGS metagenome assembly CAJIAL01 (sample SAMEA7708270, study PRJEB35096) | sediment metagenome | biome: marine neritic benthic zone biome [ENVO:01000025]; feature: sediment [ENVO:00002007]; material: shallow marine sediment [ENVO:03000034] sea grass bed [ENVO_01000059] ... | reverse complement strand
TCTATCATACGGAGACCGTTTCGGTCGAGTGGGATGGGAGCCACCAGATCCATATCTCGACGATTCAGCATGCTGTCAACCACAGCATCGAATGATGCCTATTACTGCATACTGCAAATTGGTGCGCGGTTGTTTGCCTTAATTTTGTTCACCTTGCGGCGCTCAAACCGCACAGTGACTCCTGCCGGCCTGTACTAGGCTAAAGGGCACGTGATGACGAACGAAGACCGTAATGCCGTCACCCAACGGCTTGCAGCGTTGCGTGAAGAGATTGGTTTGCACCAGTACCAATACTACGTCAAGGATCGCCCGACGATTGGCGACGCGGACTACGACGTGCTATTCCGTGAGCTGCAGGCGCTCGAAAACGCGCACCCGGACCTGATTACGGCTGATTCTCCCACGCAGCGGGTCGGTGGCGAACCCGCCGAGGGTTTTGTCTCGGTTGAACACATGGTACCGATGCTGAGTCTCGACAATGCGATGAATGCTGACGAGTTGCGGGAATTTGAGGAGCGCTTGCGGCGCTTGCAGCCTACGGCGGATTTGCGCTACGTGATCGAGCCCAAAATCGATGGGCTGGGTGTTGCCTTGCTTTACGAGCGCGGCGTGTTTGTGCGCGGCGCCACACGCGGAGATGGACGCGTGGGCGAGGATATCACGCAGAATTTGCGGGCGATCAAAAGTATTCCGCTGCGTATATGTGGAGCACTTGCCGAGGTGGAGCGGCTGGAAGTGCGGGGGGAAGTGTTCATGCCGAAAGCCGCATTCGCCAAGCTCAATCAGCAGCTCGAGGAGGATGGACAGGCTCCCTTTGCCAATCCGCGTAATGCGGCAGCGGGGTCGCTCCGCCTTCTCGATCCGCGTCTCAGTGCCCGGCGACCGTTGGATATTTTCCTCTATACGCTGAGCTATGCACAGCCGGGCCATGCGTATACGGGGCACTGGGAAGCCATCCACGGGCTGGCGCAGGCAGGGTTTAAGATCAATGATCGCATGGCGCAATGTGCCTCGATCGATGAGGTCATTGCGGCCTGCCAGGTGCTGGAGGACGAGCGTCATGCGTTGCCCTACGATGCCGATGGGGTGGTTGTCAAGGTCGATACTTTCGCTTTGCAACAGGCTTTCGGCGCCACCGCGCACCACCCACGCTGGGCCATCGCGTTTAAGTTTCCGGCGCAGCAAGCCATCACGCGCGTGCTGGGGATGACTGTCAGTGTCGGACGCACCGGGGCCTTGACACCCACGGCCAATTTCGAGCCGGTACACATCGCTGGGGTCACGGTGAGTCGGGCTTCATTGCACAATGAGGATGAGATCCGACGGAAGGATATCCGCGTCAACGATACGGTGGTGGTCGAGCGTGCCGGGGACGTGATTCCCCAGGTCGTGCGCGTTGTCCTTGATCAGCGCCCTGCCGACAGCATGCCATTCGTGATGCCGACGCATTGTCCGGTCTGTGGTACCACGGCTTACCGCCCGGCCGGTGAAGCCGTGGCTCGCTGTCCCAATGCCGCGTGTCCGGCGCAAATTAAAGAACGCCTGTTGCACTACGGCTCTCGGCGGGCGATGGATATTGATGGCTTAGGTACGGCGGTGGTGGAGCAACTTGTGACGCGCAACCTGGTACATGATTTTGCCGATTTGTACCACCTGGAGGTGCCGAAGCTGGCCGAGCTTGACCGACTGGCAGAGAAGTCGGCTTCGAACCTGATAACAGCGATTGATCGTAGCCGTACGCGTGGCTTGGCACGTGTGCTCTTCGGGTTGGGTATTCGGCATGTCGGCGAGCGTGTTGCATCGGTGTTAGCAGCGCGCTACCGCGATATTGAGGCGTTAGCCGCGGCTCCGGCCGAAGAGCTGGCCAACATTAACGACATTGGCCCGGTAATTGCCGAGAGTGTGCAGCAATTTTTTGCGCAGGACGAAAACCGTCGCACTATTGAGCGTTTGCAGGCCGTTAACGTGCAGTTTACCCTTGATAGCGCTGCCGAAACGGCCCCGACCGTACCGCAAGTCTGTGCTGGCAAGGCCTTTGTGCTGACTGGTACGCTACCGCATCTCACACGTGACCAGGCCCGCCAGCTGATTACCGCTGCAGGGGGCCGCGTGACATCGAGCGTGACGCGCAAAACGGACTATGTTATTGCCGGAGCGGACCCTGGAAGTAAATATCAACAGGCGGAGCGCCTGGCTGTGCCAATCTTGAGTGAGGACGAATTGCACGCGCTGTTGCAGAGCGCGGAGTAGTGGGCGACATCGTGCGGCGCACTAGCCGGGCCAGACGTGTTTTGTGAGTGGTCTCGCGTTTGGACACACTGCTGTAAGTATCCTATAATCTGCCTTTCACCCCACATAAACAAGGAGCCCCGCCATGAGCGAGCCTGTACGTATCCTGGAATTTTCCGATTACGTTTGACCCTGGTGCTATCCGGCGGCGGTTCGCCTCCATCGATTGCAGGAGCGTTTCGGGGAGCGGTTACAGATTGAGCGCCGTGCGTTTCCGTTACGCCCTGGTCCGGACCACACGGTCTCGTTCCGCGGCACCTACCGGGAAGCCGCATGGCGGCGCATTCACACCATGGTTGCCCCGGAAGGCATTGTCTGGAATATGTGGGACCGTGATGACTACCCTCACTGGAGCCTTCCGGCGTTGGAAGCGGCGAAGTGTGCGGCGTTGCAGGGCAATGACGCGTTTGACGCGATGCATGTCCTCCTCTTTCGCGGGTTTTTTGAACTCGGAGTCAATATCGCCGACCATGAGGAAGTGCGCACCCTAGCGCAGCAAGCGCCGCTGGATTACGCCCGCTTCGTCGATGATTACGAAAGTGGACTCACGCGACGTGCCGTCCTTGATGAGTACGAAGACGCCGTGAACACCCATATGATCTACGCTATTCCCACGGTGATTTTTCCTGATGGCGACCGGATTGTCGGGGCGGTTTCTCTCGAGGAGTATGCCAAGGCCCTGGAAAAATACGGGCTGGTGTAGACTGAAACTTGTGAGCATACGTTGCCTATGACGAAGCAGCAGTTGCACGAAGCCATGGCGGTATTGCGCCGGGAAGTGCCCCACTGGGATGTGCCGGTGGTGAGTCTGATAGCGCAGGAAGATCACGACCCGTATCGGGTGCTCATTTCCACCTTGTTGAGTTTACGCACGCAGGATCAGACCACCGCGAAGGCGTCGAAACGCCTCTTCACGCTTGCTGATACACCGTTGGCGATGGTACAGCTGGATCGTCAGACGATCCAGCAGGCGATTTACCCGGTGGGTTTTTACCGTACCAAGGCTCCACAGATTCTCGAAATCTCGCAGCGTCTCCTCGATGAGTTTGACGGGCAGGTGCCTGATGATATTGAGACGCTGACGACGTTTCACGGTGTTGGACGCAAAACGGCGAATCTGGTGCTTGCAGAAGGCTACGGCATCCCGGCCATTTGTGTCGACACTCATGTGCACCGCATCTCCAACCGCTGGGGCTATCTCAAGACGAAAGATCCACTCGCGACCGAAATGGCCCTGCGCAAGAAGTTGCCAAAGGAGTATTGGCTCGAATACAATCCGTCGCTGGTAGCACTCGGACAACACGTGTGTAAGCCAACCTCCCCGATTTGTACGCAATGTCCTGTGATGTCCTGGTGCAAGCGTGTCGGCGTGAAACGCTCGCGATAAGATTGAGAGGAGCTGTTGTGCCATCGCATTTACCGCCGCGTCAGCAAATAACCCGGAAATTTCCGGTAGTCGGCGAACGAGAGCCGTCGCGGCAAGCTTTGGATATGGGTCAGTGGCGTCTACGTGTCAGTGGAGATGTGATCACACCGCGTGAGTGGACGTACGACGAGTTTGTGCGGTTGCCACAGGTAACGGTGACGCATGATATCCATTGCGTCACGCGCTGGTCGCGGTTGGGATGTTGCTGGCGTGGCGTGGCCTTTCCTGAAGTTGCAGCGTTGGTGCAGCCCACGCCTGCCGCACGTTTTGTCCAGTTTGTGGCGTATTCCTCACGCGATCATGATTCATCGTTACCGTTGGATGTGTGTCTGCAAGAAGGGGTACTGTTGGCCTGGGAAATGGACGGCCAACCTCTCGGTGTGCCGCATGGGTATCCGCTGCGTGTGGTGGCGCCATCGCGCTATTTCTATAAAAGTGTGAAGTGGCTGCACGAAATACGTTTCGTGTCTGAGGACGTCCTCGGCTATTGGGAACGTGGCGGCTATCATAACAATGGCGATTTTTGGCGTGAAGAACGTTATGTATCCGGGAATCTGAGCCAAGATCAGGTCGAACGACTGCGCCGCAGCGGGAATGTGCGGCCGTATCACGGACAGGTGCTGTTGTCCCTGGATTTACGTGACGCCGATTTTTCCCAGGCGCAGATGGCGCAGGTCCAACTGAAGCATTGCTGTCTTGCAGGTTGTCGTTTGCAAGGGGTGAATCTCCGCCAGGCGAACTTGACCAATTCGGATTTGCAAGGAGCTGACCTGCGCGGGGCTGACTTAACCGGAGCCGACTTAGAAGGTGTGCTGCTGATGGGTGCCGATTTGCGGGGGTGTTCTCTGCGTGGGGCACGGCTGGCAGCGGCGGAATTTTGGCGTCCCGGATTCCGTGCGGCGCAGGTGGATGGTCTAGACCTACGGGGCGCTGCAGTGGACGACTTACTTGAAGAACAGCAACGGTTTTTGCGTCAGCAAGGCGTGCTCGTCGAACAGGCGGAAAAGCATAATTTGATTCTCTAGAGGCGGTATGCATTCGGAGCCCAGGCAGCGACTGTGTCGCTGCCGTCATGGCAGTTTCAGCATGCACTTGAAGGTGCCAGAATTGGCATAAGGAGGTATAAAACGCGATGGCTCTGAAAAAACTTGCCATCAAAACCTATGGCTGCCAGATGAATCAGTATGATTCGGAACGGATCGCAGGCATATTGCAACAGGCGGATTACGAACTGACCGACGATGTGCGTCAAGCAAACCTGGTGTTGCTGAACACTTGTAGTATCCGTGAGAAAGCCGACCAGAAGTTTTATAGCGAATTGGGACGCCTCAAACGCGTCAAACAGCTGCGTGATGACATGCTCATCGGCGTGTGTGGATGTATTCCGCAGCGTGCCCGGGGCGAAATTCTGGAACGCGCTCCATACGTGGATTTAGTCTTCGGTACTCTGAATGTGAGCCGGGTGCTTGACCTGGTGCGTCAGGTCGAGGATAGCCACGAGCCGGTGTTGGAAGTCGCTGACGCCGTCCTCGACGATGACTTGGGTGCTCTGCCCGTGTCGCGGGATAGTCGGGTAACAGCGTTTGTCAGCGCCATGCACGGTTGCAACAAGCGTTGCTCTTTTTGCGTGGTCCCCAATACACGCGGTCCGCAGGTGAGTCGTCCGATGTCGGTCGTTCTGGACGAAGTGCGCCGCGTCGCCGACGCCGGCTATAAGGAAGTGACGCTACTGGGACAGAATGTCGATGCGTACGGGGTGGATTTTCGCCCTCGGAGTGTCGATTTTGCCGACTTATTGGAAGCTGTCAACGCGATTGACGGTATCGAGCGTATTCGCTTTGTCACGTCGCATCCGTTGGATTTCACCCAACGACTGATCGATGCTATGGCGTCGCTCGAGAAAGTCTGCGAGTCGCTCCACCTCCCGTTTCAGGCGGGGGCGGACCGTATTTTGAAGCTGATGCGCCGCGGCTACACGGCCGAGGGATATCGTGAGCTCATTGGCCGTATCCGGGAAGCCGTGCCCGATATTGCCTTATCGACCGATGTCATCGTCGGTTTTCCGGGTGAGACGGAAGAGGAATTTCTAGAAACGCGGCGGATGCTGGAGTGGGTGCGGTACGATTCGATTTTCTTGTTTCACTACTCCGAACGGCCGGATACGATAGCCCCGGGACTGCCGGATCAAGTACCGCATGAAGAGAAGCAACGTCGCTTTAATGGCCTCATCAATATGCAGAAGCGGATTTCGTTGGCGGCGAATTTGCCGTATGAAGGGCACACGTACGAAGTGCTTGTCGAGGGACCGAGTAAAAAAGATCCCACCAAACTCAGCGGTCGCACGCGCACCAACAAAATCATCAATTTCCCTGGTGATGCAGCTCTAATTGGGGCCTTGATCCCGGTGCGTGTGACCCGCGCAGGGCTCTATGCCTTGGACGGCGAAGTCGCTCCGGCAGAGGACCGCATTGCGGTTGCGGTCCTGTAATCCCGGAGCTCTTCACCGCTCCGGCGCATGGCCACAAAAGCGTGATGGCAACTACTCGTCGTCACGCTGATCGCGTTGTTCCCGTAGAAATCTTTGCAGTTCCTGCGCTAATTCATCACCGCTGGGTAAGGATTCAAACCCGCCAGGCTCCTGCGCCTCGTCCTCATCCTCGTCCTCGCGTTCTTCGAGACGCCGGACGTATTCTGCCACTTTGGGGTCCGTCGCGAGGACATCGGCCACACGTTTATCAAAATCCACCGCGGCCTTTTCCATCTCTTGGAGGTCGGTGCTGAAATCCAGCAAGGTCAAAACACGCCGGACAATCGCGAGTGAGGCCTTGACGTTCGGCGAAGCAGCGATGTAATGCGGCACATTAGCCCAGATACTAATGGCGGGTAGGCCCTTGCGCCGACAGGCATCATGGAAGACCCCGACGATCCCCGTTGGCCCTTCGTACTTCGAGATTGCGAGATTCAGGCGTTGTGCCAAAGCCGGCTCGCTCGCCGTACCGGTGATGCGTACAGGGCGCGAATAGGCGACATCTGCCAGTAAGGCCCCGAGGGTGACGACGAGTTCAACCTTGCATTCCTCGACGATACGGAAGATCGCATCCATATAGGTGCGCCAGCGCAGATGCGGCTCAACGCCTTGGCCGATAATGACGTCTTGGACGAGACCGGGGTCTCGGGCATAGGAAAATTCGTTCTTCGGCCAGGTAATAATCCGTTCCCCGTTGCGCAGCTTAACGGTGGGACGCCGTTCCACAAAGTTATAAAATGTTTCCGGATCCAGGCTGGCGAACTTCCGTGCTGCGAGCCGTTGGACGAGAAAATCCGCAGCAAAGGTGGCGGCTCCCCCGGCATTATTCCAGCCCTTGAAGGCCAGGAAGAGTACTGGGCGATTCAAGGTTGGAATCTCGGTGAACGACAGGGCGTCCATAGGGAGCTCCTTCCTGACATAAAAAAGTGTGAATGAGGCAACAAAGGCAGTCAGCGGCGGAGTCATCCCGCTTCCACAAGCGGCGCTAAGGCGTTGCCTCGCTTACGATGCCTAGTTGTATCAGAAAACCCCCTGGGCCGCAAACACGCCCTAAACCGATCACTCACCCTGGAAAGAGTGCACCAGCTCCTTGAGGACGCGATTCCGCGTCGCATGTGTTTCTTCCTGGGTATAGATCGTTGCGGGGACCGCGCGGTCGTGACACATAGCGTCAGACAGCCAGCAGCGTTCGCATGTTTCATTGATTTCCAACTGCGGTATGGCGGGGTCGTCCCAAAAACGCACCCCTTTTTTGCACGCCTCGTCCAGGCGGAACCCGAGAGTAACGCTTGTGTTGGTCGTTGGGGTGAGAACCAAAGGGCGTGCCAAGCTGATACAAAAATACTCCGCATTTTGTCCTAGAAAGCGCGAGCGTTGCACGCCAATGACTGGCGCGTGTTCATCGCCGTGTTGTTGACGTTCGGACAACTCGCGCAGCACGCGGACGGACAGCCAGCGGCGGCAGTAATGTTCCTGCAGACCGAGACCATGTGGCATGGGTAATTGCGACATGTTCAGATGTTTGGTTAAGCGATAGACGGTGCTTCCCGCCGCGTTGTGCAGTCGCAAGAAGTGGAGTTGTGGCAGATGGAAAAACGTCGGAATGATTTCGCTCAAGCGATACAAAAACATTTCTGGCGTGACGTCATAGCGATCCAGCATGGCGACGAACGCCGAGGCATCCCACTGCGGGCGGGCAAAAAAGGCCTCGAGATCTTGCACGAGGACGTCACGCTGCATCAACAGCGCACCGGAGAAATGCGAGGCTTTGAAATCATTGAGCACTTGGGCAAACGACCGTACCTCTGCCGGCGAGGAGGTCGTGGCCCGTTCGCGCAGATCAAGCGAGCGATAGCCGATTTCACGTCCAAGCACGAATGCTTTCTGGGCCGGAAGCAGTTTGCTGTTGAGTAAGAGTCGCGGTGGTTGGCCATCCACCCAGACCGAGCGGAAGCCTTGGAGTTCAGGGTAGTCGTCAAGCGTCGTTTCATCAATGATATAGCCATACGTCTCGGTCAGAATCTGTCGCAAGAGCGCGGCATTGAGCGGTGGTGGTGTGTTCAAGCCGTGCTCGGTAATAAAATGTTCTGCTGCAGTTTCCAGCTCCTCGAAGGAGTTGTGATGGGTTTCTTGGTACGAGCGCAGCGCGGCATAGAACAAATGCTCTACACGCATATCGTAACTGCCGGCGATCTCTCCGAGCGTCCGAATAAGCGTGCTGGCTGCATTCGGTGCACGTGTCACCAGATCGATGACATCACGTGGGGTGATGCCGAAGAGCTGGAACGGGAATTCCTGCATGAGCGGCGAATCGATCAAGCCGGCAAGCGGGTTGAGCTCGTGTTCGAGCTTGAGGGAAACCAAATCGTCGAAAGAGAGGTCTAGCGCTTGCGCTAACTGGAGGATCTTTTCGGCTTTGGGGTACTTTTTCCCTTTTTCGATTTCGGTGAGATAGGAGGGCGAGAGTCCGGTACGTTGGGCGAGGACTTTGAGGGAATAGCCGAGTTGTTCACGAAACTGCCGGAGTTTCATGCCGAAAATGACTCGTATGTTGGCATCTCCCTGCATATCCTATTCTCTCCACACTGTGCGGTGTCCGTTGTTTTCACTACGCTTGGGTATCGACCATAGCACGTTTGTACGATAGCTGTCAAAGCCTATTCGCTATCAGCGAATTAAAAATTTCTAGCGAAAATTGTCTTTTAGCGAATATTCGCTAGAAATAGAAATTCGCTCTGTGCTATGATTCGCAGCCATCAAACATACACGATGCGGATGGCGCTTGTGACGTTATGCGCAACGTTGTATGGCACGTCATAACAGAATACCAGGGAGGTTGAGGATCATGACACAGAACCGCTGGGAAGATATCGTCGCAGGCAAGACAGCGCCTTCCGTAACACCGGAAGAGCGCTTCGAAGAATTTCGCTTTCCCCAAGAACATCCGAGTACGTTGCTGCGACGCCTATTGGATGACGAGCCGTATATTTTTGCCCCGGGTCTCTACAATGCCGGTGGGATGAAACTTGCGGCCTATGCCGGGTTTAAAGCTGGCTACCTTAGCGGATTCTCCTATGCCGTCGAAGAGCATGGCGTGACTGATGTCGGCGTTTTCAGCCGCAATGAACTTGCCGAGCAAGCCCAGCGTATGGTGCGAGCGAGCAATTACTGGGTGCGTGAGCAATATGTCAGTGAGGGCAAGGTCGTCAATCCGCTGCCGCTGGTGATGGACATGGAAGACGGGCACGGCGGGTTTGGCCACGTGCAGATGCTCACCCAGCAGATCCTCCCGGCTGGTGTGGCGGCCGGCCACCTCGAAGACCAAACCGAGAAACGCTGCGGCCATCTGCCTGGCAAAGTGTTGGTGCCAACGGAAAAACATATTGAACGTTTGCTGGCTGCCCGTAGCGAAGCCGATCAGCTCGGTATTGATGATTTTGTCTTGATTGCCCGTACGGATGCCGCGTCTGCCCGCTACACGCCGGAAGGGGTGATGGGGAGTGTCGATCTGGCGGTCGAGCGCACACTGGCCTATGCGCGGGCCGAAATTCATAATCGGCGGGCTATCGACCTGGCGTGGTGTGAATTTCCGGATCAGGATTTCGAAGCCATCACCTACTGGGCCACGAAAGTGCGCAAAGAACATCCCGATCTGGGCTTAGCGATCAACCTGTCGTCCTCGTTTGATTGGACCGATCCGAAGCATTTCCCGCTCTACTCCATGGAACAATTGGCTGACCTCGGCTTCAAATACATGTTCATGACCCTGGCGGATAATCACGCCGGTCGCAACGGCAGCTGGGAATTTTTCATGGATATCCGGGAGCGCGGCATTGCAGCCTTCCCCGACTTGCAGCGTCGCGAAGCAGCGTCGGGGACACCGACGAAGAGCCACAATCAACTGGCTGGCACGAAAGCGTATTTTGTCGGTGGTACGATCTTTGGTTCGCAGAGTTTTGAAGCCAAAGACGTGCGGAAGACCGATGCGGAGTTGTCATTGGTCGGGAACGAGGCGGCGGCGGTAGCCGACTAACGCTCCGCCATTTCCGAAGCCCGAGAAGCGCCGGGGGCTGTTCCCTCCCCCTCCGGCGCTTTTTTTACGTTTGCATTAATGTGCAGCAAGCGTCTCAAAGTACTTCACAAAAGCCCGCATACCGCCGCTTGCTTGCCCCCAATCAAAATTTTCGTTCGGAGCATGGTAGCCGTGTTCCGGTAGACTCAGGCCGAGGAACATGACCGGCACCTTCAGGAGTTGGTCGAAGGTGACGACAGAGCCGATCGAGCCGCCCTCGCGAATGAAACTGGGTGTTTTGCCAAAACCGAAACGCATAGCGTCCCGCACCGCCTCGGCATAGGAACCACTAAAAGGGCCAAGATACGGTTGCAGGCCTCCGCCGCGAATAACTTTGACGTCGGGATTGTGCTGTTTGACGAAATCCCGTACCAGCGCAAACACTCTCTCGGGGTCTTGATCCGGCACCAGGCGCATGCTGATTTTGGCTTCCGCTGACGCGGGCACGACGGTTTTGATTCCCGGCCCTTGATATCCCCCGCTAATGCCATGGACTTCAAACGTCGGACGACTCCAAATGGCCTGCACGGTTTCCCGCACATCACTGGTACGCAGTTTTTTTAACCCATGCGCTTTTTTAAAGGCAGAGAGACTGAATCCGGACGAAAGGAAATTGTCCAGTTCGGCCCGACTCGAGCGGCGCACCGCGTCATAAAACCCCTTGATTTTGACCCGCCCGGTGTGGGCGTCGTAGCAACGGGTGATGAGGCTGGCGAGCTCCCCGATCGGATTGCGTGCAGCCCCGCCGGTGAGACCAGAATGACAATCTTTCCTGCCGGTTTCCAAACGCAGCAGGAGAGTCATCATACCCCGTAAGCCGTACGGCACAGCCGGCTTGGTGCGTGACAGCCATACTGTGTCGGAGACCAAGACGGAATCGCACGTCAACGCTTTGCGTTTGCGTTTGACGAAGTGAGCAAAGTTGGGGCTACCGATTTCTTCTTCCAGTTCCCAAATAAATTGGATATTAATGGGCAGGTCGTGTTCCACGGCAAACCGCGCCGCCATGAGCGCGCTCAACGCCGGGCCTTTGTCGTCGGTAGTGCCGCGTCCGAGATACCGCTCATCCTCACAGTGAAACACGAACGGATCGCGTTCCCACTCCGGCTCCTCCGCTGGTTGCACGTCCATATGGTTGTATATCGCTACCGTGGGGTACGCCGGGTCGCGTATGAACTGGCCGAACACGACCGGATAGCCGGGAGTGGCGACGATTTCCGCTTCCGCCCCGCACCCTTGTATGACCTCCACAGCTTTGCGCGCCCCGCGCTCGATGTCCTCGGCATGCCCCGGGTCCATACTAATGGTCGGGATCTCCACCAGCTCGCGTAAGAGCGTTTCGAACTCTGGGCGTACACGCAGTATGGTCTGATCTAACTCGGTATAGAGCTCTGATGTCTGGGGCATACTCGCTCCTTGTTTTTAGGGTAGGGGAACGGTGGGGATAGCGTTATAATGGCGCGGATTCACATGAGACATGATGTGTGCTGGTAGCAAAGGAGAATCGCATGCCGAAAATCGTCTTCTCGCCCCCGCTTCCCTCTGTGATTATGGAGCAGGCCCAGGCCATGGTGCCCGCAGGTTTTGACTTTGAAATGATCGAGGAGGACGATCCGGCCTTCCTCACGAAAATGCGGGATGCCGACTATTTCATTGGCTTCGCACGTGGGCAGTTGGAGTTGGACTTTTACCAGGCGGCCCCGAATTTGAAGCTGGTGCAGCTGATCAGTGCCGGCTACGATCGCGCCAATGTCGACGCCGCCCGCCAGGCGGGAGTGCCGATCGCCAATAATGGCGGGTCGAACTCCGTCGCCGTCGCTGAGCATACTATTATGCTCATGCTGGCGGTCTCCCGCAAGCTGGCGTGGCAACATAATAACGTTGTACGGAGCCAGTGGCGCGTGGGAGATTTTGCCGACGTGCGGTTCTACGAGTTGGCCGGGAAGACGCTTGGGGTCGTCGGGCTTGGTACGATTGGCAAGCGCGTTGTGCGCCGGGCGCAGGGCTTTGACATGCGTATTCAATATTACGACACCGTGCGGTTGACGGAAGACCAGGAGGATGCGTTCGGGGTCAAGTTCGCCTTATTGCCTGAGTTGCTCCGCACGTCGGATATTGTGACGCTTCACGTGCCGTTAAGCGACGCAACGCGCAATATGATTAGTACGCGCGAGTTTGCCCTCATGAAGAACGAAGCGATTCTGATCAATACGTGCCGGGGGCCGGTAGTGGACGAAGACGCCCTCCACACGGCGCTGACCTCGCAGCAGATCGCCGCAGCGGGGCTGGATGTGATGCAGGAGGAACCACCGCAGGCGAACCACTCGCTCTTTGACCTGGAGAACATCATCATCACGCCGCATACGGCCGGACCGACCTGGGAAAACTGGCCAAAGGCGTTTCGTAATGCCTTTGATAACGTAGAACGGGTGGCCTCCGGATCGCAGCCGATGTGGGTGGTCCCGGAGTTGCGCTCTCTGACGTCGTAGACCTGTTACTGCGCTCGTGGCCTTCCCGTGTTGTCGGGAAGGCCCGCTCCGAAGCACTTTTTGCCAGACACAGCATGTACGAGGGTTATAGCAGTCCTGCAGCGCGTGCCCAGCGGTATTTGGCGCCAAGTACGGCCACCGGCTTCTCCGTCGTGTAGGGATAGGCTAGGATGTTGTGATCGACGAGGTAACGACACGCCTCCTCGACCTCCACATCACCTACCAACGAGCAGACGACTGGCTTGTCAATGCCGCGCTGCCGCGCCTCCGCCACGACCTCGCCCAGCAGCTCGGCGAACACCATCGGCGGGGTAATGATAGTGTGCCAATACCCGAGGATCAGGGCGTGAATGCGGTCGTCATCCAAGGCGAGTTTAATCGTATTGCGGTAGGTCGTCGGCGGTTCGCCGCCAGTAATATCCACCGGATTCCCCGAAGCCCCGAAGGGGGGGATAAATTCTTTGAATGCCGCGTCGAGATCGGGCGGCATGCTCATGAGCTGTAGGTCGTTGTCGACACAGGCATCGGAGAGCAGGACACCCGATCCACCGGCACCGGTGACAATGACAATATTCTCGCCTTTGGGCGTCGGCAGAATCTGCAAACCACGCGCAAACTCCAACATATCGTTCAAACTCATGGCGCGAATCACACCGCTCTGTTTCAGGACGGCATCATAGACTTTGTCGTTGCCTGCCAACGCTCCGGTGTGCGACGCTGCTGCCCGCGCGCCCATCGAGGTGCGTCCGGCTTTGAGTACCACCACGGGTTTCTTTTTCGACACGCGTTGTGCCACCTCGCTGAACGCTCGGCCGTCTTTCAGATCCTCGACGTGCATGGCCACGACTTGGGTGTTGGGGTCTTGTTCAAAGAACGTCAGCAAGTCGTCTTCATCGATATCAGATTTGTTGCCGAGTCCGACAATCGCCGAAACTCCCATTTTAGCCGAACGGCTGAAGCCGATGATCGCCATGCCGACCCCACCGCTTTGGGACGACAGCGCCACCTGACCTTTTTCGTCGTACGGCGTGCAAAAGGTGGCACAGAGGTTTTTGGGCGTGTAGTAAAAACCGTAGATATTCGGGCCCATGAGGCGAATGTTGTGTTTTCGCGCCACTTCGACAACTTCACGTTGGAGTTCTTCCTCCCCGACCTCGGCAAAACCGGAGGGGATCAGAATGGCGCCCGGAATCTGTTTGTCCCCGACCTCTTCCAGCACTTGCGCGACAAAGCGGGCGGGGATACAGAAAATGGCGATATCAACTTGTCCCGGGATGTCCTTGACGCTGGCATAGCACCGTTTGCCGAGAATCTCGTCGGCCCGCGGGTGAATCGGATAGATGGCGCCGGCATAACCGCCGTTAAGCAGGTTTTTCATCACTGAATTGCCGATTTTGCCGTCTTCCGGCGAGGCGCCGATGACGGCCACGGCATCCGGCTGCATGATGCGCCGCATCGCTTGCAGGATTTCGTCTTGGGAGGGACGGTAGCGCGCCGGGGCAGGATCGAAGTCGACCACGATACGCACATCGACGGCCGTGGCGCTCGTTGGCGTGGCGAAAATCGGATTGAGATCCATTTCGCTGATTTCGGGAAAGTCGTTGATGAGATGGGAGACACTGACGGTCAGCCGGCCGAGAGCCTCACGATCGACGCCGGCGGCTCCACGCACGCCGCGCAACACCGCCGCACCGGCGATGTCGTCGAGCATCGACAGTGCCTCATCGTTCGTCGTTGGTGCTAGGCGGAACGTAATGTCCTGCATGACTTCCACCAGCACGCCACCAAGGCCGAAGGCAACGACTTTACCGAAACTCGGATCGGTCACGGCGCCCACGATGACTTCCTGGGCTGCAGGGAGCATTTGTTGTACCTGTACCCCGGTAATAGAGGCATTGGCTTGGTACGCCTGGGCATTGGCGATGATCGTGGCGTAGCCTTGTTCGACGTCCGCGGCGCTTCCCAGTCCTATCAGCACCCCGCCGGCATCGGTTTTGTGCAGAATATCGGGCGATTCGATTTTCAACACCACCGGATAGCCCATACCGTCAGCCAAGCGGACGGCTTCCTCCGCCGAAGTCGCCAGCCCTTCCTGCGGTGTCGGGATGCCATAGGCATCGCAGATTTGCTTGCCTTCCGCTGCCGTCAGGGCTGTCCGCCCCGCCGCCCGTACCTGCTCCAGCACTGCCTGTACCGCTGCCTGATCGTAGCTCATAGCCGTGTCGTCCTTCCCTGTATCATAGCATCCAGTGTCGTTTGATTTTTAAGCGTTTACTGCATCCTCACGGATCACCTGTGCTCTAGCGTACCATAGGATGACACGCATGTTGTTGTCAAGGCTGTTGTCCAAGCGCGTTCCCCAGCAACGCTGCCAGCCGCCGCGCGCATGCCGTGACCAGGGGGCGCAGCCGCCGGCTTCCAGAGGGGTGCTACCGAAAACGGCATGCAAAAATCGCGTTTGAAATGCTTATCCTTTATCCTTCGTATCGGGGACATGCCTCTTAGTCTTAGGGTTCCAACCGCCTCACGCCACCAACCCTATCAAAGCCTCGATCATAGCTATAAACCTCCCCCTCATTCTGTTGCTGCATATGGACCACAAGCAACGCATCCTCAAAATCGATGTCGTAGGCCACATACAAATCGAGCGCCTGCAACATCGCCTGACGGTCGGGCAAGTGTAAACCCGGTAGGGCGAGAAGCGGGTAAAGTCGGACTCGAATATCGCTTCGGGAGAGGTCGTATAGCCGTTTAGATGACAGGACATAGACGACTTCGGCGATGACCGTCTCAGTGGTGGACAGAATGTTGTGCGTTTTCGCTTCTTGAAAGAGCCTCAAACAGGCTTGCGCCTTGACGGGGTCGTCGTTAGTCAAATACCGAATGAAAATGTTGGTATCGACGAAGGGCATGGGAATTAATCTTCTCTGTAGCGAGCCGTTTCGAGATGGTCTTCGATCGCCATATCACGCAGGACCTTGAAGTCTTCCGGCCGACTGATCGGCTGCACCGACCCGAAAGCTTCTTCCAGACTCATCACCGGAGGTAAGGCTGCATGGGGAACAGCCTTGACGTGTTGTTGATCAAGCTTTTCATATTCCTGGTAGGACATGATCACCGCCACCGGGAAGCCATCTCGTTCAATCACCAGATGATCATCCGAGCCAAAAACGCGCTTGAGTAGCTTACCAAAAGCGCGATGGGCTTCGGACGCTTTGATGGGGATTTTTTTTGCCATGTCGTGACCTCTGTAGAAATAGTCGTATGTGTATGTATTGATGTGTACTGATTAGTATAATAGATTGAAGGGAAGGTTTGATCAAGAAAACCTACAAAGCGCCTTCCCGGTGGTGTACCTCGCCACTGCGGATAATGGATCGAGACCTCTCTTGACTGACTCCAGGGAGCCAATCAGCCGGTCATCAGCCTTCGAAACGCGCGTTGAAACCTTCTTCCTACCCTGTTGCCCTACATGGAGAGACACCTGTCTTGTACAGTTTCACGATCAGTGTCGGCATTGTCTCTACAGCGATTGGGGTTGTGGCCACGATGGCACTCGACACATGAGCACCTCTCTCAGGCTCCACATCCGAAACGTCGCGCAGGACATAGCGCGAAAAGGCCTCAAGGTGCTCGGCTACCTCCACCAGCCACTGGAGGACGGTGTTGGGTGCGACCTCAAAGACGCGGGCCACAGCTCGAATGCCCAGGCCTTCGGCCAGAGCGGCCAGTGCCCACACCAGTTTGTCGAGTCGGCAGCCTGCTCACAGGCGTCACACAGGGGTTTGTGGATCAGCCCGGCAAAGGGTTTGGGTTCTTTCAAGAGTTTCTTGGCGGACTTACTGGGCTTGAGAGGCTGCTGGGAGTTGGCGCCTCGATCCTCGCGCCACCAGAGATGAAGGAGGATACAGATGAACATCAAGGCGACCAGCAGGAGTTTGTAAAACAAGAGGTCTGGGATCATGACGGTGCCCTCTCACACGGGGATGCAATGAGCCCATCCTACCTGATTTTCGGGGTCTGGAATTATCCGTTCTCTGAGCATACACGACCGCAAGATCAGCCGGCCTTTACGTTCGACCTGATAGTGAATGCGCACGCCCTGGTTATCTGCATATGGCGTTCTCACAACCTCCTCTCGTCTAATGCTTCCAACGTGGTTTTGGCATCTTTGAGATCAGCGGTATCAAACCCCTCGCTAAACCACCCAGACATCGGCTAGAGAAAGAACGGTTTACTTGTGCGTAAAGGGGAGTTCGACCACCGTCGCCTGTAGCGTCATGCCATTGACCTGTACCTCCAATTGCGTGCCCGGTTCGACAACCTCTCGGCGGACGTAACCCAGGGCGATATTTTGGTCTAAGGCCAACGAGTGTGTCGCACTCGTAATCCAGCCCACTTCGCGTTCGGGCGTATGGATGGGACTGCCCATTGCCGGTACGGTCTCGCCGGCCAGGGTGAGGCCGACCAGCTTCCGGTTGACGTGGCCGCGCGCGTCGATACGGGCGATAACCTCTTGGCCGATGTAGCATCCCTTGGTGTAGCTGATGGCGTCGAATAAGTTGGCCTCGACCGGTATGGTGTCCTCCGTCATGTCGCGGCCGAGCAGAGGGAGTCCGGCTTCAATGCGTAAGACGTCCAGTGCTTCCAGGCCGACGGCACGAGCATGGCAGGTCTTACGGTGCTCCCATAAAGCCTCCCATACGGCGGGCAGTGTCTCGCTCGGCGCCAGGAGCTGATACCCGAGTTCCCCGGTGTGGCTACGCCGAATGAGGCGCACCTCGTGCCCGCCGAGGCGACACGTGGTATGGGCATATTCCGGCATGTCGGGCACTTCGAACCCGACAGCAAGCATGAGCAGGTCTGCTGCGTCAGGGCCTTGGAGTGAGAGGATGCCCCACTCGGTGGTGGCGTCGTAAAACGTGACGTCATCGGCAATGACGAAAAAGTCGAGAGCCTCGATGAGCGTTTGCGCACGCTGTGGTTCCAAGTCGAGCCAGTACGCATCGTCTGTGGCATAGACTACGAAATCGGCGATCAGTTTACCTTTGTTCGTGAGAAACGTGGTATAGCATCCCTCTCCAGGCTGGAGAAATTCCGTGTCGTTGGACACCATAGCGTGCAAAAACCGTTGCCGGTCAGCACCAGTGATACGCACGAGACTCCGGTGCGACAAATCGCAGAGTCCAACGTTATGCCGGACCGCGTTATATTCGGCCTCGGGATTGCCAAAGTGCTGCGGCAGCTCCCAGCCTGCCACCTCAATAAAGGTCGCACCCAACATCTGTTGGATCGGAAAAAGCGTACTGCGTTGCATGATAGCCCTTTCAGTGGCAACCAGGCGCTGCACCGACGCGCCTATGCCGTGGCACTGGCCTGACGTGGGCGAAAGATAGCGGTGTGAGTGA
>CAJIAL010000468.1_pt1 | contig 18220 bp, 16 predicted proteins | sample 9199091 | NCBI WGS metagenome assembly CAJIAL01 (sample SAMEA7708270, study PRJEB35096) | sediment metagenome | biome: marine neritic benthic zone biome [ENVO:01000025]; feature: sediment [ENVO:00002007]; material: shallow marine sediment [ENVO:03000034] sea grass bed [ENVO_01000059] ... | reverse complement strand
TCGCTCACCAGGTTGATGAGCTGGCCGAGGCGCTCCTTGTCGAGGCCCGGGCGGGCGTAGTCCTTGGGCAGCACGGCTTTGAGCGAGGCGTTGTCGCGCTCGATGGCGGCCATGGCGTCGTCCACGAGCTTGCCGATCGTGGGCTGCGGGGCGCTGGCCTTGAGGTGCGCCCAGCGCGCCTCCTTCGGCACCCAGAAGATGCTCGCGGCGCGGTACTCGTCCGGGTCCTCGGGGTCGGCGCCGCTCGCCTGCTCGGCCACGAGCTTGGCGTGCTGCTCCTCGAAGGCGTCGGAGATGTACTTGAGGAAGATGAGGCCGAGGACGACGTGCTTGTACTCGGCGGCGTCCATGCTGCCACGCAGCGCGTCGGCCATCTGCCAGAGCTGAGTTTCGTAGCCGACGGTGGCGCCGCTAGCGTTTGCCGGGTCCGACGTGTTCTTGCGCTTTGCCATTGCCTACCTCACCAGACGATCGTGCATGGCACTGCTCCAGGAGCGTCGGATATTGTCATGATACGGCTCGCAGCCATCTAAGTTGCGCACCGCAATTATGGATTAAGCAACCGGACAGAATCAATGGTCTTCGCGTGTTCTCCGGATTGGAACCAGCTAGCAGGTGGCAGAACAGGTGGAGCCGCCATACGCCGCATAATACACCATATTGGACTGAGAGACAGCACATGGCTGTGTATAACACACCATAGTGATACCTGACGGTATAGAACTCCGCCATGGTGCATGACCTTCCTACAACCACTTCCAGCATCGCGTCTGTATAAATCAATCGACTCTGACCCTATTGATTTAACGCTCTCGGCTCTCATCCCACTGCCACGAGTCAACTCGGTGTGCTACGACGGCTGTCTGGCCCCCACTCGAATCGGCGTCGCACCGTTATCCTTCTGCCCCCTTTCCCCTTACAGTCAAGAACTGACCCTCAATTCTGGGACCTGTACTTTGCGACACTGTGGCCGGACTTGCACCGGCTGGAGCACCACCAGTACAGGCTGCGCTCAAGAGCTGACGCCGCGCTCTCAGCGCCAGCAGAGTAGAGAGGCAGAATCAGCCGTGCTTCGAAAAACATGGGCTGTCCCCGGTTATCCGCAAAGCCGAAGCCCTACGCGATGCGTTTCAGCTTTCGCAGCTTGTCGGGCAGAAGTGAACGTTAGCGCCAGTGGTTCAAAATGATAAACTGGTTTTCTATGGGCGCACCGGATGCGAGTAAGTTATCGATTGATCGCACAACGGTGCGTGCGGACATGTCGCGGCGTGGGTCATTGTCGCGGCGGACGATCACAATGCCAGGATGGGCACCACCAGTGCGCACGACGAGATTGTGAAGTTTGCGGAAATCATCGTGATTGCCAGACAGAAGTATACGGTCTTCTTCCGCGGTGTGCGTCAAGTGCACGGGGTCATCTTCGCCTGACAAACCGGCGGAGTCAGGTATCTCGACGTCGTGTCCCGCATTGCTCAGCAAGCGGATCAGCTGCCTGCTTGCTGAGTCATCATCCAAATACAGCCTCATGATGCACGATTGATCTGTGCAATCTCTTGCGCTGTGAGTAGCTTCGGACTGGGATGGTATTTGTAGGTCGGGGCATTCATGCCAGAGGCTTCCATCAACGCTTCTTCACGCCGATAATCTTCGAGCAATGCTGGGGGACCAGATGCGCAGTACGCAATGGCTTCCTTCACGGCTTCGACGGGCAGGTTATAGTCCTTGGCAATTTCCTCGGGCGCGCGTGGGTCCTCCTCACACATATGGCAGCCATACAGAACGCGAGCGCGAATCCGCGTGCCTTTGACGAATAACTGTTTGTATGAAGATTTGGGATTTGGTACGAGGTACTTGTATGCAGTCACAGTGCTCATAGAGGCACCCCTCGAATTGTCTTGTTACACGAAAAAATCTGCTTTAACCATTCTACCGGATAGGAAACGTCCATGCAGCCGTGGGCTGGGCATGAGAGGTGTCTGTCGGACATTCGATGTCCAATCCCTCAAATATTCGAGCGCGACTGGCATCCATCCACGTTGACACAGGCGCCGGTCATCAGGGAAGCGCGTTCGGAGGCCAAAAACGTCACCATGGCCGACACTTCCTCTGGCCGACCGAAACGGCCTAAGGGCATCTCCGTACGCACGAAATTCTCGATAAACTGCGGATTCTCGTTCTGCCGTCGTTCCCAAGTGCCGCCTGGAAACACGATGGAGCCGGGGGCCACGACATTCACCAGGATGTTGTCCTTGGCCAGCTGCTTGGCCAGGGATTTGGACCAACTATTCATGCTCGCTTTCGAGGCGTTATACGTCATCGATCCGCCCGCTTCGCGGCCGTAAATGGACGAGATATTAATAATACGGCCGCCGCCGCGCTGGCGCATCTCAGGGATCGCCAACCGTGTCGCGCGCACCGCCGCAAACAGATTGAGATAAAAGACCTCGGCCCAATCTTCGTCGGGCGTATCCCACGTCATGCCACCGCGTGAGCCGCCGACATTGTTGACCAGAATATCCACGCCACCAAACGTCGACACGGTTTGACTCACCACGGACTCGACGTCGCCTGTTTGGGTCATATCCGCCTGCAGGGGTAACACCTTCACGCCGAGGGCCGCGACCTCTTGTGTCGTCGCTTGCAACGCCTCCTCGCCGCGTGCCGAGAAGGCCACTTTGCACCCCTCACGTGCCAGGTCAAGCACGATAGCGCGGCCAATGCCCTTGCTCCCACCCGTCACGATCGCCACTTTATCCCGCAGTCCCAAATCCATCCTGTGCTCTCCTTCTCCCGTTACCCCACCAGTAGCAGATAGATGTCCATCACATTCGTGCCGGTCGGGCCGGTCATCAGCAAATCATCCAAGGCCGCAAACACATTGTACGAGTCACAACGACGCAACGCCGCGCCCGCATTAATCCCTAACGCCTGCGCCCGGGCGACGGTCTGCCCGTCCACTAGGGCCCCTGCAGCATCGGTCGGGCCGTCGGTGCCGTCGGTGCCACCACTCAGCATGACCACGTTTTCCACACCTGCAATATCCAACGCCGCTGCTAAGGCACATTCCTGATTACGCCCGCCTTTGCCATCGCCACGCAATGTCACCGTCGTCTCCCCACCAGCGAGAATGCACGCCGGAGGCGCCACCGGGTTCCCGTACCGACGCACTTCATGGGCGATAGCCGCGAACACCCGCGCTACCTCACGGGCTTCGCCTTGCACGAAAGACGACAGTACCAACGGCGTATATCCACGCGCAACAGCCGTGTCACGGGCGGCTTGCAACGCCATGCGGTTATTCCCAATCACGACCGTCTGCGCCTGGGCAAAGACCGGATCATCAGCTTTCGGCGTCTCAGGATACGCCCCGTCATACCCCTCCCGCAAATGCCTTGTGATACTCTCCGGCACGCGTTCCAACAAGTGATACCGCGTCAAAAGATCCAGACAATCTACGAAAGTGGTGGAGTCAGGAACAGTGGGGCCGGAGGCAATCGCATCAAGGCGATCACCCACCACATCGGATAACACGAGCGTGATCAACGTCGCGGGAGCGACTTCTCTGGCCAGGTGCCCGCCTTTGAGGCGCGAGACGTGTTTGCGGATGGTATTGATCTCATCAATGCTGGCGCCGCACGCCAGCAAGAGGCTAGTAAGCTGTTGTTTTTCTTCAAGGGTAACGCCACGGCATGGCGCTGGCAATAACGCCGAGCCTCCACCGGACAGGACACAGAAGACCAGATCGTTGTTGCCGGCTTGCTGTGCCACGCGGATGATGGCATCCGCCCCGTGCACCCCCGCAGCGTCAGGCAGCGGGTGACCAGCTTCGTGGACTGCAACGTGAGTAGCAGGCACGCGATGGCCATATTTCACAGTGACAGCGCCACCACTGATGCGCTCCTGCAGCACGTGCTCCAGACCTTGCGCCATGGTCGCACCGGCTTTCCCGGCGCCAATCACGTAACAATGCTCGTAGCACCCAAGATCGTACGCTCTGCCATCCACGATCAGTGTCTCACCATCACGTACAACCGCGCGTTGCACTGCCCCTACAGGGTCAACCGCCGCCACGCCGGCAGCAAAAATACGCCGGGCATCAGTGCGCAGTTGTTGCACCGTGCGTGTCATGCCAACACCATCATGGTTGTGGTTTCTCTGACGCGTTCGGTGTGAAAAACGTGTTCGCCATCGCATCGAGGCACTGCGCACGCGCACGCGTCTCGACCGTATCCTCGTGCGCAACCTGTTGCCGTGCACTCTGCAAATACGCCTCCATGGCATCGTGCACCAGGCCGCGAGCGTCTTTACCATACGATGCCAGGTGGTCGTCGATCCACTGCGTCACGGTATCCGGTGTCACAGTCCCCTGACACAAGGCTTCTGCCTGCTGCTCGAAGCCGGGGATGAAGGCTTCGACGAAATCAATACGCTTATCCAACGCCACCAGCCCGGAAATTTGCAGCGCATATTCCGGCAAATGCACATCAATAATCGCCAGCATCTGCCGGGTAAAATCGTTGGCCAGACGCCGGGCAATGTCATCGGCCGCCGCCTTCTGCTGCGCCAGTGCTGCCGGCACGGCATCCGGTCCAAGCGGAGTGGACGGCACTTCGATGTAGATTTTGTTTTTCGGTTCCGTGCCCGACGGCCGGATAATCACGCGTGCCCCATTCTCCATAGTAAAAGCCAGCACGTTGCGCGATGCCCGGTCCGTCTCCGATACGAACGGCCCGTACACCCCACTTTCATCCCAGTAATCCACCACCTCGGTCACGCGCCACGCAGCAATCTGTGTCGGCGGCCGACAACGGAGTTCTGCCTGAATAGCACGGATGTTGGCGAGCCCCTCAGCACCGGTCATGACCATAGACGTGAGCACATTAGCGTAGTAGCCATACCGCCGGTACATATCATCCAGGTAGTCGAGGAGCGTGGCGCCATGTTGTCGCTGCAGCGCGGCGAGTTCGGCCAGGAGTACAGCCACACCGGCGGCATCTTTATCCCGTAAGGCCGAGGTCACCAAAATCCCGTGGCTCTCCTCCACCGCAATGACAAAATCGTCCAGCTGCGCTTCGAGCTGCCGGAAGCGGCCGTGTTGCTCCAACTGATCCAGCACGTCGCCATGATACTTGAAACCCACCAACAGATCACCAATGAGGACGCCACCGAAATGCTCGGTAATCGGGCGGAGGAGCTCGGTCGTGACTTCCGTCTTAATCACCACAGGATGCGCCGGCAAACGCCCCAACTGCTGCAGGTGTTCCAACTTGTAATGCGCCGCGAGGACGGCAATCTCATTGCCGGTCAGGAACTGATAGGCGCCCTCGGCGGTACGGGTACACACGCCGATGCGGTCGGCATCCGGATCGCACGCCATGACCACGTCCGCCCCGACGTCGAGCGCCAACGCCTGGCCCAATTGCATGGAGTCCGGTACTTCCGGATTCGGCGCCCGATACGGCACAGCAGGAAACGTGCCGTCATGCGTGGATTGTTCGGGGACCATATCCACGTGAAATCCCGCCTGCCGTAAGACCTCGGCAACGGTCGTATCACCCGTACCATGCAGCGGCGTAAACACCACCCGCGCCTGCCGGGCTTCAGGGTGCAAGGATTGCGCGCTGTTTAAGGCCACATACGCCTCGTGGACTTCAGGTGTAATCCACGAGATTAACCCCGTCGCCTTCGCAGCGGCAAAATCCGGGATATCCACATGCGTGATGCGCTCGACTTGACGCACCATCGCCTCATCCTGTGGCGGCACCTCTTGCCCACCGCGTTCGTTGTAAAACTTGCCGCCGTTATCATCGGGATGGTTGTGCGAAGCAGAAATATTGAGGCCGGCATCGGCCGCGAGATAGCGGACAGCAAACGACAGTTCCGGCGTCGACATATACGTCGTGCTTGTCTCCGGCAACATCGCTACGCGCACGCCGTTTGCCGTGTAGACGCCCGCCGCGATCTGTGCAAAGTCGCGTGAGGTCATACCCAACAGCGGATTAGGCAACTCGGGATGATAGAGCCCACGGAGATCCCGATACACCCGGACATCGTAGGCAATCACGACCGAGAGGTCCTGCCCCGGATAGCGTTCGTGTAAATAGGCAATATGTCCCTGCACCGAGAGCGCTAATGTCCAGGTATTAAACCGGTTTATCCCAATCCCGACAGCCCCGCGACGCCCACCAGTCCCAAAAGGCAGCATCTGATAAAAACTATCGAGCAAGAGCGACCACTGCTGCTGCTTAATCAGCCACTGCAACTGGGGACGATAGGCCGCAAACGTCGCCTCCGTCAGCCATCGTTCGAGGTGTGCCGCCGCCGTCTGTTTCGCTTCATCCGCGACCGTCAATGTTGCCAACCCACCCGCGAACATCTCTTTTGCATTTTTCACAGTGTCGCCTCCACGCTCTCCGCAGCGCGTCGTGTTTTCCCTCGCGTTTGCATGCTCCGACGCAATATTCGACGCGTCCAATTTTTAGCATAACGCCTATACGTGCTCCGTACAAGTGCTGCTAGTTCCAGGGCTTATAAATAAAAACAAATAGGTGCTCGACTGCCTCTGCAAGTTTTGTTATGATCTGCCCCGATTTCGCATCGAGCACGTCAATAGCACCTTCACATCAACCAATCAAGCAAACGCGCATAGCATAGAGGTCTTGCTCAAAGCGTATCGATGGCTTGCTACCCACGGCGCCGTGCTAGGGCGCATCGGTTCAGAAGCATGTGGCAGCACAGTGAGGTACAATTGCCCATACAAAACGGACTCTCTCGGGTAACCCTCACTCTGATGCCAGGTTCTTACCGACGCTCGGAGGAAGATCATCCATGCGGCATGTGATTATTTGCCAGGCGCATGCGCTGTTGGCACACATTTATCCGATCGAACCGAACAATGATGCGGTATTGTATCTCGTTGATGACCGCACCCTCCAACGCAAATTGTCCCGGGCAGGCTATCACGCGCTGAGCGGCAGCTTAGAAGATGCTCGCATCTATCAGCGCGCCCAATTGACGCAGGATGACCGTATCCTCATCCAAGTGCAAAGTCCCGAGCTCACCGAAGCCATTATCCGGCAGGTTGAGCACCTCAACGACCAGGCCTCCATCGTCGTGGTCACGGAAAACGGCTGTGCGGCAACACTGCCCCTCACCGTCAAACATGTCTCGGCCGAAACGATCTTCTCCCAGGCCACGAAAGGCGCCCTCCATCGTGCCAGGACCTATCACATGGTCCGGAAGCTCCGGCAATCCTTAGCCTGTGCGAAACATCTCCTTATCCTGCTGCAGCATGACCCCGATCCCGATGCTATCGCCAGTGCCTTGGCGCTTCGCGCCGTCTTAGGTCGCAACAAAAGTACCACCAGCATTGCCTCCTTCGGCCAGGTCACCCGGCCGGAAAACGTGACCATGGTTCGTCTCCTCGAAGTCGAAATTCAGCAAATCACACCGCAAGACCTCGCAAACTATGACGGTATTGCCCTGGTGGATGTGCAACCGCCGTATTTCGGTGACGATGTGTCGCTTCGTGTCGACGCGGTCATTGATCACCATCCATGCGTTCACGCCTATACCGCAACCTACTGCGACGTCCGTACCAATGTCGGCTCCACCTCGACGATCTTCGTGGAATACCTCCTGGCGGCTGATACCAAAGTCACCCAACGTCTGGCAACAGCACTGTATTACGGGTTGAAAACCGACACACTGTTCCTCGGGCGCGAAACGACCGATGCTGATATCGACGCCTTCACGTATCTGTACCCTCTGGCCAATCACAGTCTCATCCGACGCATGGAACGGCCGGAATTGCCGCTCCGCGACCTCGATGCCCTCGGATATGCCCTCCGGGCGCGTACGATCAACGATACGACATTTTTCACCCATGTCGGCATCGTGGAACGCGAAGACGTGTTACCCCAATTCGCTGAATTTTGCCTGCAGGTCCAGGGCATTGAGCGCTCGGTCGTCTCGGGGATCTTCCGCGGCAATCTGATTATCTCGTTGCGCAGTCACGAGCATGTGAAAGGGGCAGGGAGGCTGGTGAGAAACGCCTTCAAACAATTCGGCAGCGCCGGTGGGCATCGTTCCATGGCCAAAGCCGTCATTCCTCTGGCAACGCTGGAAGAGCATTTCGGACGGCTGAACGATGCCGCGCTGGGACAACTCGTCCAAGATCGCATCATGCAATGCCTAGGGGCGACCGTCACGGCCTCATAGACATACACACGCCACAGAGCCTCACACCCCACGCCGCTGCGACCGGCCAAACCCCAGTGGCGGGAGTTCTCGTATGCGTCATCCACCGCGATTTCTGCACTATCTCCGTCAAACGATTCGCCAGCGTTCCCGCCCCGCCGCCGTCAACGCAGCAACACAAGACTGGCTCACGCAGGGCTTTGCCGCCTTGCGCGCTCACGATTACCCGACAGCCCTGCACCATTTTGATAACGCCGTGCAAGCCCAACCAACCTCACACGCCGCGTGGTACAGTCGCGGTATTGCCCTGTATCACCTCGAACAGGACGACGCTGCACTGGAAGCTTTTACACGCGCAGGCCGCCACCAACCTCAATCACATTTAGCCTGGTCCGGACGCGGGATGGTGTTGGCCGAACTGGGGCGCAACGAGGAGGCTATCGCTGCTTTCGACCACGCCATTGACTTGGAACCACGGTCGTATCTGGCGTGGCTGGGCAAGGGCATGGCCCTGGTGAACGGCCAGCAATGGCACGAGGCCATCCCGGTCTTCCAAACCGCGCTCGAACGCCATACGATAACCGCCCAAGGATGGTACGGTCTGGGCATAGCATACTTCTATGCCGAACAAACTGCCGAGGCGCTCACCGCCTTCGAACAGAGCATCCGCTTACAAGAGGATTTCGATCTCGCCTGGTACGGCAAAGGGCTGGCGCTCTCCCAAGAGCAGCGTTACCAGGAAGCGCTTGACGCCTTCGCTACGGCCATTGACGCGAATCCCCAACATACCCTTTCCTGGTTTCACAAAGCACAAACCCTGCATACCATGGAACGCTTTGAAGAAGCACGACTCGCCTATGAACATGTCTTGACGCTCACCTCAGTCTCACGGCAGTTGCGCATCGACACGCAAAGGCTGCTGCAGCGCGCTCAGCGTAAGCTCCCCGCCATGGACCAGTCACCTGACGACATGGAACAGACACACGCGGAATAGTAGAGAGACCAACACAGACCCGAGAGCAGCAGCTCCTGGGGATGCAACGCAGTATCAAACACACACCCCGATCAGCGGCGCATAATCGTGGCGAAGTCCGAGGCGCTTTCGTCCATTTTGGACCCAACGGATGTGGCACAGACAGCACAGCGGTAATCGTACTTGTTGCCGGTGGGCAAAACCAACAGCAAGTGCTTGCGGACCGGCTGCGCGTGTTTACAGCGCGGACAAAATAACTCGGAGGCTTCAAAACTCTCGTACTGACGGGGTTCGCTCATCGCGGATCTCCTCATCAGGATATGCATACGTGCCACTCTGTGATACAGTGACACCTCGAACAATCTCTGCGCGGCATACACACAGAGCCCTTGGTACGCGTTATGGAAAGATGTCTATGGAGCAAGCGCCAGATCATATGACCTATGCCACATCCGGCGTGCACCTCGACCTTGGTGATGCGGCCTCGCAAGCGCTCTATGCTGCGGCCAGCCGAACCTGGGAGCAACGCCGCGACCGCATAGGTTCGGTTATTATACCGCACGATGATTTTTCCGGCGTGCGCTACATCGATGTGGGCGCCTTGCCTGCCGATACCGTGATGGGCATCGGCTTCGACGGCGTCGGGACGAAAATCGAAATCGCCGAGCGCACCGGCCGTTGGGATACCATCGCCTTTGATCTGTTCGCCATGGTCTGCGACGATGCGGTGGTGCAAGGCGCCGAGCCAGTCCTGCTCGGCACGGTCCTGGATGTGCGCACGCTGGGCACGGACGTGACGTCCCATCTCGACATTGTCGCCCAACTCGCCGAAGGCTATATCGCCGCCGCTGTCACCGCGCGTGTGGCCATTTTGAATGGCGAGCTCGCCGAATGCGGCAGTCGCATCAACGGCTATGGCGACTTCAATTGTACCTGGAATGCCGGTGTCGTCTGGTTTGCCAAACGCAGCCGTCTGCTCACCGGCGCCGCCGTACGCCCCGGCGATGCTCTTGTGGCCCTCGAAGAAACGGGGTGCCGCTCGAACGGCTATTCTCTCGTACGCCATATTCTCCAGCAGCAGCACGGCGATGCGTGGCATACCGTAGCGCTTGGCGATACAACATTAGGAACGCTGGCCCTCCAACCCTCGCGCATCTACGCCGCCGCAGTCGTCGACATGTTGGGCGGTGTCGACGGCGAACCCCAAGCCGCACTGCATGGCGTCGTCCATGTCACCGGTGGCGGCATTCCCGGCAAGCTGGGCCGCCTGCTCCGACGTGTGGGGCTGGGCGCGGAGCTTACCGATCCGCTGCCTCCCGGACCACTGCTGCCCTATCTGCAACAACACGGTCCAGTAAGCGATGCAGAGGCATATCGCGTCTGGAACATGGGCCAGGGCATGCTGCTTATCACCCCGCAGCCGGACACGGTCTGCGCCGTGGCAGCACGCCACAATATTGCGGCACACGTGGTCGGGGAGATCACCGCCCACCCGGATATTCGCATACGCAGCCGCGGCTATTTCAGCGCCGAGGAAAACCTGCTAACCTATCCGGTCTCCTAAAGAGGACCCTGTATATGACGTTTGACCTCCTCATCACCAACGGCACCGTCATTGACGGCACTGGCACGCCGGGTATCAGCGCTGATATCGGCGTCAGTAACGGGCGTATTCACGCCCTTGCTCCCACACTCCACGGGGAGGCGGCTCGCACCATCGATGCCAGCGGCCGCATCGTCGCGCCCGGCTTCATTGACGTGCACACCCATTCCGACTTTACCCTGCTGAGCGTGCCTGGCGCCGAAAGCAAAGTGCGCCAGGGCATCACCACCGAAGTAGTCGGCAACTGCGGGTTTTCTCCGGCCCCGGTGTCACCCGCAACCCGTGGCTTACTCCAAGAATACTCCGCATTTCTTAATCCGAATTTATCCTGGAACTGGGAAAGCCTGGGCGACTACTACCAGCAAGTGCGTGACCAGGGCTGTGCCATCAACGTGGCGCCGCTCGTCGGCCATGGCGCTATCCGCATCGCGGCTATGGGATTTGCCAACCGTCCACCCACGGCAAGTGAGCTGTTACAGATGGAACACCTCGTTGGCCAAGCCATGGAAGACGGTGCCTTTGGCATGTCGTCGGGGCTGATATACTCGCCCGGATGCTATGGCGACACGGAGGAGTTGATTGCCCTCGCCAAGGTTGCCGCTACCGCAGGTGGCGTCTATGCCACCCACATGCGCGGTGAGGGCGGCACGTTGTTTGATTCCATCACCGAAGCGCTGCGCATTGGTGCAGAAGCCGGCATCGCAGTGCAAATCTCCCATCTCAAAGCCTCGGGCCGGGATAACTGGGACAAAATGGACCAGGCCTTGCGCATGCTCGAAGAGGGTGTCGAACGCGGCATTGCCGTCCAGGCGGATATTTATCCCTACATTGCCGGCAGTACTACAATGACCAGCTTGTTTCCTGCCTGGACGCTGGAAGGCGGTATCGAGGCATTTCTCACGCGTATTGATGACACGGAAACGCGCCAGCGCATTATCGATGAGGTGCAAGGCGGCAGCGACGGCTGGTCACGGGCCAACGGCGCCGTCGGGTGGGACGACATTGTGATTTCGCAGTGTCAGCATCATAAGGAATTTGAAGGCAAAACGCTGGCCGACATCGCCCGGGAAATGGGACGGGAACCGGCACAGGCCATGATGGATTTTCTCGTCGAGGAACAGGGCAAAGCGTCGATTATCCTCTTCATGATGGCGGAAGATAACGTCGCTCGGGGCATCGCCCATCCCTTATTAATGATCGGCTCCGACTCCCTGGCGCTCGCTGCAGGCCGTGGCGGCAAGCCCCATCCCCGCACCTATGGCACGTTTCCGCGTGTGCTCGGCAAGTATGTGCGGCAGGAAAACGTCGTATCGCTGGAAGCCGGAGTACGCAAGATGACCGCGATGGCGGCTGAGCACTTTGGCCTCACGGATCGCGGCGTCCTGGACGCAGGCAAAGCCGCTGATATCACGGTTTTCGATGCCGCGACGGTGCTTGACACAGCCACGTTCGATGACCCACATCACTACCCTGCGGGAATCGAGTATGTCATCGTCAACGGTCAGATTGTCGTCGAACAGGACACCCAACATGCGGTCTTGCCCGGGCAAGTCTTGCGGAAGAATTAAGGAAGAGGAGAAAGCATATGGCGTTGCGCAGCCAGTGGAAGGCCAACAAAGAAGAAGTCGTGGCGGAAAACGGTGTCGTCACAACTATGCAACCCCAAGCTGCCGAAGCGGGGTTAGGCATCCTCAAACAGGGCGGCAACGCCGTGGATGCCGCTGTGGCCATCGGGTTTTGCAATGTCGTGCTCGAACCCTACATGGCCGTGATCGGCGGCATGGGCTACATGCTCATTCACATGGCACGGGAAGGCACGACGGTCGGCGTCGATTTCAACGGTCGCGCCCCGCGTCAGGCGCATGCAGAGATGTTCGACGTCATCGGCCCGGCGCCGCCAGGCGGCATCAACGTGTATCAAACACGCGGCGATGCCAATGTGTCGGGAGCGCAATCGATCACCGTACCGGCGACGTGCGCCGGATTGTGCGCCGCGCATGAACGCTTCGGCGTCCTGCCTTTGGCACAGGTATTGGAACCGGCGATCGGCCTAGCGAGCGACGGCTTCGAAACCAACTGGCACACTTCACTGTACGTTGCCAACCGGTTTGCAACCTTGATGGCCGACCCGTATCTCGCCGCCATGTGGCTGCCGGAAGGACGGCCACCCAGGAGCTTTCCCACACCGGCGGAAAAAATCGTGCAGCGCGATTTGGGCGACTTACTGCGCCGTATCGCCCAACAAGGCGCGGCAGCTATGTACCATGGTGAAATCGCCGATGCCATCGACGCCTGGATGCGTGACAACGGCGGCGTGCTCACCAAGCAGGATTTGGCCGAGTATCAACCGGTGATTGGCGAGCCTTTGCGCCAACAGTTTCACGACTACACCATCAATTGTGTCGCGACGCCGAGCGGTGCCGTGACCAATCTCGAAACCTTCGGCATACTCAATCACCTGTCCCTGCATGATCTGCCGCACAACTCGGCCGCGTATTTGCATGTGGTGATCGAAGCTGCGCGCCACGCCTTTGCCGACCGTTTTCACTATGTAGGCGACTGGGAACACACACCGGTGCCGCTGCAAGGTATGCTCTCCTCGGCCTATACCAAGCATCTGGCGCAGCGCATCACCCCGGAGCGCTCGCACACCGTCATCGACAGCACGGAAGAACCCTGGAGCTATTACCTCACTCGCGCACTGCACGATCCGTGGGACTTCGAGCGTACACCGCGTCCTGCCGAAGCACCAGTACCGGCCGTCGCGGCGGAAGCCGGCAACACGACGCATATCAATGTCGTCGACAAAGACCGCAACGCGGTGTCCTGTACGCATACCGGCGTTTTTGGCTCGGTACACCCGTACAACACCGGGGCGTATCTCACCGGCGGTATGGCCTGGTTCATCCCCCTGCCCGGGCACCCCAACTCGATCGCCAGTTGGAAGCGCCCGATGAACAACATGTGCCCGGTCATGGTGTTCCGCAACGGCCGCCCGGTTGTGTGTCAGGGTGCCCCCGGGGCACGGCGCATTATGCATCGCGGTGTGCAGGTTTTGTTGAACATTCTGCACCACAACATGGGGCCACAAGACGCCGTGGCGGCGCTCACGGTCGACGCCAGCGGTCGGGAAGTCCTGATCGATTCCCGCTTCCCCGCAGATGTTGTCGACCAACTCCAGGCCTTCGGACACACCCTGAAACTGGTGGACGAAGAGCCGGGGATGACGGGGAATTTTGCCCGCCCGTCAGCCGTAACCATCGATTACGACAGCGGCCTGCTCCGGACGGGTGTGGATGTGTTTCGGCCCTCGTTGGCACTCGGGTATTAGCAGGAGGCAGGAACGCTGTATGTCTTGTCTCCTCGCAGCGTGTCACCGCGCCGGGGCCCTGCCACGGCAACGCTTTCGGTGCGCGATTCTCGTGTGCCTGCTCATCGTGTTTGCCTGTCTTTGCATAACAGACGCACGTGCCGCCGACCCGTTTGCCGAAGGCATCAGCGCTTACAATGCGCAAGACTACGCCAAGGCATTTGCGTTGTGGAAACCACTAGCCGAGGCAGGGAATGCCAACGCCCAGCACAATGTGGCCTACATGCTTGAACACGGGCAAGGTGTGCAACCCAACCCTGCGGAAGCACGACAATGGTATACCAAAGCCGCTGAGCAAGGTCATGCCGACGCACAAGTCAACCTCGGAAGCCAATTGTATCACGGCACAGGCGGCGCACGTGATCTCCCCAAGGCCTTTGCCTGGTATAAACGCGCCGCGGACCAGGGGAATCCACAGGCGCAAAGCGCTATCGGGGATTTCTATTTGCACGGTCTCAGTGTGCCGCAGAACGTCGAGGAAGCGGTAGTATGGTACGAAAAGGCGGCCCGCCAAAAGCGCGACGGTAAACTCGCGCTCTTTCTCGGCCAGTATTACATGCGGAAAGCTGACGAACCCACGGCTCTTGCCTGGCTCCACAAAGCGGCATCCGATGGTAACCAGGAAGCGGCAACCATCCGGGAAACCCTATACACCCACCTCTTCCCCGCACCGGCTTCCGGCTGGCAAGCGACCCCCGTCACCGTCAAACGCAAAACACTCGACCTCGGACCGTCCGCTGCATCCGGCGCAACGTTCTTTGTCGGCCTCTACCGGACGTATACGGCGCCGGAAGCCCAGCACACGTTACACATGGCCATTACCATCAATAACCTGACGATGCTTGGGATGCTGGACGTCATGCATACCGATCCGGCGTCGATGGATGCACAAAAGCGTGCCCTCCTGACCCAAGTGGAGCAGGCGGGGTTCCGTCCCTCGACGTATGGCTCCTACAAAGGCGTTAGTGGCTATAATGCCGCGCCGCAGCTCTCCGTCATTGGACTACGATTGAACGGCGATATCACGTTCGAATTATCCGTAGCCACTGAGGGCACGCCCATCCCGGCATCTATCTTGAAGGCCTATCTCCGGGCGACCGACTTGCGGCGCATTGCCAAGGTATTACACGGACACGGACACGATGCGCTGGGGCTGTTGCGTCAGCAGCCCGCCCAGTGAAATGAAACCGTCCAAGGCGCCACAAGCCTTTAGTTAGTACGGCCGCCGCCGCGTCCCGCGCCGCTGCGTGCGACGCTTCTCCCCGTGTCGTTCAGTCGCTCGCCGCCGGCGTCGTGCCTCCTTCTTCCCACCGTCGACCCCGGCGTCCTGCTGCTGGCGAGCAGCATGCGATAATGTCAGCGCGTGAGCATCCCCCAGCTCCGTCAACGACACGTGACGTACCCAGCTACCGCGTGGCAGATCTGTCTCGACTAAGCCCTTACGCATGAGATGACGGAGGCTCGTCGTCACACTCGCTTTGTCAGCACGGAGCGCCCGTACCACTTCCGGGAACGTCACACCCGTCCTGTCATTTGCACGCTGACGGCGGCGCAGTTCGGCACGCAGCCACTGCAGGAGCGATTGTTGCAGATCGGTCAGCCGGTGCTTCGAGACACGCTGCTGCACGCGTTCACGCCGCAATATTTGTGGTACATGCTTCGCCATGGACACTCAGCTCCTCTCATGCTTGCCCCAACCTCCGTTATGCTTGCTGCCGGCCATTGTCGCGGATACGCCTCGCTCCGGTCAAGGCTGCGGCATGGACCTCTCGACTCTTTCCTGTACAATACAGCGGACACACGGCAATACACCGGCAACAGCGCACCTTGCCAGGCACCTTCTGAGGAGAAAACCCATGGCACCCGGACACACCCCTTGTGGCGTCGCCATTCCGCAAGATTTCATCGACCGCCCGGTCGATATGCAACTCATTCGTGATTTCGTGCAACGTGCGGAAATGCTGCCCTATGACAGCCTCTGGGTGCAGGAAGCGATTGTTGGCCAAGTCCCCATTCTCGAACCCGTAAGCTTATTGAACTACGTCGCCGCCCTCACCACCCGGCTGCGCCTCGGGACATCGGTCATGCTTCTGGTCTTGCGCAACCCCGTACAGCTCGCCAAGAGCTTGTCGAGTCTCGACCATGTGTCCCAGGGCCGTCTGACCGTCGGCATTGGTATTGGCGGCCATGTGCCGGAAACAATTTTCGGTCTGCCCACCGCACACCGTATTCGCCGCTTCAACGAAGCCATCCAGGTGATGAAAGCGCTGTGGACAGCACCGCGAGCCACGGTCTCCGGCACTTACTGGCAATTTGACAACATCGCTATGGAGCCAAAGCCACTGCAACAGCCGCATCCGCCCATCTGGTTCGGCGCCCGACAGGAACCCGCCTTACGCCGGGCCGTGCGGCATGGCAGCGGGTTTATGGGGGCAGGCTCTTCCTCGACGGAAGATTTCGTGGCGCAATACGCCATCCTGCAACGCTGTTTGGACGAGGCACAGCGCGATCCAGCCACCTTCGCGATCTCCAAACGCGTCTACCTCGCCGTCGACAACGACCGCGACCGTGCCGAGCGCCGCCTGCGCGAATGGTTTGGCGTGCGTTACCGTAACGCCGACATGGCCTCACGCGTCTGTATCTGGGGCAGTCGCGACGAATGCCTGGACAAACTCGGTGCGCTGGTCAAGGCCGGTGCACAGCATCTCATGCTGAACCCGGTGTTCGACGAAATGGAGCATCTCGAGTTGCTGGCGGAGGAAGTCGTGCCGCATGTGTAGCCGGTAGCGGCTGGCTGGGGATGCTCGCGGCGGCGGGCGCGGCCGCGGGCAATACCATAACGTTGTTGTACGGCAGGTCTGGAGCATACATGCGTGAAATGTAAGACGAGTTCTGGCTTGCCAGGTCAATCTATCCCCAGTATCTCCACGCTCTCCCGACCCACCTTGCGGCGCTCAAACCGCTCAAGGACTTCCGCCAGCCCATACTAGGTTGCGACTGTGGTGGTGCGAACGGTGTGGCCTTATACCCAATTCTCCACCTGGAGTCCTTCGACTCTGGCAAATTCTCGCGTGTTATTGGTCACCAGGATAACGCGGAGGCTCAGGGCATGAGCCGCGATGAGGAGATCCATCGCCCCAATCGGGGTGCCCTGCCGTTCGAGATCGGCCCGCACCGGGCCATAGGAAACAGCCGCGGCGGCGTCAAAGGGCACGATCGCCAATGGGAGGGTAAAGGCCTCCAAGGCTTCCTGATTCCGCGCCGGGAACGCGCTCTTCGCTACACCATACTGAAGTTCAGCGAGTGTCACCGTCGACAGACCGATATCCCCAACGGCACAGCGTTCAAACCGCTCGCGGACCCGGGCCGGGCGGCGCCGGATCAGATAGATACAGATGTTGGTATCAAGCAGATATCTCATGCGAAGAGATCGTCCCGCTCTTGGACCGCGGGCTGCTCCCGTTCCCGCATGAAGTCCGCCGAGAATTGTGTCAGACTCGCGAACAGGGTGTCCCACGGATGATCCATCGGGATGAGGACAACCGCGTTACCCACCTTCTTGATATACACCTCGTGGCCCGGCAAGCGGAACGCTTTGGGTAGTCGGACAGCTTGGCTTTGCCCATTCTGAAAGAGTTTGGCTGTGGTCATAAGAAAGTCCTCCGCCACATAGTATATATAAAAAATATAGACTATGCATAATCGCTTGTCTTGTCCCCATGCCCCCCAGACCGAGCGTTTGGAGCGTTGTGATGCGTCGGATCGCTGTTGAACGAGCTGCCAAGGACGACCTGTTCAAGGCAACGATAACAGATTTTGGCACCGAGACCTGCCCCCCTCCCAACAGCCCTATGCGCGTTACTTGACAGTGTATTTGATAAGCTCGGAGGTAAACTTCGCAGGGCCTAAGTAGTGACCAGGCAACCGCTCAAAGCTTGTTTTAACACTAATGTTCAGCTTGGGAGAATACCAGATGACCAGTTGGACTCCGCCGCCATCCGTTCCCTCAACTTTGAACGTCTTGAAGGTGCCAGCAGGAACAGTCACGTCCTCGTATGTGGTGATCTGCCCCTGC
>CAJIAL010000469.1_pt1 | contig 18296 bp, 10 predicted proteins | sample 9199091 | NCBI WGS metagenome assembly CAJIAL01 (sample SAMEA7708270, study PRJEB35096) | sediment metagenome | biome: marine neritic benthic zone biome [ENVO:01000025]; feature: sediment [ENVO:00002007]; material: shallow marine sediment [ENVO:03000034] sea grass bed [ENVO_01000059] ... | reverse complement strand
TCAGATCTCATGTTTTCGGGTCGTGCTAAACAGGTCATGCTGGACTGGGCAATGCTGTTCGATAACCTATTGAATAACAATGTTTTTGGTGTGGGTTCTCAGATTGGAGCATTACCCGTGTATCACGACTTAAGGAGGAAAGCCATGATTACCAAGTTCTCATCGCTCTATGCCGGCCATATCGATCTCGGCGACATGGGGCAGGATGCGACGCCGGCCAACGAGCGCCGTTACTCCAACGAACAGCTTATGACGGTGTTCTCAAAGAGTGAAGCGATCGCGAAGACGATGGACCGGCTCGGCTACGACACCTTGTGGTTCGCCGAGCATCATTTCCAGCGCGAAGGCTACGAGTGCCTCCCGAACATCTTGATGTTGGGCATCCATCTCGCACACGTGACGGAAAAGCTCCGGATCGGCTGTGGCTTCAACATTTGTCCCATGTGGCATCCCCTGCGGCTCGCCGAGGACTACGCCACCGCCGACATCCTCACCGACGGCCGGATCGTCTTCGGGGTCGGGCGCGGCTACCACACCCGCGAGGTCGAGACGCTCGGCGGGAAGATGATGGACCAGGACGCCAATCGCGACATGTTCGAGGAGCAGGTCGACATCATCTTCAAGGCGTTCAACAACGAGAGCTTCTCGCACAAGGGCGAGCACTACACGCTGCCGCCGCAGCTGCCCTACCGAGGCTACACGCTCGAGGACCTCACGCTGGTGCCGCGGCCGAAGCACCTGCCTGTCGAGTGCTGGCAGCCGATCGTGAGCGCGACGCCGCGGGGACTCGACTTTATGGTCAAGCATGGCATCAAAGGCGTGGTCGGCGGCGGCTCGGCGCTGCTCGGCGAAGGGCCGGTGGTCGGCTACCGTGACGCGCTCGCCCGGGCCGGGATTGAGGCGGAGCTTGGCGAGGGGATCTGCGTCGGCATCAACTTCCATCTCGCCGACAGCAAGGAGCAGGCGGTGAAGGAGGCGACGCCGTTCTACGAGGAGCACGCGAAGATGTTCGCGCCGCTCGGCTTTTTCCGCGGGCTTAACGACGAGCAGCTCGCGGCCGTGGCGCAACGCGGCAACTGGGCCCGGGTTGGCTTTCCGACCATCGACGCCCAGATGGGCTCCCGCGCGTGGTTCTGCGGCACGGCGGACGAGATGATTGCGTATCTCAAGGGCCTTGAGGCGCAGTTCCCTGGGCTCCAGACCGTCAATGTCCAGTCCAGCATGGGCACGCCTGAATCAGTGATGCTCGAGCAACTCGAGCGCTTCGCGGCGGAGGTGATGCCCGCTTTCGCGGGGTGACCAGCCGCCGGTCAGGGCTCGACGTTAAGAGAGCTGCTGTCTGGTCGGACGGCGGCTCGAAGTCTGCTGCGAGGAGCGGAGCCGAAGCCGGTTGCGCCGGGCTCATCCCGGCCGAGTGCCCCGCCGGTGGTCACCCCTTGCTGGTGGCGATGATCTGCCCCTGGGCATCCACCCCGATGGCAGTGTCTTCCAGCGCCTGTGCTTCTTCTCGCCGTGTTTCATTGACGCTATGTGTAGATTCCCAGGCTATACGTGTTTATGGTCGAGCAAGCGGGTATGTCTGTGCCGCGTCTGTCCAACCCAATTGCAGTTGAGCAAGCCAGTCGGGTTGCATTGTCCGTTCAGGTTCGGGCCGATTTGCGCTATGATCATGTGTGTGGTTGCACGCCCAGAGCTTGCTTCGTCGACGTCGAGAAACGGGTGCGTCCGTTGACCTGTCCTTCCCGATTATTCATAAACACGGATAAGGGCTTCAGAAACAAAAACTCCTGAAGCCCTTTCTTTTTGCGCTGATTTTTGGGAAACGGTATTTCGCCGTTTTTGACCCCCTTCGGGCCAAAATATCCGAACGCGTTTTATCAGCATAGTTTAACCCTCTGCCGTCGCCTTCCTTCCGCCTTTCCTCTCCGTCGTACTCACTGATCATAGAATGGTTATCATGGAGGCGTCAGCGCCATGGATTGGAAACAATTGCTGGTGTCTCTCTCGGGATCGGTGGAGGAAGAACTCCTCCTACGACTCGAGTACCTTGTAGTCGAAAATCGCATCTTACGCGACCAGATCAAGGGGCGGATTCAGCATAGTGATACCGAGCGTAGAACCCTGGCCACGATCGGCAAGCAGCCCAGGCAACACGCGCTTGAGGAAGTGGCCAGCATTGTCAAACCCGATACCATCTTGGCGTGGGATCGCAAGCTGGTGGCCCAGAAGTTCGACGGCCCCAAGCGGAGCCTTGTGCGCGTGTTAAAATCGGGGGGTGATGTACTATGGCACACTTACGTTGTAGGAGAAACAGGAGGCGATATTTGGTGAATTGTGTTCAATTAAAGATGCCCTTTGCGCGTCGGTATAACCTGTCCATCTTGCCTTTAACGCCTCGATCTTGACGCCTCAGCTTGTCGCCCAACGAGCGTAACGCTGGATGATCGTGCTTGACTCGCAGTCCCGATTGAACGTAACTTCTAGCCTTTGCGTCTCGACCACTATCGAATGCCTTTCGTGCCAGCGTGAAATAACGATCGGCGATCAACGAGAAGCCCGCCTTTGCCTGGCTGTTCTTCGGGTCGAGTTTCAACACCCTCCGATAGTAGAAAAACGCACTGTCATATCTAGGTAGGGTCAGCCTGGAATCGAGCAGCGCCTTTTGAGCAGACAGCAACAGCTCGTTTATTTTGGCTTGCTTTTTGCGCTTCGTTTGCCTGGCGAACGCGGTCTGTCTCTTGCGTTCAGCTTGCCTGGCGAGCTTGGCCTGTCTCTTGCGTTCAGCTTGCCTGGCGAGCTTGGCCTGTCTCTTGCGTTCAGCTTGCCTGGCGAGCTCGGCCTGTCTCTTGCGTTCAGCTTGCCTGGCGAGCTCGGCTTGCCTCTCTAACTCCGCTTGCCTTACGCGTTCGGCTTGCTCTTCCAATTTGACTTGCCTGGCGAGCTCGCCTCGTGTGCTGTGTGTGGCCTTGAGTGACATGTCCTTGTCCCCAGAGCCAAGCAATCCACTGGTCACAATACCGATGGCGAGCACCAACACCCCAACGACTGCACCGCCTTTCCACCACTTGTCCGCAGCGACGTTTCTGAAACTCGCTGGGACGCGGACGCCATCATTGAGGATCACCGGGTGCAGTGCGGCAGACTCAGTTTGTCGTTGCCTGTCAAGGATGATGGTCTTTTCCGACATAGGCGTTTGTACCAGGGCATTAGCCGGTTGATTGGACGTATCGTTGGCGATTTCCGACACAATGCGTCCGTCCCACCAGCCGGTGTCACGCAGGTCCTGTGCCGCCTGACCCATGCTTGCCGCGTTGCTGAAACGGTCTTCTGGCTTTTTCGCCGTCATCCTATCGAGCAACGGCTGGAAACGAGACAGCACCTGTGGCAGACGGGGCAACTCATGCTCGATGTGCTTCAGCGCGATGTCGACTTCGGAGTTGCCCTCGAACGGTTTTTCCCCTATGAGCATCTCGTAGAGCACGATGCCTAGACTGTAGATATCTGCTCGTCCGTCTAGCGCACTTCCCAGAGCCTGCTCCGGACTGAAATAGTATGGGCTTCCGATCATGCTCCCGGTGGCTGTCAGTTCCTTGCGGTGTGCCAGTTGTTTTGCAATCCCAAAATCGGTCAGCAGCAAGGTACCGTCTTTGCGGAAAAGAATGTTCATGGGTTTGATATCGCGGTGGACGATATCCGTGTCGTGCGCGGCCTGCAGACAACTGCCGAGCGTGATGAGGTAGTCAAGTGCTGTGTCCGGCGCTATGCCGTCGCGCATCTGTTGCCTCAGATCCCCACCGTCCACATATTCCATCGAGATGTAGTGAAAACCGTCACTGACACCAATGTCGTAGATGGTGATGATATGGCTATGCTGCAATGAGGCCAGCATGCGCCCTTCATCCAGAAACCGCTCTGAAAACTCAGGGCTATTCGCGAATAGTGGATTCATGACTTTCAGCGCGACCGGGCGGCCGAGAGACTCCTGGATGGCGTGATAGACTATGGCCATGCCACCCTGACCGATTTGACGTTCGATTGTGTAGCCCGTGATCTTCATGGATTGCCATAACGGCGTGGTTTAATCTGCCTTAGACTCAGCATTGCTATCGGTATGACGAGAACTTCCGATGGTCGATCGATGGTCCGATCAGATTTACTATGTATCGTCAGAATACCAGTGATTCTTAACTCGCTCGTCAGGCCTGTTTCTCATGAGTACGCCCCGGTGTGCACGTGCGTCGGACACCCGTGGCGGCACATCTTCTCAGACGCCTTGTCACCCGGTAGAGATCGTCGCAGGCATTATCCATTTGAGTATCTCAGTGAATTGTCCGAAGTACATAAGGATACAGCTGACAATGGAGGCAGGGAAACGGTCGGAGCGGCACCTTTGTATGTGCGCGACGCAAAGGAGAAAACGACTTTGTAGGAGGCTAATGGACGTGGGCAAGTTGATACTCAAACTTCAAGACAAGATACTTGAAGAATTTTCCATTGCAAAATCTCCCATCACCATTGGTAGGGAGCAAGGCAATGATATTGTACTCGATAGCATGATGGTTTCTCGATATCACGCCAAAATCTTTCAGGATAGTGGTGGCTATTGTGTTGAAGACCTCGATAGTGGAAATGGGATCTTACTTAATGATAAAAAAGTAACAAAAGGTCTTCTCAAGAATCGGGATGAAATCTTGGTGGGCAGCCATACCTTTGTCTTTGTTCACGAAGAGGAGTCGCCCGTTGAGGCGTCTCAGGAGATCCCCACTAACTTCGAGAAGACCTTCGTACTGCCCAAAAACCGGCCAGAGCTTATGGCCCTGCTAGCCAGGAGTAAGCCGGACAATGAGCCGAAATGTGACGAGTTGGCAGGGCATATCACGATCATGTCTGAAGGTGCGCGCCAGGAACGTATTGAACTGACCAAACATACCACCGTCGCGGGTAAGAGTCACAATGCCGACATCAAGCTTAGGGGACTTTGGGTCGGCAATTGCGCCTTCATTATCAACAAAGAGCCCGAACGATATGTCATCGTCCACTGTGGGGGAAGACGGCGCACCAGAGTGAATGGTGTGGTGGTGGATGGACCGCAGGAATTACAAGATGGGGCTGTCATCACCATAAGCTCGACGAAAATGCAATTCAGCATGAAAAAATAACTTGTTGGGTATGGATGAGACACATGGACGATCCTTGGCAGGATCCCAGAAATTGGCAGGCAGGTATATTTTATTTTTGCCGGGATGACCCGCGTCTTTTTGTCCCAAAGCGCCTTCGGTGGACTGGATGGACCCTGAATTTCGCACGCCCCGGTGCGTATGTCTTTATGATAGGTTTGATAGTCCTCTTGTGGGTAGTCATGGGGTTGTAGCGCTTCCTGTAGTATGCATTTCTCACAGGCCGGCGTGGCATGATTATTCTGGATGAACAGCTATTGAGTTACGGCTTGCGGGTCGCATGTAGGGCAGTGGTATCGAGGAATGGATGGCGTACTGTCACGTGTCATCGTGCTTGCCCGCGTCTCGACTGGTAAGTACTATGCCTCTGGCGGTGCTACGCGAATGTTTTCATATTGAAGGAGCAAGCTATGGCAACTCCATCGCTGCCCATGGTGGACTTGGACGAACTGTGTCTCCTGATTGTCGTCGATAACGAGACCGACACGCTCTCGAGCATCGACGAAGGCGTCCCGCAGCTTCCCGAGGTTGCCCATCTCATTGCGCGTATGCCGTCGGTTCACGACTTCGATGGACACGAGTGCAAACCCGTTTTTGAGCATCTGTGCTGCGCTTGCCACGGATTCTCGGTCCTGGTCACCGGTAGGCGGGGGCAGACGGAACATACCGTCTTGTTCGATGTCGGTCCTTATGCGGATATTTGGCTGGCGAATGCCAAGCGCCTTGCCATCGATTTAACGAAGATCGAGGCGATCTTTCTCTCCCACTGGCATGCGGACCACAGCGCCGCCATTCCTCAGGTGACTGAGGTAATTACGGCCACTCGCCGCCAAGCGGGTCTCCCGGACCCGGTGTTGGTGGACCTACACCCCGACCGACCAGACCGCCGTGGTATTCTGTTGCCCACGGGCACGATGATTCTCCTACCCGAAGAGCCGACATTTGATGCCATCCAGTCGGCGGGCGGCCGCATCGAAACGCACGACCAGGCGCATGTATTGTGTGAGGAATTTTTCTTTGCGAGCGGAGAGATCGCGCGGCAAACTACCTACGAAACCGGATTAGCTGGGCATCACACCTTTCGGGGCGATGAGGTGACGCCCGACCCGTTCATCATGGACGAGCGGTATGTGGCTGCACGCGTGCGGGGCCGCGGCGTATCTATACTCTCGGCCTGCTCACATGCCGGGGTGGTCAATGCCTGTCTTGACGCGCAGGGCGTCTTCGGCCAGATGCCAATCGACCTGATACTAGGGGGATATCACCTGGCGGGCAAGGCGATGGAGGAACGGATTCCCGAGACGGTGCGTGACTTGGAGAGGCGTATTCAGCCCCGACTCGTGGCGCCGGGACATTGCACTGGGTGGCGGGCCAAGACGGCGCTGTGCGACGCGTTTGCACCTGGCCGTTACGCGCCGAGCGTCGTGGGCTCAATGTATAGCATGAAAGCGGAATAGATGCAGCAAGGCCAAAGCTTAGCGGGGAAAGTTGCAGTGGTAACCGGGGCGAGCCGGGGGATTGGGAAGGCTATCGCTCTTGCCTTTGCTCAAGAGGGGGCATCAGTGTGCTGTGCGGCGCGCTCGACAGCAGACATTGCGCACGTGGTCAAGGAGATTACAGGACACAGAGGCCAGGCGCTAGCCGTGCAAACCGACGTGACTCGGTTCGAGGACGTCGAGCGCATGTACCAGATGACGGCGGACACGTTCGGTGGCGTCGACATCGTTGTCGTGAATGCCGGGGGCAATCTTGAGAACAGCCGTATCGAAGAGAGTGATCCGATGAACTGGGCGGCGACGATTGATTTGAATCTGACGGGAGCGTATTACTGCGCCAGAAACGCGATTCCCTATTTGAAACGTCGCGGCGGTGGCAAGATCATCACGATCGGTTCCGGTATCGGTCATAACGGGCGTACAGGCTCGTCGGCCTATGCCTGCGCCAAAGCAGGTCTCTGGATGTTGACGCGAGTGCTGGCGCAAGAGCTGTGGCCGCACAACATCGGCGTCAACGAGCTCGTTCCCGGTCCAGTGCGCACCCCTGGGGCGACGCAGTCATGGGGTCAGCAGGATAATTCTGTCAGCACTATTGACAGCGAATGGGTCAAGGAGCCCGAAGATGTTGTGCCGTTGGCGTTATTTCTCGCTACCCAGCCGGATCAAGGCCCAACGGCCCAAAGCTTCAGTCTGATGCGCAGAGATGGCTAGAGAGAGGCCAAACGGATAGGAAAATCGAAACGCATTTTTGTGTTGCCCCCTGTGTGCGACGATCTTCATCTTTCTGGACAGTTCTGTCCTCTTCCAGCAATGCCAAAAACACATTCGCCATGGCGACGTGTTATTCTGCATCCGACTTTAGATGCAGGTGGCTGGACAAAAACCGACCCAACATCCGTAACGGCCAAGCCAAGGTGCCCGCTACCCTAACTCGCTGAAGCGGCCTTTCACCGTATCGTAGGTCATTGCGGTACCGAGGTACAACGGATCACCCAGCGCGGGCCGTTGCAACCCTGCGGCCACCAGTAAGTCGTCTGGCCGCTGCGGTAGGTGCCGCAATAATTCCTTCCCGCCCCACAGTCAGTCGCAGTCGGCGGGCTCGGCACCATCGAGGTCACGAGCCTGTTCATCTGGTTCCTGCCACAGATGCTGCTTGTTTCGGGTGCGTCTAGGATACACTTTGCTGTGAGAGACGGGCCTGATTACGTGGCAGTATCATAGGGACGATACATGGGCTGGGAAGCGTGGTTCACATTAGGTGTCATGGGATTGGTGTTCGCCCTGATGGCGTTCACACGTTTTGCCCCTGATATTATTCTGTGCGGTGGTCTGACGATACTGGTGACGTTGCAGATCGTCACGCCTGCCGAGGCGGTTGCCGGCCTTGCGAACGAAGGCATGGTGACGGTCGGGCTCTTGTTCGTTGTCTCTTCCGGACTGCGATCAACAGGCGGGATGCATCTGATGAGTTGGTCCTTGCTCGGCCGTCCTCGGTCGTCGACGCGCGCTCAGGCGCGTCTTCTCGCTCCGGTCGTCGCCATGAGCGCGTTCCTGAATAACACACCATTAGTCGCGATGCTTTTGCCCGTCATTGACGATTGGGCGCGCCAGCAGCGGCTGTCCGTCTCAAGGCTGCTGTTGCCATTGAGCTATGCTTCGATACTCGGTGGTGCCTGTACCCTCATCGGGACGAGTACCAATCTGGTCATCAGCGGCCTATTGCATCAGCTTCCTCATGTCACGCATCTCAGGCTCTTCGACGTCGCCTGGGTCGGGCTACCATGTGCGCTGATCGGCCTAGCGTTTATGCTCCTGTGTAGCCGTTGGTTGTTACTGGAGCGGCGGCCGGCCATCAGCCCGTTGGATGATCCAAAAGAATATACGATCGAGATGCTCGTTGAGCAGGGGGGGCCATTGGTCGGGCAAACCATTGAGCAGGCTGGTTTACGCAGCCTCCCAGGCGTCTATCTGATGGAAATCAACCGCAATGGTCAGGTGCTTCCGGCGGTATCCCCCCAAGAGCGGTTATGGGAGAATGATCAGCTCGTCTTTGTCGGTATTGTTGATTCCGTTGTCGACTTACAGAAGATTCGTGGTCTCATGCCGGCCACCAAGCAGGTCTTCAAGCTCAACTCCCCGCGCTCGGGCCGCTGTCTTATCGAGGCGGTGGTTTCTTCGTCCTGCCCGTTGCTCAACACGACCGTCCGCGATGGCCATTTCCGCACACAATATAATGCTGTCGTGATTGCCGTAGCCCGGCACGGAGAGCGCCTCCGCCAGAAGATCGGTGATATTGTCCTCCGGGCCGGTGATACGCTGTTGTTAGAGGCGCACCCATGGTTCGCGGCCCAACATCGCAACTCGCGTGACTTTTATCTGGTCAGTCGCGTGGAAAATTCGACACCACCCCGTCATGAACGAGCCTGGGTCGCCCTGGCGATTCTCCTCGCCATGGTCGCTGTGATTACGCTCCGCTGGCTCAGTGTCATCAACACGGTGATGCTTGCTGCCGGGCTGATGATCATGACCGGGTGTTGTTCTGCTGCAAGCGCACGGCGCAGCGTTGATTGGCAGATACTGTTAGTGATTGCAGCCGCGTTCGGGATGTCACAGGCCTTGCAGAATAGTGGGGCTGCTGCAGGCGTTGCGCATATGCTACTCAGCCTTGCCGGAGACAACTCCTGGGTGGCCCTGGCGATGGTGTACGGCGTGACGATGCTCTTTACCAACGTGATAACAAACAATGCCGCGGCTGTGTTGATGTTCCCGATTGCGTTAGCAACGGCGGCATCGTTGCAGGTAAGTCCTATGCCATTTGTGATCGCCCTGATGCTTGCCGCTTCGTACGGTTTTGCCACACCTATTGCCTACCAAACCAATCTCATGGTCTACGGCCCGGGTGGATATCGCTTCGCGGATTATCTCCGTTTTGGCGTCCCGCTGAGTGTGCTACTCTGGGTGGTAACCGTCATACTTACCCCGTACGTATGGCCGTTTTAAGACAGGATTTCCCGCCGGTACTTCCAAAATTGAGACCCGCACGATAGCGCCTGCCGTGATGACGATGGGTGATAAAGAGCCAACGGACAAAGTGATTACCATTACCGAATTCGTGCGATTCACATCACAGAACAAAAGGCGAACCCAAGATTACATTAAGTCGTGACGCCATACGCGGCTCCTCACGAGACACCATAGTGCAAGCGACAAGAGAGCTTTCCCAGCGCTCCATGCGTCTCCAATATTCCAGGAACGGCTCGCAATGGCCTTCGCAGCTCACCGATACCGGCACGGTGTATTATGTGTGAGCTGAGCGCGTGTCAAATGTTTCATAACAGAGGATGTATCCACGTCTGCTCGTCCTACTACTGCGGCAGGATATCGCTAAGGCCCACTGGCCTTAGGGGCGCCCCCCGTGACGAAATAGCATTTGCCCTGCCTGATCTTTGACTTTACACTAGCACACAGCCAAGAGAAGGATACTATAACGTTGAACAATCAGTTCACGACACTCAGTACGGTATCCATCACGGTATGTTTCGAGAGTCGGTTTGATATATCATAGGTGGTCTGATTTATGTTAAGGGAGTTTGGTATGATGCATATGCAAAGCGCTATCTGGACAGTCTTGAGGGCGTTCTGCCTAAGGACAGGTTGCAGCCTTGGTCTGTGTCTTGTGATGGTTTTTCTCGCCGGTTGTGCCACCGAATCACAGACAAAAATGAAAGGCGTGTCTCAACCACCCAGCAGAGTGGCACAGCCAAAGCCGGCGGAACCGGTGCGGGCCCCCAAACCACCGGAGAAAGAAGGTGGTGGTCAAGGCAAGCTGGTCCCGCGACCCGAGGGCAAGCCGAGGAAACCAAAGTATGTCTTGTACCCAGATCCACCCGGCGAACCCATCGACTGGACAGACCGCATCCTGACGCCAAGGGAGCTTGGTGCATACCAAACGAAGGCCAAACTGTCGCCAAAGCTCTGCCCGGGGCTGATCAATGTGCTGGCGGGTCCAGACTTGGGATTCAAAACGCGCATGCTGACACCGAAAGCTCCGGGGAAGGTGATCCCCTACGACCCGGAAGCCCCTATGACCCTCTATGTGCGCTTGCGCAACAATGCTACGGGTGAATTCCTCAAGCTCTTTCCCCTGCAAGGAGCTACCAGTGACGACAAGCTTCTGGTGGTCGCCCTGACCCGTGAGCAAATCGAGGCTGCGGCGGCTCACAAGGATGTGTACATGATCTGTCTCCCCCAACTGGCTCTCCCGCTCGTGGGTGATGTCACCACCGAGGGGGTCCCCACCAGTTTTGTCGATACCCTCCATGCGCGTGGCGTACGTGGGCAGGGCACGACGATCGTCATCATCGATTCGAGTTTTGACCTCACCAACCCCGAGATCAGTGGGTACATCAACGTGAACGATGCCCAGCGGTTTGATCCCGACAGCGCCTGTGCCCCAACGGGGTTTATCTGTGACCAGGATGAACCCCCCGGTGCGTCGCACGGTACCGCAGTCGCCGAGGTGGTTATCGACATGGCGCCAGAGGCGAGGATTGTGCCGTACATGATATCGGGGATGGTCGGCTTTGAGAACGCGGTGCAGGCAGCGATTGACCGCGGTGACGTGGACGTCATTACCACCTCGGTTGCGTTTGCCCAGCTCCCGCCCCACATCGGGATACGACCGGAGGAAAAGCCGGCGTATCATTTAGGAGGCGACTCGCCAGCCGCCCTAGCCCTCGCCAGGGCAGTGGGGCACGGTATCGTGGTCACCCAGGCGGTGGGCAATAGCGGTCGCATTGGGTGGTTTGGTCAGTACCAGCCGAGTGAAATTATCGTTCCACCATTGCTCGCTGGTCAGACCGGAGCGACGGAACTGGCAGAGTATCAGAGCCTCATGGAGTTTCAGCCTGAAGCTCCAGACCTGCGAGCCGTGTGTCTCCCGATCATCTATGATGAGCATGGTGTGGCGGCGGTCTGGAACGGACCGAACTTTACCGATGACGACTATGGGATCTTTCTGTTCAACGAGTCCATGACCCAGGTGATGGGGAACAGCAGCGATAACGTCTATGCGTCGGACCACCACAACGAGGAACCGAACAAGGAGCTCCCGTTCGAGTACTTCTTTGGGTCGCCAGATGATTTGCCGGGTGCGTACGATTTCGACGGCGATGGCGAGGTTGAGTTCAAGGGTTGCCTGGTGCTCGCCTCGTTCAACTCCAGTGAGGACAACGTCTTTCATGTCATTTCAACCCAGGTGGACAAGGATCGTCTGCCGGGGTATATCAATTATGGTAGCATCCTGACTCCGGGGGATGCCAGAGGTATCCTGGGGGTAGGGGCCGTGCGGCATAGTGATGATACGCTGGCTGACTATAGCTCGTTGGGGCCCACAGACGACATGCGACCGGTGCCGGAAATCTGTGGTCCGACTGAGGTATCAACGACGCAGTACACCGACCCAACGTATTATCCAGGGGGCTTCGGTGGGACCTCAGCAGCCACCCCGCACGTGGCTGGTGCCGCCGCGCTTATCGTGCAGCAGCTCCCCTTTGCCCGGCCCTGGCAGGTGAAGGCACGCCTCACCCAAGAAGCGCGCTACAACGGTGCCTACGCCGTCACCAATCTCTGCGGCCGCGGGTCCTTGGACTTGCGGCAAGCCACGCTGATTCGCTCCGACGGGTCACAAGCCAATTGCCAGGCGCCGCCAGGGCCCGGAGTCAACTGGAGCGGCTGTAGCATCTGGGAGAACGGCTCTTTACCGCGCGACGCATCCGCTGTCGATCTGACCGGGGTCGATCTCACTGGCGCCATCCTCATCGGTACCAATCTCCATGCCGCCCGTTTACACAACGCGAACTTGTCCAACGCCAATCTGATGGGCGCGCGCCTGCGGAACGCTGAACTGCACGGGGCTAACCTTAGTGGCGCCAATCTCTCCTACACGGATATGGATACCGCGCGCATGGAGGGGGCGAATGCAACGAACGCCAATTTTTCCCATGCCCATCTCGCCTATAGTACGATGGCATCCAACTTCACCAACGCCGACTTCACCGGCGCCTGGCTGTATCGGACCTCGTTCGCCACGGCCAATCTGTGGGGAGCGAATCTGTCCGAGACGGTCATCTCATTCGCTGACTTCTTGGGAGCAGACCTGTCCGGGGCAAACTTGCGCGATGCGGCCCTGTTACCGGGGGATGTGGACAATCCCTACGCCCGACCCAACGTCGACGATGTGCTCCTGGCAGAAGCCGTGCGCACATGCAAGGTCGAGAACTGGTCTATCGCCGGTAGCCCTTTTTGTGTCGAAAACCTCTGGTGTGATATTGCCCCATTCCCCGGGATGCAGTGGCAAGGCTGTGCGTTTGACGGCCCAGAGCCCGGGCGCACTGATTTCCGAGGTGCTGCGCTGGCCAATGCGGACCTCCAGGGGGCCGACCTGCGTGGCAGTGTGTTTACCGGGGCTGATTTGCAAGGGGCAAAACTCAGCGATACAGATCTCAGCCATGCTGTACTCACGGGCACGAATTTGGAGAGCACCGACCTTGACACATCCCGTCTACAGAAGGCTGTCCTGACCGGGGCGAATCTGAATGGGGCGGGACTGCAACAGGCCTCCCTGCAACTGAGCGTGGTAACCGATACCGAGACCCCAACAGCGACCGAAGGGGCGGACCTGCATTGTATTGGTGGCGCATACTGCGAGGCCCTCGCAGTCAATTGTAATGCTCCTATCGAGGGTAACGTCGACTTGACGGGTTGTGATCTTACCGCGGAGAATCTCAGCGCGGTCCAGACGTTTGGGGCCACAATGCGTGGGGTCAACATGAGGGGGAGGACCTTGAATGGCGCTGCCTTTCGCAGCTCGGACCTCACCGGAGCGAGTCTCAAAGGCGTATCCGCGACGACCTTGACGCTGCAGGATTCAACGTTGATTGGCGCCGACCTCCGTGACGCCACGATCACCTCCGGACTCAACCTGGCTGGGGCGGATCTCACCGGGGCGAATCTCAGTGGGGCAAGCCTGTCAGGCAACATCAACACAAATGGGGCGATATTGGATTGCTTTGGCCACACTATCTGTAATTAAACCGGGCCAACGGATAGGAAAATCGAAACGCATTTTTGTGTTGCCCCCTGTGCCCATCCGTCGGGACTCCCGTCATGGGAGCCCTGTGGTGCGGTGCACAACGGCCCTGTGGGCTCCAAGAGACTCCTGGGCTGGGCTTCTTGACCGCATGTGCCAGCTCCCGTCCTGTCTCGCGGGCGCCGCGTGGCTCATGGCTCGCCATCACGGCAGCTCGCAGCGACGGGCATGCTCAGGGAGAGGCCCACGCCAAGACGGTTTGGTCGGCGTGGGCTGCGGCGAGCGGAGGGAGAGCGGGGAAGCGCTTGAGATGGCGCAGCATTTTTCGCATGACCTCGCCCTGGGTGATGGTAGCGATGAGGCGCAGCGAATTGTTGATGCTGGCACAGCGAGGGCACTTGTCAAGCTCCACGAGGTCTCATAAGATACGTGGCAGGATATTGCACGTCGCATCCGGCGGCATAGCAGGCGTGCACCTGGCTGGTACTGGAGGGTGCTGGCGCCACGCGCCCTGTTCCGAGGCGGAGAGGAGGAGAGACGGCGGCATGGAGATTGGTGTTGATACGGGCGGAACATTTACCGATTTCGTCTGCCACAGGGATGGCATGCCTGATTTGATCCTGAAAGTGCCGAGCACGCCGGACGACCCGTCACGAGCCGTCCTTGATGGCTTACACCAACTGCTCGATCTCGCCGCTGCGGCCCCAGAGCAGATCCGCCGTTTCGTGCACGGGACCACGGTTGCTACCAATGCGGTGCTTGAGCGCAAGGGTGCCCGGACCGGCTTGCTGACCACGGCGGGATTTCGTGATGTCCTGGAGATCGGGCGCCAGCTGCGCACTGCCATCTATAAGTTGGATCTCGATCCCGAGACTCCGGGCTTTCTCGCCCCCGGCGCGCGCCGGGCGGAGGTGCCCGAGCGCCTCTCGGCCGCTGGTGAGGTCGTCGTACCCCTCGACGAAGATGTCGTGCTTGCTGCAGCGGACCGCCTGGTGGCGGAGGGCTGTGAGTCCATCGCTATCTGTTTCCTCTTTTCCTTTCTCAACCCCGACCACGAACGCCGGGCCAAGGCGATGATCACGGAGAAGTATCCCGAGGTCGCCCTGTCGCTGTCGAGCGAGGTTGACCCCGCCTTCCGCGAGTATGAGCGCACCGTCGTCACGGCCTTTGACGCCTATACCAAGCCGGTGCTCACCCGGTATCTCGACCGCATCGCCGAGCAGCTTGCCGCCACGGACGTCTCGGCTCCGTTGCAGGTCATGCAATCTCGCGGTGGCGTCAGCGCCGCTTCGACTGCCACCCAGCGCCCCGTACGGCTGTTCTTGTCCGGGCCTGCCGCCGGGGTGGTTGGTGGTGGGAGGGCGGCCCGCGAGGCGGGGTTCAGCGAGGTGATAACCCTCGATATCGGTGGGACGAGCTGTGATATTGCCTTGATCACCGGCGGCGAACCGCTGGTGCGCCCCGAGGGCACAATCGACGGGTATCCGGTGCGGGTACCGATGGTCGACGTGAACGCCATTGGGTCGGGTGGCGGCAGCATCGCCTGGCTCGATACCGCCGGTGGCTTGCGGGTCGGCCCGCAGTCGGCCGGGGCCGACCCCGGACCAGCGTGCTACGGCCGCGGTGGCGATACGGCTGCGGTTACCGACGCTTCATTGGTGCTCGGCTTGCTCAATCCGAGCTACTTTGCCGGCGGTGCCCTCGGTTTGGACATCGAGCGCGCCCGGGCCGCCATCGAGACAACCATCGCCACGCCGCTCGGGCTCTCGGTGGAGCAGGCAGCACTCGGTATACATCGGGTGGTCAACGCCCAGATGGCCGAGGCCATGCGCTTGGTGTCGATTCGACAGGGCTTCGACCCCCGCGACTTCGCCTTGGTGGCACTCGGCGGGGCGGGACCGCTGCATGCCGTGCCGTTGGCCGAGGAACTGAGCCTCAAGACGGTCGTAGTGCCGCGCCACCCTGGAGTACTCTCGGCGTCCGGACTCCTCTCGGCCCCAATTGAGCACGAGATGGCGGTCGGCTTCCCCCGCGATCTTGCCGACACCACAGTGGAGGAGGTGCGCGCCACCCTGGCCCAGCTCGACCGGCGGTGCGCAGCCCTGATGGCCGGTGAGGTCGTGGAGCCTGATGCAGTACACATCAGCTACGCCGCCGACGTGTGCTATGTTGGGCAGTCGCACTATTTGGACGTGCCGGTCGATCTGAGCGAACCGGAGCCGCTCGCCACAATCTACCGGCGCTTCGTGCAGACGCACGCGCAGGTCTTCGGCTACTCCACCGAATCACCGGCCCGTCTGGTCAACCTGCGCACTATACACCGGGCTGATGGGGGCGAGAGTGCTCTCCCGCTGCCGGCGCCGGCTCAGGGTACACAGCCGCTATTGCCTCGCACCGAGCGCCCGGTGCTGTTCGAGAGCGCCGAGATGCCAGTCAGCACGCCGATTTACGACCGGGTCGCCTTCGCGGCTGGCCAGCGTTTCAGTGGTCCTGCGATAGTCGAGCAAGATGACACCACGACAGTGGTCCACCCCGGGTGGTCGGTGGAGGTCGTCACCGGCGGAAGTATGATTTTGATCAAGGGATAAGGATACACTCATGCAGTCGAACTCGGTCGCTGCCGCGATAGATCCAATCACCCTGGAAGTGGTGCGCAACAAGCTCGATGGCATTGCCAACGAGATGCAGTCGACGCTGCTGCGCAGCTCGTTTTCCACCGTCGTCAAGGAAGGGCTCGACGCCTCCGCCAGCCTGTTCACCCCGGAGGGCGAAACATTGGCCCAAGCCATCGCTATCCCGATCCATCTCGCCACCCTGATTCCCATTGTCGAGACGCTGATCGCACGATTTCCGGCCGACCAGATGCGCGAGGGCGATCTCTACATCATGAACGATCCGTATCTGGGCGGGACGCATCTGCCGGACATCGCCCTGGTGATGCCGGTGTTCCACGAGGGGAGCTTGTTGGCCTTCAGCGCCGCCATGACTCACCACCAGGACGTCGGCGGTATGTCCGCCGGGTCGGTGCCGCCCACGGCCACCGAGATCTACCAGGAGGGTATCCGCATTCCGCCGCTGAAGCTGCGCGATGGCCAGGTGTTCAATGAGACATTGTTGGACGTACTGAAACTCAACGTGCGCGTTTCCGAGATGTTCATGGGCGACCTTGGAGCGCAGATCGCCGCGTGTACGGTGGGGGCGCGCCGACTCGGCGAGGTGGCCCAGCGCTATGGCTACGCCTACGTACGCGAGCTCTTTACCGAATTGTTACACCGCTCCGAGGCCCTGACCCGCCATGCGCTCGCCGCGATTCCGAACGGGACGTACCGCTATGCCGACGCTCTCGATAACGACGGCATTGAACTCGACAAACCGGTACGTATCGAGATTGCCGTGACCATCAAAGACGGCACCATGCATTGCGATTTTACCGGGACCAGTCCCCAGACCAAAGGGCCATTCAATGCCGTGCCATCCGGGTCGCAGGCCGCCGCGTACTTCGCGGTGCGTGCCCTCACCGACCCGACCATTCCCACCAACGGCGGCTGCTTTCGTCCGGTCAGCCTCCACCTGCCCACCGGCACCTTGGTCAACCCGGTCGAGCCGGCGCCGGTCAACTCGCGTACCGCGACCATCAAGCGCATCACCAGCGTGATCATCGGAGCGCTCAAGGACGCCATGCCGCACAAAGTGCCGGCCGATGGCGCCAGCGAGTTGCTGGTGTTGATGTTTGGTGGGCAGCGGGCCAATGGTCAACCCTTCGTGGTCGGCGAATTCAATGCCGGCGGCAGTGGCGGCGGCCCGGCAAAAGACGGGGTCGACGTTATTGAGACCGACGGCAGCAATTGCATGAACCTGCCGGTCGAAGCGTTGGAGCTCGAAGCGCCTATCCGCGTGCATCGCATGGCCTTGCGCCCCGATTCGGGTGGGGCCGGACAGTATCGCGGCGGTCTGGGTTGCGTGCGGGAGTTTGAATTTCTCGAGGGCGAGGTGGTCTTGACGCACCGCGGCGAGCGGCATTTTCACCCCGCCCGGGGAGCGCAAGATGGCGAGGCCGGGGCGTGTGCGATCTCCCGCATCGTGCGTCGTGACGGTTCGGAAGAAGTCGTGCCGTCGAAAGTGCTCACCACGGTGGGCGGCGGCGACCGCCTGATTGTCGAAACGGCGGGGGGCGGCGGGTACGGCGCCCCCCGCCAGCGCGACCGGGAGGCCGTGCGCGCAGATGTACGCAACGGCAAGGTGAGCGAAGCGGCAGCTCGGTCGGTGTACGGTTTGATGTGAGCCACTAGCCTGGCCTACCTGTGGCAGTCTCAGGACAAGCGCCAGAATGTCTACGACCTGCGCGCTTCGGTGTATGGCTGGTTCACCGAGGGGTTTGACACCGCAGAACTCCAGGAGGCCAAGGCGTTGCAGGATGAGCTTGGGACGTAAGGAGCCACCATACCTCAGTGTGCTATCGCAGTCATGGGTATAGTGGCCCCTGCATTCCCTCAAAAGAGGCAGCGTTTAGTCGGCTGGGGCAGTGGCCTCGAC
>CAJIAL010000070.1_pt1 | contig 18313 bp, 19 predicted proteins | sample 9199091 | NCBI WGS metagenome assembly CAJIAL01 (sample SAMEA7708270, study PRJEB35096) | sediment metagenome | biome: marine neritic benthic zone biome [ENVO:01000025]; feature: sediment [ENVO:00002007]; material: shallow marine sediment [ENVO:03000034] sea grass bed [ENVO_01000059] ... | reverse complement strand
GCCCGAAAGTCGTCGTCGCTCTTGTCGCGTCGCGCAAACCCGATCACGGTCAAACGCTCCGGAAGCAGCTTTTCTTGGGCCAGGCTATACAGTCCCGGAATCAGCTTCCGGCGTGTCAGGTCCCCAGTGGCACCGAAAATAACCAACGTACAGGGCTGTAATCCGTGCTCACGTGCCATAGCTCACCTCATCTCAGAAGGAAAAAGCCAGCCTTGTGCCGCTCCAGCTCATGCGCCGGTGGCATAGTGCATTGCCTGATAAGCCGCGCCCAAACCTCCCGCGTCCGGGCCACACTGCGCCGGCACGATGTGCAGAGCCTCGTAGACCTCCACAAACGTGCGCTGCCGCAGCGTCGTACGCATCGACTCGATGAAGAAATCAAACGCCTGCGCCACAGCACCGCCCAACACAATGCATTGCGGGTTGAACAGATTAGCGAGACTGGCGCAGGCGATACCGAGATAATGCCCAACCTGCCGATAGACGGCAAGAGCCTCAGTCTCGCCGCGCTGGGCGGCAAGGGCGACATCTCTTGCCGTCACCCTCCCGTAATGCGGCGCGGCCATGCGGGCAATGGCCGTGCCTGAGGCAAACTGCTCCAAACACCCGTCGCTTCCGCACCCACAGCGCGGTCCGTTGGGATCGACTACGGTATGGCCGACCTCTCCGGCATAGCCATTGGCGCCGTGGAGCATGTGCCCGTTAATCATTACCCCGCCGCCAACACCAGTACCCAGGGTCAGCATAAACACGTGCCGATAGTCGCGACCGGCGCCGAGCCAGGCCTCACCATGTACTGCCGCATTGGCATCATTGTCAATACTGTATGGGACGTCCAACTGTTGCGCTAATGCCGCGCGCACACCAAACCCTTCCCAGCCAGGCAGATTGGGCGACCGGCGCACAATCCCCGCCGGCAACTCGATAATGCCGGGAATCCCAAACCCGACGGCCGCAAGAGGCCCTGGGGGGGACGCGAGATCATCGCGGAGCTGATGGATGACGTCACACATGCGACGTATCACCGTGGTCGGTCCCTGCTGCGAGTGGGTAGCGTCTTGCACGCGCGTCAGGATATCGCCCTCTGGTGTCACGGCCAACGCTTTGAACGTTGTACCGCCCAGGTCCATCCCAATGTACCAATGGTCTGCATGCATTGCTCCGCAACCCTCGTGTGTCATATCGTCCGATGGAGACGTGGCCGTGGCCCTGTGCTTGGAGTGTGGCGCCCTGTAAGCAAACTGTCAACACAGGAAATGCTGGATGGTTTGATGCATGCCACGGCAATTGCCGCGAGGGCAGGCATACAGTATGATACACTGATTTCCACAGCAGTTTCCTGCGTAGCCCAAGGCGTCCCAACCATGCCCAGAAGTGACGAGCTGTTCGCGGCTTATGCCGCCTTCATCCCGGATTTCCATGCCTTTTGTGCGGCCCTGCACACAGCACCAACGTGTTGCTTACGGGTGAATACGCTGCGGACCACCCCTGCTGTCGTCCGGACTATGCTGGCGACGCACGGCTACCACCCGGTGTCATCGCCCCTGACAGATGACCTCCTGTTCGTCGAAGACCTGACGCACCCTGGTACGCTGCGGGGCGCCATGCTGGGCTATTACTACTCCCAGGCGTTCACGTCTGCCCTGGCAGCTCCAGCTTTGGCACCACAACCCGGGGAGATGATCTGCGACTTGTGTGCCGCACCCGGCAGCAAAACCTCGCATATCGCGCAGCTGATGGAGGATGAGGGACTGATTGTCGCCAACGATCGCAACGACTCACGTCTCTCGATGCTGGAACATAATCTCAAGCGGCTCGGGATCAGCAACGTCATTACGACGCGCTATCTCGGACAAAACTTCCCGCTGCGCCAACGATTTCATCGCGTGCTGGTTGATGCGCCCTGTTCAGGGGAAGGCAACTATCGGTGGGATACGCGTGGGCGGCTGCGCAATTACCGCCGCGCGGAAGGGGATCTTCCACGCGTGCAGCGGCAATTATTAGTACGAGGATTCGACCTGCTGGCTCCGGGCGGGACGCTGCTATACGCAACCTGCACGTACAATCCGGCGGAAAATGAGGCGATCGTCCAACATCTGCTCGACCAGCGGCCGGCGACAATCGAACCGATTCCGCTGGATATCTCACACTGTCCAGGACTTCACCAATGGAAAGATCAGACGTATGACCCACGCATGCAACACTGCTGGCGCCTCTACCCCCACCACACCAACTCCGTGGGATTCTTCCTGGCCCGCCTTCGTGCCAGCCAGCCAGCGTGACGCCGTCCTGGGCTTTTTCGAGGCGCGCTTTGGCATCCCGTCGTCAACCTTCGCCAGACACGAACTACTCGAACGCCGCAAGACCTACGTGCTCTTACCACACTCCGAGCACATCAGTCGCCTCGCCTCGTTTCGGGTCCACCAGGTCGGCCTGCCCATCCTGCGGAAAATTCGCCAGCACCTGAAGCCGACCACGGCAGGGCTCCAACACTTCGGGCACCTCGCCACGCGGCATGTCGTGGATCTGACCCCGGAGCTGTGCCACACGCTGCTGTACTATCGGATGTTGTCCTGGGAGGCGCCGCATCAACCGGGGTATGTCGTTTTACGTTCCGAGGGGCATATTTTAGGCTGTGGTCTGTACACACCGGGCTTGTTGCATTCACAGATTCCACGGAGATACTTGCAACATCAGCGACTAGAGCCAGTGGACACGCCCGCAGGAGAATGATGGTCTACGTTACGCGCACTTCACAGTGTACTGTACTGGCCCATCAACGAATTTGGCTTGCCCCGAATTCAGGAGGTCAATCACCAGCGCCGTCACCAAGATATCCTCGTCCAGTCCCATATCCTCGCTGAGTGCGACGATGATATCATAGAGGGTGGTTTCAATCGTTGCGTCATCGCCCGCATCTATGGCCATAGGTGCATCCCTTTGCGTCTTCTCTCAGCCTGTTTGAGTGATACTCCCGAGCTAGAGCAATTTCCGTACCAGGTTTGTACAGGCGAAGAGACCGTCAGGTTATAGGACACTGCGAGCTTTGGCAAACCGTGGTCGCTGCATATCGGATAGATGCGCCACGGCCGGCACCTCATCGGCTGTCGGCATCTTATGTCAGATTTTCGTCAGGATAGTGTGTCAAAGGAATGGCAAGAGGTACTCATGTTCCGCGTGATGAGCGCTCAGGTTGTCAGCCAATGCGAGCAAGGCATGGATGCGTCTGACCAGGCGCAGATGACCATGGGCATAGGTCTGCTGAAGACGGTGATAGAGTTGCTTGCGTGTAAAGGCGCTGAGGTGTAGGGTACAGGACACGAGGGATACTTCCTTCGGAGAACCATATGGCCATGCTGCTCCGAGAGGAATGCCGTATCCCTCGTGAATTGTCCAGTCCATTATCCCCAACCCTCAGACTCACGAATCTTTTTCCGACTATCTATAGCACTACGTAATATACTCCGGGGATCGACGTAGGAGAGTTTGTATGCAGATTGGACTCAGCCCCTTGCAAGCAGGGGGTGATTTCGAAGACACGATACACGAGTGTGAGCACGCCGAAGCCCTGGGCTTTGATTCGATCTGGCTTGGGGAGCATCACAATAGTGCCTTTCTCTATCCAACCCCGCTTATCGGCCTTGCCGCGATTGCTGGCCGGACGCAGCGGCTGCGTCTCGGGACAGCGGTCTTGCTACTGCCACTCTATCACCCGGTGGCAGTGGCGGAAGAAGGAGCCATGGTCGATATGATCTCCCGTGGCCGGCTCATTCTGGGCGTTGGAGCGGGGTATGCTCCGGAAGAATTCGCGGCGTTCGGTCTGACCACGAAAACTCGGGGGAGCCGCTTGGAGGAAGGTACGTCGTTGTTACGCCGTCTCTGGACGGAAGAGCACGTCAGCCATACGGGGCAGCACTATCAGGTCAATGATGTCACGATCGGCCCACGCCCCGTGCAACAGCCTCGCCCGCCCATCTGGTTCGCCGGGTGGGCCGAACCGGCAATCCGACGCGCTGCCCGCCTCGGCGATGCCTGGATCGGTGGGCCATCAGCCCGGCTGGACGAATTGGCAACGTGCGTGCGCCTGTTTCAGGACGCACAGCGCGAGGCAGGACATCCCACGCAGGGCAGCGAACTCGCAACCCTACGCTACGTCTTCGTAGCCGAAAGTACGCAACAGGCCTACGATCTGGCGGGGGAAGCGTTTCTGCAGTTTTTCGAGAACACCTATTTTCGCTGGCCGCATCCGGTGGTCAAACGCCCGCATGGCGTCATCAGTATTGCACAGCTCGCCGAACAGCGCATTATCATCGGCAATCCGGACGAGTGTATCGCGCAGATTACCCGCTTCCGGCAGGAACTCGGACTCACCCATCTCATTTGCCGTATTTCTGCACCCGGTATTGCACGGGAAGCAGCCCAAACATCGCTGGAATTGTTTGCCCGCACGGTGATGCCGGCAATACGCTCTTTCTAATTCCATGCACAGAAGGACATTGCTCCATGGCGTCCACAGCGAACACACTTCAGGGGGTGATTGCCGCAGCAGCCACGCCCATCACGATAACAGGGCAGATTGACACGGCAGCCTATCTGGCGCACTGCACCTGGCTCCTTGAGCATGGCTGCGACGGCATTAACATGCTCGGCACCACCGGCGAGGCCAATTCGTTGCCACTCGACGCACGCCGGGCGCTCCTCGACGCCGTCAGCGCGAGTAGCCTACCGCTCCCCCGGCTGATGGTTGGCACCGGAGGCTGTGCCCTGGCAGATACCGTTACCCTAACCCGACACGCGGTCGACTGCGGCTTTGCGGGGCAACTGATCTTGCCACCGTTTTATTACAAGCCGGTAAGCGATGATGGCCTTTTCGCCTTTTTTGCCCGGCTGATCGATAGCGTGAACGACGCGCGCCTGCAGGTCTATCTCTACAATTTTCCGCAACTGACGGGCTTACATTTTTCAGTGGAACTCGTGCAGCGCTTGCTCAGCGCGTATCCCGGTATAGTGGTAGGCCTGAAGGATAGTTCGGGCAATTTCGACAACGCCAAAGCCATTGCTGCTGCCTGCCCCGACTTCACGGTGTTGCCGAGCACGGAAGGATGGTTGTTACATGGGCGAGAGCACGGGTTTGCCGGCTGTATCTCCGCCACGGTCAATCTGACTGCTGCCGAGGCCAACCGTGTGTGGCACGCCCCTACGGCAGCGGACGCCGAAACGCTGCAGCAACGGATTGCGGCCGTACGAGACCACATCGCCTCGTTCCCGCTCATTCCGGCAATTAAATGTCTACTCGCCACACTCCACGACAGCGCTCTATGGTCAACCCCGCTCCCGCCGCTTATGCCGCTGTCCCCCGAGGAAGCAAAAGCGTTGCACGCCGGTGTGAGCATCACTGCCGACGGTGCTACGCTATGCTGAGCGTCCATCCTCGGCCACAGCCGGCGCACGCCGGGTATGCCAGGACGTGGCCTGCTCATGCGCGTAAGCAGCCTGTAAGAGCGGTGCCTCGGCAAAAGGGCGCGCCCCAAGCTGCAAGCCAATGGGCAGATTTTCGGCGGTAAAGCCACCGGGGATAGACACCGCAGGCAAGGCTGCCAAGGCATAGGACGCGGTATACGAACGGCGGAAGAAAAAACGCCGGCGGACATCGTCTGCACCGGCAAACGGAGCCGTCAAATCCGTATGCTTGGGGGGCGGATACGGCGATGTAGCCGACACCAGAATATCCACCTGGTCCAGGGCTGCCATGAATTGTTGCCGTAAGAGCACCCGCGCTTTCATGGCACGGTTCTGCACAACAGCAGGCACCAGGGCCGCTGATTGCAGCCGGGTGCGTGAGGCCGGATCCAATGCGTCAGCGTGGGTGCGAAGGATGCTATCCCGCGCCCCGGCTCCGGCAGTGTCACCAACTCCCACAAAAATCGCGCCGGCGAGCGGAATAAGCGGGATGGAAACTTCCCGTACGTCGGCACCCTGCACTCGAAAGACATCCAGCGCACTGTAGATGGCCTGCTGTACCTCGGGGTGCATATCGTCGTGTTCGAGCAACTCCCGGATGACGCCCACACGTATCCCACGCACACCGCGTGCGAGTTCAGCGGTGTAATCAGGCACAGCTTGACGACTCGTGGTGGGGTCCTTCGGATCATAGCCGGCAATTGCGCCAAGCAGGAGCGCACAATCCTGTACCGTTTTGGTCATCGGAGCTGCCGCATCCGTAAACCAGCACATCGGGGTCATACCATACCGGCTCACGCGGGTAAACGTGGGCCGCAGTCCAACGACATTACAATAAGCTGCCGGTCCACGTCCGGAGCCACCAGTGTCTTCCCCCACCGAGGCGGCGCACAAATGCGCCGCAAGAGCCACCCCAGACCCGGCACTCGACTCGCCCGGCGTACGCTCTACATCCCACGGATTCCGCGGAATGCCCCACGGCGGATTCCGCGTCCCACCCATGGCTAATTCACTCAAATTCAGCTTGCCGAGCAAGATAGCACCGGCCTGTGCCAAACGTGCGATGACGGTCGCATCGTCATGCGGCACAAAATCCCGGTAGATGCGTGAGCCGTTCGTCGTGAGGATGCCTTTGGTCCAAAACTGATCCTTCACGGCAATGGGCACGCCAAAGAGCGGCCCGACAGCCTCGCCTTGGCCAAGACGTTGTTCAGCCTGTTGGGCTGCGGCAAGCGCGGTATCCCGCAGTACCGTAATGTAGGCGTGCAGCGTGCCGTCCAAGCGTTCGATGCGGTCCAGATACGCTTGCACAACCTCGACAGGCGACGCCTGCCTCGTCCGGATGATTGCAGCCGTCTCCACGGCAGACAACAGACACAGCTCGTTATTCGCCATCGGCCTCTTCCTCCGGAAAAATCGTCACCGGCTCGATAGCGTCCAGATCCAAGGCCGTCAGCTGTGCCAGTTCTTGCATCAAGCTCGCGAAACGATCAGCGACCTCCGTTTCCTCCTCCGACGCGATGACAATGCCAACGAGCTGCGCCAATTCTCGCACCCGTTCTTCTTTGGCCCAGGCCATAGTCCCTCCTTGGCAGGTTCGTCCACACGTGGTATATGCCCTGCGCGGCATGGTACACGGGCAACCTGCGCGGCGTCAAACGACGCCTGCGGACTTTCTTTTGGTGCCAACATCAGGTAGTAATAATGGCACCAACATGCCGTGTCACGATTCCGCAAGTCGGGAAGGAGCATCTCATATGGCTGCACCACGACCCACCACACGTTTGCAACAACTCATTCATCGCACCGATCGTGTACTGGCCGTGCTACACGCGCCCAGCGCAGCCCACGCCCGCATTATGGAAGCCGCTGGCGCCGAAGTTGCTTTTGTCGGCACTGCGGGTGTGGTCGGAGCATATACCGGGATGGCGGACGTCGGTGTTGCCACCATGACCGAATGCGTCACCATCGCCGGGTGGATCGCCCGCAGCGTACAGTTTCCGGTAATTATGGATGGCGATACCGGCTTCGGCGGCATTATGGCCGTACGCCGCATGGTCGCTGAATGCATCCGCGCCGGTCTGGCGGGTGTCCGGATCGACGATCAACCGATCGAAGGCAAACGCAAAACCCAGGAAGCCGGCATGGAAGTCGTGCCGCTGGAGCAGGCCATCGTGCGGTATCGCGCCGCGGTCGACATGAAGAACGAATTAGACCCCGATTTCGTCATTATGGCCCAATGCTACGCCCGCGATGCCGCCAATGGCGGATGGGAGGATACGCTCGCACGCCTACAAGCCTACAAGAATGTGGCCGACGTCGATTGGGTCCAACTCGAATCGCCGCATTCCATCGAGGAAATCCGTCAAGCTCGGGAAGTCATAACGGGACCGTTTTCCTTTATGCGTGGACGTCTCCCGTACTACTTGAGTCTGGACGAACACCGCGACCTCGGCGTCTTCATCGCCTGGTACCCCGGCTTCACCCACGAAGTCATGCACGCCGCCCTGTGGGACTTTATGCAAGATTTTCGCGACCGCGGTCTGGCAGCCTGGAACGACTTTGCCGCCAGTCGGCGGGAACGGCCGTATCCGGATACTCATCGACTCGGCACAGGCGAAAATGCCGCCAAACAACGGGAATTGGAAGAAAAATATTTTGCTCCTGCCCTCCTGGAAAAATATCAGCTGGCACCGGGACAACCTGTAAACACTGCGAAGGGACACTAATGGCACGCGAGGGTTATCACATCTTCGATTCCGACACTCATGTCGGCCCGGCAGCCGATATTTTGACGCAGTATCTCACTGCCCACGAACACGCCCAGCTGTCGCCCTGGGAACCGTTTAAAGCGGTTAATCCAAAGAATGGACATGTCACGTACACCCGCGGCGCGCGCACGTATCGTCGGCGCTTGGGCACTGCAGCAGTGGACACCTCAGCAGCAACCACCGGCTATATGGCAGGTTTTACGGGGGCGCATAAGGGGCAAGATCCCTCCCCACGCGTCGACGCCGACCCGGCGGAGCGCATCAAAGATATGGATACGGAGGGTGTGGACGTCAATCTGACCCTCCCCTCCGGCTGGTTCGGCACCTGGACCCTTGGGGAGAATGTCGCCGTCGAAACCGCAATGTACCGCGCCTATCACCGCTGGATGGACGACTACTGCGGCGCCTATCCCACTCGCATCACGGGCGTTCTGCTAGTGTCAGCCCGGGACATCACGGCAGGCTTGGAAGAAATCAAGCGTTGGGCCCCCGCACGCTGGCCATTGGGGGTGTTCGTCTATGCGCCGTATGGCATGCCACTCGACCATCCCGACTTAGAACCGTATTGGGCCGCATCCCAGGAGCATGACCTGGCGGTGGTGCTGCATACCTTTACCGTCATGCCACCCTACGCACCAGGCGGATTGGATACCTGGGACAACCTGTGGCTGCAACGCTCGGCCGCGCATCCATGGTGTGGCATGCGCAATATGGCAGCTCTTCTTGGCAGCGGTGTGATGGATCGCTATCCACGTTTGCGGATCGGCACGCTGGAAGCCGGCCACAGTTGGCTACCATTCTGGATGGCCCGGCTGGATGAACACGCCCACTCCATTGCGTCGGCATTGCCGCCTTTGCAACGTACCCCGGGCGAGTATGTGATGAGCGGACGATATTTTCAAAGCATCGAAATTCCCGAAGGCCCTGCCCTCACCCGAGCCGTCATCGATTTGCTGGGGGAAGATATTCTCATGTATGCCTCCGATTACCCCCATGGCGAAAGCTGGTTCCCCAAATCCGTTGAAACCGTTTTGCAGTGGGACCTCACAGCCTCGGCCAAGCGTAAGCTCTTCTGGGACAACGCCGTCGCATTTTACGCGCGCTACAGTGGGCTCTAAATCACCGCACCGCTGGTGTATCAGCCGCACATGGACATCCCGGTAAGCGTACGGCTGCGACCCTCGCCGACCCCTGAGACTCTACGCACGAGGCCGGCGAGGATGTTGCCGGTCACTCCACAGATTCAAGAAATCCTGAATTGTGCCGATAATCTCCTGAGCAAAGAAATCCACACTTGATCTCCATATCACTGTATACAGCGCGCCCTGAGGTTGGGCCCTCCAATGTCGCCACAGAACATGTCCCAAGAGCAACTTCTCACCGAGCTGGCCACCCTGCGTCAACGCCTTCGGGAACTCGAACCCATGGAGGTAGCATACCGCCAAGCGGACGCCATGCTGCGCTCACTGAGTCGAAACGACACCTCAGCTTCCAAAGACCCCGACTCCATACCAGAGTCTTTGGCTTCACGCACCGCCGAGTTGCTCAAGCCGAACGCGCTTCCCCATGACGAGGTCGGCGTCACCATCGAGGTAGCAGAGCAGGCAAGCCGTATAGCTCTCCTGGCTGAAGTCGGTGTCAAAATGAATCTCGCCCAGAACGAAGACGAGGTATTCCGTCTTGCGGTCCATTACATCCCGCTCGTGGTTCACGCAGATCGCACAAGTATCGCCCGGCTGACGCCGGAAGGAACCTACTTTGTGGTCTGTGCGGTACAAGGCCATGGGGGGCTCATCCCCGTCAGCGCGGAACTGCCGCTCGCCACAACTCTTGTCGGACAAGCCATCCACGAGAATCGCACCATCATCACCGCCGATACTCGCACCTCGAACAAGCTTGATGCCCGCCTCCTCGTCAAGGCAGGACTGCTGGCCGTGGCCAACGTGCCGATGATTGCCGGCGGACAACCCATCGGCACGCTGAATGTCGGAAGCGAACACGTCGACACCTATTCCGCCACCGACGCATACCTCCTGCAACAGATCGCCTCCATGCTCGCCGCCAATATAGAAAGCCACCAACTCCTGCGCACCACACGTGCTTCTTTAGCCGAAACCGAAGAGCTTGCCGCGCGGTTTGCGCTGTTACACGAAATGAGCAAAGAACTCTCTCTGGCACGGCGGGAACAGGCGGTTTTTGACATTGCCACATGCTATACACGGCAACTCATCCCCCAGGCACATCGTGTCAGTGTAGCGCTCCGGCACCCTTCCAGTGATGCCGGAGCAATCATCGCACTCGAGGGGGCAACTACCGATGCGCCGATTGGGCAACAGTTGACAATCAGTGACACGCCGATCGGTAAGGCTATCCACGAAAAGCGTGTAATGTACACACCCGATCTAACGCGGGCAACGCATCTCGTTATCGCTCCACAAGACATTCTCTCCTCGTTGTGCGCGCCCTTACAAATCGGTGAGCGCGTTATCGGCACGTTGAATGTCGGCTGCCATCACACCCATGCGTTCATGCTCCGCGATGAGAATCTCTTAGTTCATATCGCCTCTTTAGTCGCTATCCAGCTCGAAAACGTTCGGTTGTATACCGCAAACCGCGAAGCCAAGGAAGCGGCCGAAGCGGCAAATAAAGCGAAAAGCAATTTTCTGGCAACGATGAGTCACGAAATTCGCACCCCTATGAACGGGGTAATCGGTATGACCGGATTGTTGCTGGACACGCCCTTAACCCCGAGCCAACAGGAATATGCCGCCACCGTACGACGCTCTGGGGAAGCCCTGCTCACTATCATCAACGATATTCTCGATTTTTCCAAAATTGAAGCAGGTAGACTGGATCTTGAAATCATCGACTTCGAACTCCGCACAACCGTCGAAGATGTCCTCGAGCTTCTGGCGGAGTCGGCCCATGCCAAAGGTCTGGAAATAGCCTACCTGTTTCAGGCGAATGTTCCTCGGTGGGTGGCAGGTGATCCCGGGAGGTTGCGCCAGATCCTGACGAACTTGGTCGGCAACGCGGTGAAATTTACCATACATGGTGAAGTGGTTGTCCGGGTCACCGTGGCCGAGGACAACGAGAACGATGCGCTCATCTGTTTCACTGTCACCGACACTGGCATTGGAGTCTCTCCCGAAGCCAAGGCACACTTGTTCCAGGCTTTTTCTCAAGCAGACAGTTCCATCACACGGCAATACGGCGGGACTGGTCTTGGCCTGGCCATCTCCAAACGGCTCACTGAGATGATGGGTGGCTGCATCGATATGGAAGGCACGGGGAGTACCGGGAGTACCGGGAGTACCTTCTGGTTTACGGTACGTCTTGAGAAACGCCCAGCACCCACCACGGCGACACCCTATTCTTTCGCCACGCTGCCTAGCCTCCGTATCCTCTGTGTGGACACCAACGTCACTAACCGCGCTGCCCTGCAAGAGCAGCTCGATACGTGGGGCATGGAAACCGACTGCGTAGCGACAGCGCAAGAAGCCCTGAGCCAGATGCACGTAGCCTATCGCGCCGGCACGCCTTACGCGATCGTTATGATCGATATGCACCTTCCCGATATGGACGGCCTTGAACTGGCCCGGGCGATCAAAACCCACGCCGCACTCGGCAATACTCGTCTCATCCTGCTCACGGCCTTCGGTCAGCGCGGTCAAGGCATAGAAGCTCACCAAGAAGGCTTTGCAGCATACCTCACCAAACCCATTCGTCAGACACTGTTATACCAATGTCTCGCTGCCGTCCTGGAAAGCCCCGCGGCCACGCCAACCGCTCCGCTCATTACACGCCACAGTCTGTCGGAAGCACGGGCACAACTGCAGGCGAAAGTTCTCGTGGTGGAAGACAATGTGGTCAATCAGCGCGTTGCCACCCGAATGCTGGAAAAACTCGGGTGTAGAATTGACGTGGCTTCTGACGGTCACGAAGCCGTCGAATCCTCGGCGCGTATCCCATACGACATCATCTTCATGGACTGTCAAATGCCGGTGATGGACGGCTACGAAGCCACCCAAGCGATCCGGGAGCGTGAGCACAAGGCGGGCCGCCATACTCCTATCATCGCGATGACGGCCAACGCCCTGCAAGGCGATCGCGAACGTTGTCTCGCCGCAGGCATGGATGACTATCTCAGCAAACCTGTGCAGGTAGAAACCTTTGAAGAGGTCGTCCGCACCTGGTGTCAAGAAACCCCAACCTCTCCCCCCCTGTCCCTGGCGACGGAGTCGACAATGGCAGCGGACAATCCTGTGCTCGACCCACAGAGGTTTGCCGTGCTTCTCGACGTCTGCAGGGACGAAGAGCCAACATTTCTGCGTGAGCTCGTGGCGACGTACATACAGGATGCCACCCAACGGCTCGCAGCCCTCCGCACTGCGGTCGCCATGGCCGATGCCACGGGTCTTGAACGTGCGGCGCACTCGCTCAAATCGAGTAGTGTCAACTTTGGCGCAGTCCAAATGGTCGAGATCTGTAACCTCCTCCAGGAACAAGGGCGTGAGGGTATCGTCGATGGAACCGCGGCACTCGTTGATCGGCTGAAGGTGGCATTTGAAACCGCCTGCCAGGCCCTGCGGCAGCACGGTGATCACCACGCCGCAGAAGCCCAGATTCCCACCTCCTCCTAAAGCCCCCCACCCACGCTACGCCCCTCGGCAAGAAACAGGGTTGCTCCCATCATGTGAAGCTGGTACTTTCATCTCCCTGACCTATTCACCTGTTATGGGAGACGCTCATGGAAAAGCTCACCATCTATCACAACCCCGGCTGAGGCAAATCCCGCGGCGCGCTGGATATCCTGCGCGAGCGGAACGTCGAGTTCGACGTCATCGAGTACTTGAAACAGCCCGTAAGCCGTGCGGATCTGGTACGCTTTCTCGACCTCTTGCCTGAGGAACCCGCGGCCCTTGTCCGCAAAGATAAAAATTTTACCGCGCTGGGCCTGAGCGCCAACGACTATGTCACCCGCGAGGCAGTCATCGACATCCTGCTCCAGCATCCGAAGCTCATGCAGCGCCCGGTAATCGTCCGCGGCGAGCAGGCCGTCATTGCCCGCCCCTCGGAAAAAGTCCTCGACCTTCTCGACTAACTACCCGTGTATCGGTTGATAGAGGCACGGCGTACCGTGCCTCTATGCACCACGCCCCAGGTTGATCGTCCAATCCCGGAAGCAGGATGCTCCAGAGCCGGGAGCACCCCGGCTCGCCGCACGAAAGGAAAGCTCATGTCTGAGCTCGGCCTCACAGTGTATAACCAGGAAAAAGCCTGCCATGGCTATACCCTGTTCTCTCCTATGACCGGCACAGCAGCGTATCTCATGGATATGCACGGCGAGATCGTGCATCGCTGGCAACTCTCGTTCCGGCCGGGAACCTACGGCTATTTACTGGACAATGGACATCTGTTGATCAATGGCCGTACGAACAACGAACCGGTGACGTTTGGGGGACGTGGCGGGATCATCCAGGAACTGGATTGGGACGGGACAGTGGTGTGGGAATATGCCGACCCTTTGTTACATCACGACTTTTGTCGCATGCCCAACGGCAATACCATGGTATTAGCCTGGGAGACGATTCCGTCGGACATGGTACCGCGTGTCCAAGGCGGACTACCCGGCACGGAACACAACGACGGCATATGGAGTGACGTCTTCCGTGAAGTCACCCCGGACAAGCGCACCGTCTGGGAATGGCATACGTTCGAGCACCTGGACGTCGCCACCGATGCCATCGGTCCGTTATATCAACGCCAAGAATGGACCCATGCAAACACGTGTGAAGTCCTGCCGGATGGCAACCTCCTCACCAGTTATCGCTACCTGAACACTATCGCCATTATCGACAAGCAAAGCGGCCAATTCCGCTGGAAATGGGGGCAGGACGAACTCGGTGGACAACACGATCCGCACTTGCTAGCAAACGGCAATATCCTCCTGTTTGACAACGGCTGGTTCACCCGCCGAGCAGCGCCCTACCCCACCTCACGCATTCTTGAGGTCGATCCGACCACCGACACAATCGTCTGGTCGTACGAAACCACGCCTGGCTGGCGCTTCTTCAGCTCGTTCATCAGCGGGGCGCAGCGCCTGGAGAATGGCAACACCTTTATCTGTGAAGGCATGACAGGTCGATTCTTCGAAATCACCCCGGATGGGAACATCGTGTGGGAATATGTCAGTCCCTTCTTCGGCCACGACGAACGCTGGGGCAACGTGAACACGGTCTTTCGCGCCTATCGCTACAGCCCGGATTTTCCAGGGTTGCGCGACAAACCGCTTACGCCTGAACGGTTTGCCTGGCTGAGCCATCTCTACTAATGCTCACCGCACTAGGCGCACCCCGTATCACGTGAGCAATCTTCTGAATCTCGCTCTATAGGACGCCTATCGGTCCCCCCTCAAGACGGTTGCATGCGGTGCGTCCTTTATAGTTCCAGGCGAGATCGGGGGAGGAGGGAACTGAGGCTACTTCCCTCGAAAAATCGGCGGGCGCTTCTCCATGAAGGCCGTCCGACCTTCCAAGTAGTCCTGACTATCGAAACAGGCATCGACCACACGCTGCGGCACATCGAAATCCCGCTCGGCTTCGTCTTTGAGCAGCTCAATACTGGCCAACTTGGAGGCTTGGAGCGACAGCGGCGCATTGTTCCCAATCATTGTGGCATACTCTCGGACATAAGGCTCTAACTCGTCACGCGACAGGAGGCGATTGAGCAAGCCCATCTGCAAGGCTTCCTCGGCGGCAAAACGACGGCCTGTAAACAAAATTTCCCGCGCGAAGGCAGGACCTACCAAGTCTTGGAGCATGCCAACGCTCTGCGGCGCATAGCCGATACCGAGGCGCGCAGCCGGGATACTGAACGTCGATCCCTCGGCGGCAATGCGTAAATCACACAGCAACGCGATCGCAAGACCGCCACCGAGGCAATAGCCGTTGATCATCGCGATGCTCGGCTTGCCAAATTCCGCCAGCTTCTTCCGAATCGGATCCGTAAGACGATTGCTCTCGGCCACCGCAGCGGCAGAACTGCGATGCTGCCCAAACTTAGAAATATCCCCACCGGACACAAAGGCTTTCTCCCCTGCGCCGCGCAGCACAACCACACGCACCGATTCATCCTTGGCGAAATCATCCAGAATGTGGTCGATCTCCAACCACATATCCAAATTCACCGCGTTCAGGCGTTCCGGATGATCAAAGACCACCCAGCCGATGACACCATCTTTTTCGGCTAACATACGTCCTGACATAGGTTTATCCTTATTTTTGCATAGTGAAAAACGGCCTTTTGCAGTGCTGCAGGAAGCATATAAGAAGCAACAGGATCATTTCGCATCCTATAGTCTCGTAGCCCTCGATCGAAGGTACGCAGGCGTATACCGGTCTGCATGCGGGCATCGATATCGCTCGCTGCATATCGTATCCAACAGCCAATCGTGACGAATCGTGGATCACAGCCTACCCAGCGCCAGCAGGCTCGTGTAGCCGGTTTGATCCATATACTATCAGCTTGCTGTGGGGTGAGCAATTTTTGGTTTTGTTAGATTTGGGAACTCAAGGGACTCTCCAGTTGTCCCTTGAGAGTAGGAGGAAGTCGAGCCGTGAGGCTGGTAGGGTCGAGAGCAGGCGCGGTGGCCGAGCGGTCTTTCGGCAGTCTCAAACGGGAGTGGACATCGCATTGCTCCTGCGACACACGTCAAGAGGCACGGGACGATATCATCGAGTATATCGAGATGTTCTACAACGCGAATCGGAAGCACTCGTATCTCGGGGATGTGAGTCCCAACAAATACGAAGAATTTGATCTGGTTGCTTAAAAAAGTGTCCGGATTTGACCACTACACCAACCAGGCGGATACGCTCATCGGACATTGGCGGCGCTGCCATTGCCGCCTCGAAGCTCACGGCGTCCCAACCACTACCGAGACTGCCCCAGCTGTCGGTGTCGCCCTGTTTGCCACCGAGTTGGCGGAAGAACACCTCATCGCCCATGGTGACGCGCCAGCGGCGTGCGTCGTCAAATAAACGCTCGGCCCTGTAGAAGCCGGGTGTGGGGGATTCCGGATGGAGCGTCCGGAGGTACTCGGCGTAATGCCCGAGCACGGCCGATTCGAGACTTGTGGCGCCAATCATGTGATAGGGCACCACCAGGAACGTTCGTCCCTCGGTCCAGGCGTTGTGTTTCGACACCACCGCGGCCAATTCCGGGACAGAGCGCGCATCGGAGTTGTTCTGCAGCAACAGCGTGAGAACGGCCATAAAATGGCTTTTCCCACTCCCGAAGCTGCCGTGGAGGTACGCGCCTTTGCTCGTGTTGACCTCGAGAGCACTCTTGATCAGCCCCAAGGCCTGATCGAAACAGACCTCCAGTTGTGGCGTGACCACATACGTGCCGAGAGTATCGACCGGACGATTGACGCCCTCGGTCAGGCGGAGGACGAAGTCACCCTGATGGACCTCGGTGGGAATGGTGAAAATATTGCTGATCGTAGTCATGACGATGTTGTCCTGGTACAGCTTGGCGTCAATCTCCCCGCAGCTCTTTGGCGAGAATGCAAGTCGGTGCACACCCATAAGCTGGAGAAGGACGTGCCATACACAGGGCTAGATAGTTTCGAAGTTTAAGGAGGCAAGTTCCTGCTCACTCGTCCGAGCTCGTATACCCAAAAACTCGACCCCAACCACTTGCCCATCCTTATCAAAGTCGAGAATGACGCCAGGTCGCACCTCTTCGGAGTCAACAATGGCTTGCTCATTGAGACGAAAATAGAGAGCATCACTCTCCTTATCAACCTTCAACCGCATGGTTCACTCCTCAGCCGTCGATCGAAAAACACGGTAACCGCACGATGAGGCTCAGTCATAACATTGACGACCACACGCAGCCACCGACCGCTTCTTTCAGGGACTCTCCGGAGATAATGGCGTGTACCATCTCCGGGTTCCTCCGTTTGCTCGGGTTCTGCCACAGCACGCTCCACCCACGCTGCGTCAATGTCACGTTCACGCAGCATATCCTTACAATGCTGTGTATAAATCAATGTCATTGGATTTGCAAAGAAGCCTCAAGTGTTTTGCAGTTATACGGAATAGTCGGGCTCATCTTCAGCGTAGGCATTTTCTAACGCGTGCCGTGAGAGACGTGCCCAGTCTTCATGTTCCCCATCGTCTGCTTGTTTCGGCAGCACGACGATGAGTAATTGGGCGTCTGGCTCCAACTGGCATGGCTCGTCCAGACGGATGTGATTACCATCAAAGTGTGCCCGTATGGTTACAGGGCTCATGATACATTCTCCTTATCTTACCCGTGCAGACAATTTTGCGTAACAACACCCATATTATGCCCGCTGGCGCCTCCCTCGTCTCCGGCTCGTTGCGGGTGGTTGCCAGGTGTTCAGGTCGTCGCGTGTCAACCCATACTGCTGGAGTTGACCCTGCAAGAAAATGTCGAAGAAGTCCCCCATGCGTTCGTTGTAAACGGGATCGATGGTGTTGTGCCACTGCTTGAGCCAGGGAATGAGCTCGGCAAGGCCGAGCAACAACGGCTTCAGACGTTCGACTGGCCAGCCTTCCTGCTCCACTACCTCGGTGTACCACGCCGCCAGGGCCTGAGCCTGTTGCAGGTGGTCCCAGCCAGCCCAACCGATTACCAACGTCGGGTCCGTCTCGCGCGAGCAAAAGGGATAGCTGATAAAACGTTCTTTGGGCACATCGAGGGCGCCGCGTAAGCGCCAGAAGGTGGTGTTGAGAAAGTCAGAGGACCGATACTTTGGTGGTACTGGGATGTCGCCGATTTCAGCCTGCTTGCGGCGGCGCTGGGCGGCTGTCAGGCGTGTCTGGAATTGCTCGTGGGTCTCGTCCTGGTGTCTCTCAAGTGATGCTTCAACGTCGGCGTCAATAGCGTCCTCTTGACGCTGGAGCGCCCAGGTTTGCTCCCAGATTTCTCGTTTCCGTAACCCTGAGGGTTTGTAGCGCAGAATGGGCAAGAAGGGAACCGACTCGGCTTCGACCAACTCGGCCACCAACGCGTGCACATCGAACCCGGCATGGCCGCGATAGCATTCG
>CAJIAL010000789.1_pt1 | contig 18559 bp, 15 predicted proteins | sample 9199091 | NCBI WGS metagenome assembly CAJIAL01 (sample SAMEA7708270, study PRJEB35096) | sediment metagenome | biome: marine neritic benthic zone biome [ENVO:01000025]; feature: sediment [ENVO:00002007]; material: shallow marine sediment [ENVO:03000034] sea grass bed [ENVO_01000059] ... | reverse complement strand
CTCATCCACGGCATCGGCCAGCAAAAAACCTTGCGCGAAGGCATCCCCGGCCTCCTCCACTTCCTGATGTACGCGGGCTTTATCGTGCTGTTCATCGGCACCCTGATGGTGGCGGTGCAGGAGGATATGGGCATCGTCTTTCTCACCGGCCCGTTCTATTTGTTCTTCTCGCTGACGTTGGATGTCTTCGGCCTGTTGTGCTTCGTCGGGGTGGCCGGCTTGACCTATCGCCGCTATGCCCTCAAACCGACCGGGCTCGACAATCGCCGGGAGGATCTGATTATTTTGCTGGCCTTTCTCGCGGTCTTGGCTACCGGTTTTCTGGTCGAAGCCGCCCGCATCGGCGCCACCGAACTGCGGCAGCACCCCGACTGGGCGGTGTGGTCTCCGGTCGGCTCCGCCATCGCGGTCGTCTTCTGGGGCCTTGGCGCCAGCGAAAGCCAATTCCTCGGCTGGCATCGCTTCTGGTGGTGGTTCCACATGATCATCACCTTTGGATTCCTCACCTACATCGGCTACTCCAAACTCAGTCACCTGGTGTTCTCACCGGTGAACATTTTCTTCCATAAATTCCGCGCCAAAGGCGAGCTGGCACCGATTGCCGACCTCGATAAGGCGCTGGAAGGTGATGAGGAAGCAATGGAACGCGTGCGCTTCGGCGCTGCCAAGCTGGAGGATTTCACCTGGAAGCAGCTCCTCGACCTCGATGCCTGTACGCGCTGTGGGCGCTGCCAGGATAATTGCCCGGCCTGGTTAAGTGGTAAACCGCTGTCGCCGAAGTTCGTCATTCTCGATTTGCAACGCCATATGCACGCCACCGCAGGCGCAACGAACGGCAACGGCGACGATGCCGAGGGCGTGTCGATGATCGGCGATATCATCAGCGAAGATGTCCTGTGGTCCTGCACCACCTGCCGGGCGTGTGAGGAAAACTGTCCGGTGTCGATTGAGCACGTCGATACCATCGTCGACATGCGGCGCAATCTGGTGTTGGAGCAAGGCAGTATGCCCGAGACAGCGGAGGCGACGTTGCGCAGCTTGGAACAGCGCGGCCATCCCTGGCGTGGCACGCAGGAGACCCGCACGAGCTGGACGGAAGGGCTGGATATTCCCATGATCGCCGACAATCCGGACGCCGAATACCTGTTTTGGGTCGGCTGTACGGGGGCACTGGTGGACCGCAATATTCTCGTCACCAGAGCGCTGGCACAGGTGCTCAAAGCCGCCAATGTCAGCTTCGCCATTCTCGGCAACGAGGAAGGCTGTACCGGCGACCCGGCCCGGCGCCTGGGGAATGAATATCTCTTCCAAATGCTGGCCCAACAAAACGTCGAGACGCTCAAAAGCTACAATGTGCGGAAAATTCTGACGCACTGCCCGCACTGCTTCAACACTCTGTTGAATGAATACCCGCAGTTTGGCGGACACTTTGAGGTGGTACACCATAGTCAACTCATCGCCCATCTCGTCGAGGTTGGCCGTTTGACCCCGACACAAGCGTTGCAGGAAAAAGTGACGTTCCATGATGCCTGCTACCTCGGCAGGCATAACGATGTGTTTGCGGAACCACGCCAGGTCCTACAATCTATCCCCGGAATCGAGATGCAGGAAATGCGCTGGAATCAGCGCAAAGGGCTGTGTTGCGGCGCTGGTGGGGGTCACGCCTTTATGGAGGTAGATATCGGCCGGCGGGTAAACCATATCCGTACCGAACAAGCCATCGAAACCGGGGCGTCCACCGTGGCCACGGGCTGCCCGTTCTGTATGCAGATGTTTGAAGACGGTATTCGCAGCAAAGGCGTCGAAGAAACGATGCAAGCGCGTGATATCGCGGAAATTATGGCACAATCCTTAGCTGACAACACCAATGGTTCCCAGACAGACAGTGCGTCATAGCACCGATGGTACAGAGAGCAGACACGCGGGTGAGGGGGGGACATCGACTGTGACATTACGCATCATCGTAGACCGGCTGCGCTGCATTGGGGCGGGCAATTGCGCCGATACGGCCTCTGCGGTCTTTCAGCTCGATGAAACCGATGTGTCAGTGATCGTTAATCCCCACGGCGCCGCACCGGATCTGATCATTGCCGCAGCCGAATCGTGCCCGGTGGACGCCATCAAAGTGATCGACGACCAGGCCGGTCAGCAACTGTATCCCTGAGCAACGCCTCGTACAGGCCGGCAGACGGAGGGGGGCCAGAATGGATCGCCCAATTTACCTTGATCACCATGCCACTACTCCGATCGATCCGGCCGTGCTTACGGCGATGATGCCCTATCTGACCGACCGCTTCGGTAATGCCGCGAGTCGCACGCACCGTTATGGCTGGGAAGCCGAAGAAGCCGTGCACACGGCGCGGGAGCAAGTTGCTGCGCTGATCAACGCCAAACCGGAAGAAATCCTCTTCACCAGCGGCGCCACCGAATCGGACAACATGGCGCTCAAAGGTATCGCCTGGGCCAACCGCGATCGCGGCCATCATATCATCACCACACCGACGGAACACAAAGCCGTGCTTGACACCTGTCATGCGCTCGAACGGCAAGGTTTTGAAGTCACCTATGTGCCGGTGGATGCGACGGGCCTGGTCGATCCTGATGATGTCCGCAAGGCGATCACGCCCCAGACGATACTCATTTCGATCATGTACGTGAACAGCGAGATCGGCACCATCGCTCCCCTGGCGGCCATCGGCGCTATCGCCCGAGAGCATGAAGTCTTGTTTCACAGCGACGCGGTCCAAGGCGTGGGCAAACTTCCCTGTGACGTGGATACCCTGAATGTCGATTTGCTGTCGATTTCAGCCCACAAAATCTACGGGCCCAAAGGCGTTGGCGCGTTGTACGTGCGCAAAACCCGGCCGGAACGTATCCAACTGCATCCTCTCATCGACGGCGGCGGCCATGAACGCGGTATGCGCTCTGGCACGCTGAACGTGCCCGGTATTGTAGGGCTCGGCACGGCGTGCACCGTGTGCCAGGACTGCTTGCCGCACGAGAGTCAGCGACTCGTGGAGTTGCGCCAACAGTTGTACAACGGACTGCTGGCCCGTGTGGACGATATGTACCTTAACGGCCATCCCGAGCGGCGAGTTCCGGGGAATTTGAATCTGAGTTTTGCCAGAGTGCAGGACGAATCTTTGCTCTTGAGCCTGCAGGATATTGTTGCCCTATCTTCCGGCTCCGCCTGCACGTCAGATTCGCACGAGCCGTCTTATGTACTGCAAGCGATTGGTGTGCCTGATCATCTCTCCCATGCGGCTATTCGCTTCGGCTTAGGACGGGAAACAACGACGGAGGAAATCGATATCGTCATCGACGCCGTGGCAGAGAAAGTCGCACGCTTGCGCGCCCTGGCACCGACCTAAGTGCTGCGCACCGCAATTATGGAGAATCTATGCTGGTCAAAGCGTTAACCATTGCCGGTTCCGACTCCGGAGGCGGCGCCGGCATTCAAGCCGATCTCAAAACGTTCGCCGCTCTCGGGGTGTACGGCATGAGCGCCTTGACGGCAGTCACGGCCCAAAACACGTGCGGAGTGACCGCCGTGCAAGCCATCGACGCCGAGGTGGTCTTGGCCCAAATACGTGCCGTGGTGTCAGATATCGGCACCGACGCCACCAAAACCGGTATGCTCTTTTCGGCCGATATCATTACCGGTGTCGCAGCTATAGTGCAAGAAATGCGCCTGCAACCGTTGGTCGTCGACCCGGTGATGGTGGCCACCAGCGGTGACCGGCTGTTACAACCGGAAGCGGAAGAAAGCTTACGCACCACGTTAGTGCCGTTGGCAACCATTATTACGCCCAATCTCGACGAAGTCGCCGTGTTGACCGGACAGAAGGTAACGAGCCTGGAAGCCATGCAAGCAGCGGCAGAGCAGCTTGTCGCCAACGGCGCTCAAGCCGTCCTCGTCAAAGGAGGGCATGCTATCACCAAAGCCATAGACGTGTTTTACGATGGTACAACCATGGAACTGTTACCAGGCGAAGTGGTCGAGACACCCAATACCCACGGCACCGGGTGTACCCTGTCTGCAGCCATTGCGGCGTACCTTGCGCGTGGTGCAACCTTACTCGAGGCGGCGCGGCAGGCGAAAGCCTACATTACCGGCGCGCTCAAACATTCGCTCAGTATTGGTCAAGGAAGCGGTCCGGTCGGCCATTTCTGGAACGCCACGCTGCACGCCTAATACATTATTTATGGAACATCCAACCGCACCGGGCACGCCGCACCTCCGATTGGTTCGTGCGGCGCCTCAGGGTCTGCCTGCCCACGGCGTCAAGCGTTTAGGGGTTTTAGGTGGGGCCTACAATCCCATCACTCATGCCCATCTGCTCATCGCCGAGACCGTGGTCGAATGCCTTGGCATCCACGAAGTGCTATTTTGTCTGCCGCAAGTGCCACCGCACAAAGATATCTTTGGCGCCTCGTTGGAGCAGCGACTCGCCATGATGCAGCTGGCGGTTGACGATCGGCCGTATGCCAGCGTCGGCCTCAGTTCACACGGGCTTTTCATTGATATGTATCAAGCCCTTTGTCACGTCTATCCGCCGGACACCGAGGTCTTTTTCATTACCGGACGCGACGCCGCAGAACGCATTCTCAGCTGGAACTACGACGACGCCGAAGCCGCTCTGCGGCAGATGTTCACGGCTTTTCACCTGGTCGTCTGCGACCGTGAGGGCGTGTTTCAGCTGCCCGACGATCCGTTATTGCAACCGTACCACGATCGTATTCATCGCTGTCCGGTCGCTACCAACCTCGATCATATCTCCTCGACCGCTGTGCGCCAGCAACTGCAACATGGGGACGCTATCGACGCGCTTGTTCCTCCGGCTGTCGCGGCCTACATTCAGCGTCACGGTCTCTACCGCGATCCGTAAACGCACGCATTGTGTTGCCAAAGCACCGTGGTATAATCGCGCACACAGGCGCGCCATGCATGGCGTGTATGAATCATCCGCCTTGTCTATCCGGCCCGAGGTCCGGCCTATGCACATTGGTATTATCGGTCTCCCCTCCTGCGGGAAAACCACCGTTTTCCAGACGTTAACGCAATCCGAGAGTCCCGGGACACGTTCCAGCGGGCAAGTCGAGACGCGTATTGTCCCGGTCCCCGATACGCGTCTCAACACCCTGACAGGCATGTTCACGCCCCGGAAAGTCACCCCGGCCACGATCGAGTTTGTGGACCCACTCATTGTCGGCCAACAAGGCATGCATTACGTCGAGAGCCTCCTGCCGCTTATGCGCGATGCCGATGCCTTGGCCCACGTCGTGCGGGCTTTTCATAACCCTGCAGTGCCGCATCCGCAAGGGGACGTCGATGCGCCGCGCGATTATCATCAGCTCAATAGCGAGTTGCTCCTCGCCGATCTGGCGGTCGTCGAAAAACGCTGTGAACGGCTTGCCAAAGACGTGCGTAAGATGAAGAGTCACGAGTTAGAGAGTGAGTACACTCTGCTGCTGCGGTGTCAGGAAGCCCTGGAAAACTCTCAGCCGCTACGCTATCTGGAACTCACGGAAGAAGAGCGCAAACGCTTGAGGGGTTTCGGCCTCCTCAGCAGTAAAGCGCAGCTCGTCGTCCTCAATCTCGACGAGGCCGCCATCCCCGATGAGGCGGAGCAGTTGGCGCACTTCAGGGCGCAGTTGGACGACCCCGCGTTGAATGTGATTCCCGTATACGGCAGCATTGAGAGTGAAATCGCCCAGCTTGATCCCGAGGAGGCCGCAGCCTTCTTACAGGATTTGGGCCTGGAACAATCTGGACTGGATCGTTTCATCCGGGCCTCCTACCATCTCCTCAACTTGTGCTCGTTTTTCACCGCAGGCGAAAAAGAAGTGCGAGCTTGGACGATTACCCACGGTATGCCGGCCCAACAAGCCGCCGGGGTGATTCACTCCGACATGGCACGCGGCTTTATCCGTGCCGAAGTGACCCATTATGACGATCTCATTGCCGGTGGATCGTTTGCCAAAGCCCGCGACGCCGGGAAACTCCGCCTTGAAGGCAAAGAGTATCCGGTGCAGGACGGCGATGTGCTCGTCATCCGCTTTAATGTGTAATGTATGATGTCGCGATGCTTTGCACCGCTTCACCGCTCACGCAAGGAGACAGACCATGAGCAAAGCCCTGGAGGGCGTTCGGATCTTGGATATGACGCACGTGCAATCCGGTCCGTCGTGCACGCAGATTTTGGGATTTCTCGGTGCCGATGTCATCAAGATCGAACCGGCCGGACGTGGGGACATTACCCGCGGCCAGCTGCGCGATCTCCCGGACGTCGACAGCCTCTATTTCACTATGTTGAATTGCAACAAGCGCAGCATGACCTTGAATCTCAAGTCCCCCCAAGGCAAAGAAATCTTCACGGAGCTGCTGAAAACCGGCGACGTGCTCGCCGAGAACTTTGGCCCGGGCGTGCTTGACCGCCTCGGCTTTTCCTGGGAAACGATTCAATCGATCAACCCGGGCCTGATCTACGCCTCGATCAAAGGCTTTGGTTTGTCCGGTCCGAATAGTCATCTCAAAGCCTATGAATCCATCGCCCAGGCCATGGGCGGTTCGATGAGCACGACCGGCTTAGAAGAGTCCGTACCCCTGTGCACCGGCGCGCAAATCGGCGATTCAGGCTCCGGCATCCATACTGTGGCCGCCATCCTTGCCGCGCTCTACCACCGCACCCACAGCGGACGCGGACAACGTGTGGAGGTCGCGATGCAAGACAGCGTTCTCAACCTCGTGCGGGTCAAACTGCGCGATCACCAACGGCTGCAACATGGCCCGTTGAACGAATATCCCACTAAAACCTTCGGCTCCGCGGTGCCGCGATCGGGGAACGCCTCCGGTGGCGGCCATCCGGGCACGGCCCTCAAGTGCAAACCCGGCGGCCCGAATGATTACATTTACGTGGTGTTTCAGCCGCAAATCTGGGAGCCACTGCTCAAAACCATGGGGCGTGACGATCTCATTGGCGATGCACGCTATAGCACGCCTGCGGCCCGGCTCGAACGTCTCGACGAGGTGTATAGTTTGGTCGAGGAGTGGACGACACAGTACACCAAGTTTGAGGTGACGGAGCGCTTGAACGCTATTAATGTGCCCTGTGGGCCGGTCATGGACACGCAGGACTTAATGAACGATGCTCACCTCAAAGAACGGCAAATGATCGTGGAAGTCGACCACCCGGAACGTGGCACGTTCACCACCGTTGGCAGTCCGCTCAAGCTGTCTGACTCACCGGTCGAGATCCAGGCGTCGCCGCTCTTGAGCGAACACACAGCCGACATCCTGCAAGAAGTCCTCGGCTACACCGAAGAGGAAGTCTCAAAGCTCCGGGCCGAAGGGGTGGTCTAACTATCGCAGCGATGACTCGACGACAGGAACGATCGTACACGGGCTCTGCGACGGCACAAAGCGGAAGGTCTGCTGTACGAGCGCATCGAGCGTCCGTATCACCACCTGCGGCGGCAGGTTCTGCAGCGTCAAGGGCTGCGGAACCTGCGGTTGGAGCACACAGGCACGACGACTCCGAGGTCCCCACACATACGGAGACGTTGGCCCGAAGAGCGCTAAGACGGCAGAGCCGGCGGCGGCGGCAAGATGACTCACGCCCGAGTCATGTCCAATCACAACCTGACAACGGGCGAAGAGTGCCGCGAGATGTGGCAGGGGCATCTGCCGGACACAATGCCACGACGCCGGGATACTCTGCAGTAAGCGGTCGAGCATGCGTTCCTCTTCGGCAGGGCCACAGATGACCAGTCCTGGCATGCCCCGCTGCGTCGCCCACGTCATCACTTCCCGCCATCCTTCTACAGGCCAGAGTTTGTGGTGTCCGCCACTTCCGGGGTGCACCGCGATAACCCCGGACATGGGCAAACCTGCCTCCTGCCAGACACGCTCAGCCACAGCATCTGCCTCTCCGTCGACATAGACACACGGGGACGGATCAGCACCTGCAGGAATCCAGTCGGCCACAGCCTGCAGGAGGTGGTCTGTGATATGTCGGCTCCCATCCGGGTGTGGCGCCCAAACGATCACCTCACCCGGACACGCACGCCGCAGGTTCACGGCCAACGCGGTATCCCGCACCGGCACATACGAGACGATATGCGTCCACGACTGCAGGTACGTTGTCAATGCAGCCGGAAGTTGCCCCACGTCCTGGAATGCACGATAGAACCCCACCGCATCCATATCGGTGACCCGATCCGCGTAGCGCGGATGGCGCGCCAGTACTGCACGGCTCGGCTGCCCCATAACTTCGATCCACGCCTGCGGCATGGCACGACGTAAGGCACGCAAAACCGGAAGCGTCACCACAAAATCTCCCACCGCGCCCCCTCGGATCACGAGGATACGCGGCGCGCATGTTTTCTTCCCCATTTTGACGGCTACCACTTTTCTTTTCGCGAATCCACGTGTACGCTACATGCACCTATGCTGGAGAACGCGTATTCCCTCATACGCGACCGACAACGTCAAGGGTTTGTTTGCATTCTCCAAGCCCTATCAGTACACTACTAGCCTGGCCCACACGAAATTGGCACACTCACACCAGCATCTAGTCGGGGAGTGGCCACTTATCCTGCCACGTACCAGGATGCTTTCTTCCTGCCGTCGTGCAGGGCGCCAGCAAACACATGGCCACACGCGACGACAGATAGACAAAGGATTGCACTATGCCGATTTTTGAATATCAATGCGAGGAATGTCAGACGGTTTTCGAACGCATCACCTTCGGAGCGTCATCCGGGACAACGCCTGCCTGTCCCGAATGTACCAGTCCGCACACTGCCAAACGGCTCTCGACGTTCAGCACCAATACCGGCGCAACTATGGCCACCGCGCCTTCCGGGCCGCCGGCGTTCACGTGAGCCAACTAAGCACGCGTGATCGGTGATCGCGCGCGACATACTGCCCTCAATGGTTGACTCCTCGCGTCCTCTGCCGTACGCGGCTTGTGCAACCACAAGGACCCAACAACAATCATCTCGCCCCACAAAGGAACGTCGGAATGCATCTTCGGATTAAGGACCGGCAGAAATGCACCATCCTGGTCACGACGTGTGCGCTCTACGTGCTGACCATGAGTCTTGCCATCATCTACCGGGAAGCCCGCTTCGCCCTGTGGTTTATCGTGCCGTTGAGCCTGTTGCATCTCTATTTCTACGGCATTATCCATGAGCTCACCCATAATAATGTGTTTGCCCGCGTCAAGACGAACATTTTCGCCGGACGTCTTCTCTGCCCGTTGAATCTCGTGTCGTTCCATACCTTCAAGACCGTGCACTTGCAGCATCATCGCTTCGCCCAAGTTCCGCAAATCGACCCCGTATGCACGTTGAACAAACACGGGGAATCGTACCACCCCCTGCGGTACCTGCTGATTTGGCCCTATCACGCCATACGGTGGTACATACAGCACATTTCCCACCACAAGCAGCGCCGCTGGTTATGGACCACATATATCTTGTATACTGCCGCCCTGTACAGTCTCTTTGTCATTGGCTATTTCGTCGGGGTATTACCATTCATGCTGCTCTTCTGGGGACTGCCGGTGTATATCGGGACGGTGTTTCTCATTGGCATTCGAAACCTGATCGAGCACTACGGCTGTGACGCGTCACGGTATCGCACGTCACGTACCGTCACGAGTCCTGTGCTCAACAAACTGACGTTCAACAGCTTTCTCCATCTCGAGCATCATCTCTGGCCCAATGCCTCCATTCAACAGCTTGCAGAACTCCACGAACGGAACCGCGAGCTCTATCGGGAAAAGCAAGCCTTTATCGTGTAGACCGTACACGCAAGACGGACAAGCCCCATGAGTACGATCACTCTCGACCAGGTTACGCCGCAAGCCGGCATTCGTGGCGGACGGATTACCGTCCGCTGCCAGGGACTGAATATCGACGCACTCGATACCTGCAGTGTGGTATTCGGCACGACGCCGGCGCGTCCGGCATGCGTCGCACCGACACTCGTCATTGGCACGATCCCACCGGTCACCGATACAGACGTGGTACAGCTTGCTCAAGGCGACGCTACCAGCAACACTCTACCGTTTCACGTCGGCACGGTTTTGGCGGAGAATCTCCATCCGATGTCCAATCCCGCCGTCGACCGCTACGGCATGATCTTCACGACCATCAGTGGCACGAAAGGGCAGCAGGTTCCCGCCTCGCTCTACCGCGTCACTCCGGCGGGCAATGCGGAGCCGTTCGTCTCCGGCATTCTCAATCCCACCGGCCTCGCCTTTGCTCCGGATGGTGCCCTCTACGTCAGCAGCCGGCACACCGGCAAAGTGTTACGCGTGAACGAGTCCGGCACCGTATCGACCGTCGCCGAAAATCTCGGTATCGTTACCGGGCTCGCGTTCAATTCCCAGGGGCAGCTCTACGTTGCCGATCGACGCGGGACGATTCATCACCTCTCCGAGACCGGTGAGACGCGTACCTTTGTGTCTGATCTCGAACCAAGCATCACCGCCTATCACTTGGCGTTTGACAACGACGACAGACTCCATGTGAGTTATCCAACGCTGTCCGGGTCTGATACTGTCATGTGCATCGACCCTGACGGGACCAGACACACCGTCATAGACAATTTAGGGCGTGCTCAAGGACTTGCCTTCGATACAGCGGGGAATCTCTATATCGTTGCCCATGTTGCCGGCGAAGGCGGGGTCATCAAACGAACCCCGGACGGCACGGTCGAACATTTTGTCACCGGGGCCAATCTGGTCGGCCTGGCTTTTGGGCTAGACGGCGAGATGTTTTTGACTGACAATAGTGCGCTTTACAAACTCGACCTTGGCATACACGGACGCCTGCTCGCCTAGATGATTGTTTCCCATAATGGGAAGCACCTATCCATGGCAGGCGGAGTCATACGCTCCATGCACACGCTAAACCGGGCCACACGACATTGGCACACAGACGTCAGGGCGCTAGCGCCCGTCGCGGCATGTTCCGAGGGTCGGGTAGACGCATCTTCTATGGTTTGACTTAGCGTGCGGAGGAATCATACCGTGCGGAAAATGAAAATTGGCACCGTGCTCTTCGATCAGGCCAAAGGGGCGGCGGTGATCACCCTGTTGGAAGAAGAAGGCAACCGGATGCTGCCGGTGTTTATCGGCATCCCTGAAGGCATAGCGATTTTTCGCGAAATCAACCGTGCACCGTCACAACGGCCACAACTCCATGATGTGTTCTACAACATCTTCCAAGGCCTGCAGACACGCGTTGAGAAAATCGTGGTGGATACCTTGAGTGACACCACGTTCTACGCCCGGGTGTATTTGCGCCATCAAGATACCCCGGTTATCGCCGATGCCCGTCCCAGCGACGCCGTGGCGCTGGCAGTCAAATTTCAGGCCCCGATCTACGTTGCGGATGCTGTGTTGGAAGCTGCTGGCAAACGCGGGGATTTTCTCGTTGCCACGGGCGAAGGCGAGACCACCACCAGCGAGGCCTCGAGCGAGGAGGATGTGCAGTCATGGTTGGAGGACATTCGTCCGGAGGATTTCGCGGACCCGCAATAAACGTTGGAACCGAAGGAGCCGCACATGGCTGACATGCCCGAAGAGGAATTTATTTACGAAGATCATTCCGGGCTACCCGACATCCTGCCGATTTTTCCCCTCCCCAACGTCGTGCTCCTGCCGAACGCGAGTTTACCGTTGTTCATTTTTGAAGAGCGCTATAAACACATGGTACGGGACTGTCTCGAGGGCAATCGCTATCTCTCGGTTGCCCTACTGCACAAAGGCTGGGAGCAACAACAGGGTCCGCCACGTCCGTACCCCACGGCTGGATTCGGCCGCATTGTGCGCGCCTCGCGCCTCCCAAATGATTGTATAGATATCATTCTCCAGGGCATGGGGCGGATCACGATGACCGCGTTCCACGACGACCGGGCCTATTTGCGGGCGTCAGTGGAGCTCTTGCAGCCGATCGCACCTGAGGGGCAGGAACTCACGGCCCGTGCAGAGACTATGCGTCAGCGCTTTCTCGCGCTCTTGGATACGAAAGGGATCTCCGCGCTGGAACTGCGCACCAGCCTGAAACTTTTAGCCAGCCCGATCGATCTCGTCTTCTTCATGACTGCGCACTTGCCACTGGATCCGTATGTCAAACAACAGATCCTGGAACAGCCGAAAGTTGAGGCACAAATTGAACAGCTTCTCGAAATTCTCGGGAGCTCCCTCGGCTCGCAACTCAACTGAACGCCCCGTGCTGGTGGCGTAACGATGCCACGGACCTCAAGGCGCCAGCTTGTGCGGCAGCGGCCGGTGCGTAAAGGGCTTGGCGTGCGGTCCAACATAATCGGCCACCACCTGCCCTGTCCCGACAAGACGATATTGGTAGATAACCAGGCCGTCCAAGCCCACGGGACCACGCGCATGCGTTTTGTTGGTGCTAATGCCGACTTCTGCCCCCTTGCCAAAGCGAAACCCGTCCGCAAAACGCGTCGAGGCATTTTGCATTACCGAGGCTGCATCGACACGCGCGAAGAAGTAATCTGCCGCGCTTTGCGCTTCGGTAATGATCGTCTCGGTATGGCCTGATCCGTGCCGATTGATATGGGCAACAGCTTCTTCGAGACTCTCCACCACCCGCACCGACACAATCAAATCGAGATATTCCGTGTCCCAATCCGCCGCCGTTGCCGGGGTGCTCTCCGGTATCAGCACAGCCGTCGCCGGACAGGCACGGATTTCTACCTGCGCCTGGCGATACGCCGCGGCAAGCTGCGGCAAGAACTCCGCGGCGATCTGGCGGTGCACCAACACGGTTTCCACGGCATTACACACGGCGGGATACTGCACTTTGGCGTCATAACAAATGGCCACGGCTTGCGCCAGATCGGCATGGGCATCGACATAGGCATGACACAGTCCATCGGCATGGCCAAGCACCGGCACGCGGGTATGTTCCTGAATGTACCGCACAAAGTCATTACTACCGCGTGGGACAAATAAATCGATGTACTCATCAAGGGCGAGCAGGGCATGCACATCGTCCCGCGTTTCCACCATCTGCACCGCATCAACATTCTCGGGATCCACACTGGCGATCGCCGTGCGTATCATCTCGCCTAGGACAGCATTCGACGCCTGTGCCTCGGAGCCCCCCTTCATGATCACCGCATTGCCGGCCTTCCAGCAGAGCGAGGCAATCTGTGGCACGGCATCCGGACGCGACTCGAAAATAGCGCCGATCACGCCGATCGGACACGTGATCCGCGAGAGCTCCAGCCCTGTATCCAATTCCAAAGCGTCGACAACGCGCCCAACGGGATCAGGGAGGTCCGCGACACTGCGCACGCCCGTTGCCATCCCGCGGATTTTGTCATCGGTGAGCTTCAAACGGTCCAGTAATGGCTGCGACATGGTGCCCTGCTCAACCAGCCGTCTGGTACGCTCGACATCCTGGCAATTGGCCTCGAGGATCTTGCGGTGATCCTGCTCCAACATATCGGCCATGGCGTATAACGCCTGATTTTTCACCGCCGTCGAGAGCGTACCGAGACGCCACGACGTCTCCTGTGCCCGAGCTGCTATCTCGTGTACCTGCATACGCCCTCCATTCTCTCTCGTGCTGTACACCGCCATTACTCTTGGCGTGCTATCTTCTCTCGTTCCCGTCGAAATCGTCCTTCCCCCCATAGGGTTGGGATTCCGGCGAGGCTTCTTCCCGATCCCGCCGTATAGTCTCCAGCGTGTTTTCCAAGGCCTCCAGCCTCTCTTGACGCGTCGGCTCCTTCCCAGACGTGATCTGGACAGTGAGTGGAAAGCCGACAAAGCCACTCGAGGCAGACGAGCCGAGCAGGTCAATGGCAGTGATATAATACTCCAACGAGGTCCCCGTCATTTCCCAATCCGGCACAACAGCACGATACGTCTCTTCGCCATGCTGGCGCATTCTGAGTGCCGTAAAATCGCGCTCACCCGGCTTGCGATAATACACTTTGGCTTCCCGAACGCCCGCCGGCGAGGCAATTCGTGCTTCGATGAGCAGTGGATAGCCACGCAGTTGTAGACGGGTAAACGGTGCGTGCTCAATGGTCACCAAGGCCTGCCGTTTCCCTTGCGCAAACCCCGACAGGCTCGCGAGGCTCAGCAACACACCGCACCACAGGCACACTCGTAACGCTTGTCGTCTGGTCACGTCTCGCTTTCCCATGCAGAACAGCCTTTATTTTTGTGTACCTTATCTCGCGCGATAATGCTTCAAGGCCTCAGGCATCCACCCCCGCAACTGTTTGATACGGGTCGTCCCGGACGGATGGGTCGAAAGAAACTCCGGCGGTCCTTGTCCTTTCTTGCCGCCTGCCATACGCTCCCAAAACGGCACAGACTCACGCGGATCATAGCCGGCTTTGGCCATCAAAATGAGTCCGATATGATCGGCTTCCGACTCCTGCTTGCGACCAAAAGGCAACTGCACCCCGACACCATAGGCCGTCGCGATGCCCTGCACGATCATCGGATTACTCGTGCCCAACCCGACCTGTACCGCGGTCAGTCCAAACTGTGCGATCATCGATTGGCTCACACGCTCCCCACCGTGTCGCGCCAGGGCATGCGCCACTTCATGCCCCATCACCACAGCAAGCCCGTCCTCGGTTTGGGTGTATTTGAGAATGCCGGTGTACACCGCCACCTTCCCCCCCGGCAAGGCAAAGGCATTCGCCACATCCTTCTCTACGACCCGAAACTCCCATTGGAAGTCCGGGCGGTCTGCCACCTTGGCAATGCGCTCGCCGACCCGGCGCACCATCGCATTGATCTGCGGGTCTTGCGACAGTGTTTCTTCCTTGAGAATTTCATCATAGGCCTGCAATCCCATCTGGGTCTCTTGGGCTTGCGAGAGCAGAATCAACTGTTTCCGGCCAGTAATCGGTGCGCTCTGGCACGCCCACAACCCCACCGCACACAACACCCCTAGACTCCAGACAAGCCGTGCCCGGTACCGAGTGATGTACATGCGGACGGCCCCCATATCATGCCTCCTCATCCTTGACGTCGCCGGTGTAGTGCTCGACACGGTCTTTGTACGCTACGCGCCCCTGCGCCGATCGGCATGGCAACCGCCTTCCAGCTCTCTACCTCAAGATGTCTTATGAGACGACGGATTATGGCACATTCATAGCAGGATTGCAGCAGAAGTAATGCCTGATAATGAGGCGACGAAGTACTGACATCTTGTGCATTTCAGGCTTGACAGGCCTTCTTCTTCAACCCATAATGGCCGTTTAACATCGGTCTTTTTCCATAGAAGAAGCAGACATTTTTTCCTCGCACCTCAGACACACGTGCAGTGACAACCTGTCTCCCCACCTACGGAGAGGTGTCGCATCTCATCGCCGCGAGGAGAGAGGTCTCTTTCGCAAAAGGCACACATATATCACACGTTGCACACATGTCACGTGTGATAACTGCGATACATTGCTAGCGGGCAATACCCCTGCAGCAGTCCGACAGCGCGAAGTCCGCAAATGTTGTAACACTTCGTACCATTCCCACGAAGCCTCTCTCGCCCAACGCCCGAACCGGGGAGTGTAACCACAGAGGGCCTGAGAGGTTTTGCTGCCGTACAAGAAGGGTATGTCTATGACGAAACCTGGTATCCCGCCCAAACAGGGCCTGTATGATCCTCAATTTGAACACGATGCGTGCGGTATCGGTTTCGTCGTCCATATTCAAGGCGAAAAAACGCATGCAATCGTCGAGCAAGCCTTAACGGTTTTGAAAAATCTCGACCATCGCGGTGCCTGTGGATGTGAAGAAAATACGGGTGATGGCGCGGGTATTCTGTTGCAGGTACCGCACACGTTCTTGGCGCACACGTGTGCGCCAAGCGGCCTCCACCTCCCCGCAACCGGCCAATACGGCGTCGGGATGGTGTTCTTACCGCCGGATGATACCCACCGGCACGCGTGTGAGCAGCACTTCGAAGCGATTGTCCGCGAAGAAGGGCACGACGTGCTCGGGTGGCGTGATGTGCCGACGGACAACAGCAGCCTTGGCGCCACCGCGCGGTCGTGTGAACCGACCATCCGCCAGATCTTTATTGGTCGCCCGGCAGCGTTACAGGACGACATGGCCTTTGAACGGAAGTTGTATGTTATCCGGCGTCGGGCCGAAAATGCTATCCGCTATGGCGACATGCCGGGTGGCGACTATTTCTATGTGCCCAGCCTGTCATACAAAACGATCATCTACAAAGGCATGCTCACGCCGTGGCAAGTGCCTATGTTTTACCCGGATCTCGCTGATCCGCGTCTGGAAACTGCTATTGGTGTGGTCCATTCCCGTTTCAGTACCAATACGTTCCCGAGCTGGGAGCGTTCTCACCCGTATCGCTATCTGATTCACAACGGTGAAATCAACACCCTACGGGGCAATGAGAATTGGATGCACGCCCGCCAGGCAACGCTCGCCTCGGAGCTATTCGGCGAGGATCTCCCCAAGCTCTTCCCCATCATTCAAGAAGATGGGAGTGATTCCGCCAAATTTGATAACTGCCTCGAATTCCTCGGGCTCGGTGGACGCTCCCTCCCGCATGCGATGATGATGATGATCCCGGAACCGTGGGAGAACCATGACAGCATGCCGGACGACAAACGCGCCTTTTACGAATTCCACAGTAGCCTGATGGAGCCGTGGGATGGTCCGGCGTCGATCGCCTTTACTGACGGCGTTCGTGTCGGTGCCGTGTTGGATCGGAATGGCTTACGGCCGTCCCGGTACTATGTCACCAAGGATGACCTGGTTATTATGGCCTCGGAAGTCGGTGTACTCGAGGTCGAGCCGGAACGTGTGTTGGAAAAACGCCGTCTACAACCAGGACGGATGTTCCTCGTCGACACGGAAGAAGGCCGGATCATTAGCGATGACGAACTGAAACAGCAGATTGCCTCCGCCCAACCGTACCAGCAGTGGCTGGATACGCACCTCATCCGTTTCGATGACTTACCACATGTGGCGGATGAACCGCCACCCCATGACCATCAGGCCACGCTGCAGCGGCAACAAGCCTATGGCTACAGTTTCGAAGACCTGCGCGTGAATATTGGTCCGATGGCGCTGAACGGCATTCAGCCTATCGGCTCTATGGGCACCGACACACCGCTCGCGGTGCTGTCCGACAAGCCACAACTCTTGTATAACTACTTCAAGCAACTGTTCGCGCAAGTCACCAATCCGCCCATTGACCCCATTCGGGAAGAGCTGATTACGTCAACCACGCTGACAATCGGTCCGGAAGGCAATCTGCTCGAGCCAACCCCGGACAATGCGCGGCAGATTCGGCTGTCGATCCCGATCGTAACCAACGCCGAGCTGACAACATTACGGAACGCGAATCTTCCCGGTCTCACTACCGTGACGTTACCGATCCTCTTCAAGCCAACCGATGGAAGTGCAGGACTCGAGCAGGCTCTGCATGCCTTGTTCCAGTCGGCAGATCAGGCAATTGCAGACGGTGCGGGCATCCTGATCCTCTCGGATCGTGGCGTCGATCGTGATCATGCGCCCATACCGGCGTTGTTGGCATCGGCGGGGCTGCACCATCATTTGATCAGACAAGGCTCGCGGACACGCGTGGGACTGGTCCTCGAATCGGGTGAGCCACGCGAAGTGCATCACTTCTGTTTGCTGCTCGGCTACGGCGTGCAGGCGATCAATCCGTATATGGCCTATGAATCGCTGCATGACATGATTTGTGAAGGGGTGCTGACAAACATCACCTATAAAGATGCCGTGAAGGGCTATATCAAAGCCGCGGTCAAGGGCGTGGTCAAAGTCATGTCCAAGATGGGTATCTCGACGATTAAGTCCTACTGCGGCGCGCAAATCTTTGAAGCGGTCGGTTTGGGACAAGAACTAATCGACCAGTACTTTACCTGGACTCCATCACGTGTCGGCGGCATCGGCTTAGCCGAGATGGCTCGCGAAGCCCAGCAGCAGCATGCGAAGGCATTCCCCACTATTGCGGTCAACGGTCACACTCTCGAAGTACAAGGACAATACCAGTTTCGGAAGGACGGAGAGCTCCATCTGTTCAATCCGAAAACCATTCACCTCCTCCAGAAGGCCTGCCGGAATAACGATTACGCCACATTCAGAGAGTATTCCAAGCTCATCGACGACCAATCGGAGCGTTTGGCGACCTTACGCGGTTTGATGGACTTCAAATGTGCCTCGGAACCCATACCATTAGAGGAAGTCGAGCCGGCTGCGGACATCATGAAGCGCTTCAAAACCGGGGCGATGTCCTACGGCTCCATTAGTCAAGAAGCGCATGAAGCCCTCGCCATTGCCATGAATCGCATCGGCGGGAAGAGTAATACCGGTGAAGGCGGGGAAGACCCAGCGCGGTACACGCTCGATGCCAACGGCGATTCGCGCAATAGCGCCATCAAACAGGTTGCCTCAGGTCGTTTCGGCGTAACCAGCGAATACTTGACGCAGGCCCGCGAGCTCCAGATCAAGATGGCGCAAGGCGCGAAGCCTGGCGAAGGGGGGGAATTGCCGGGCCG
>CAJIAL010000698.1_pt1 | contig 18571 bp, 16 predicted proteins | sample 9199091 | NCBI WGS metagenome assembly CAJIAL01 (sample SAMEA7708270, study PRJEB35096) | sediment metagenome | biome: marine neritic benthic zone biome [ENVO:01000025]; feature: sediment [ENVO:00002007]; material: shallow marine sediment [ENVO:03000034] sea grass bed [ENVO_01000059] ... | reverse complement strand
GTCCCGATGGCCAAGGCGACCGTCAAGGCGACCGGCAATCCTTCGGGAATGGCCGACACGGCCAAGGCGACTGCAAAAAGAAACATGTCGTGAACGCTGTGGTTGTGCAGTACCACACCGAGAACGGCGACCGCGCAGGCCGCCGCCAGCACCGCAGCGGCCACAACGTGGGTAAACCGTTCCAAACGCTCGATCAGCGGTGGCTTCCCGCCGGTCGCGCTCAAGACGTCTAATGCTAACTGGCCTACATGCGTGGCCGGGCCGGTCGCCACAACCAGGCCTTGGGCTCGCCCCCGTACGACGATGGAACCGGCAAACGTCATGTTGCGTCGATCACCAACGGGCGTCGACGCGTCTCCAGTCCACGTGGGGTCTTTCGCAACCGCCAACGATTCGCCCGTCAAGAGTGACTCGTCTATTTCGAGCCCGTGCGCTGAAACGAGCCGCAAGTCCGCCGGCACACGATTGCCGGACTCCAGCCAGACAGTATCCCCCGGCACGACGTTTTCGGCGTCGATTTCGCAAACTTCACCGTCTCTCACGACGGCGGCACGGATGTGCAGCAGTTGCTGCAACGCACGTGTGCTCTTCTCGGCGCGCCACTCCTGGTAACCTCCGATCAAAGCATTCAGACCAAGAACCGCGGCAATGAACCCGGCGTCGGTTGACTCGCCGATCGCGACCGAAACCACCGCAGCAACGCCAAGGATGTAAATCAACGGGCTGCGGAATTGCCGAAGCACAATCTGCCACCAGGTCGGCGGTGGTGCGTGGGGCAACCCATTTGGTCCATATTTCACAAGACGCGCAGCCGCTTCCGACGCGGTCAGACCGGCAGGCGTTCCATCCAATGCGTGTTCCAGCGACGGTAGGTCGAGTGCGTGCCAAGCGTTAATCTGTTGCGATTGGTGCTTCATCAGTCCATCCGTTGTTGCCCCGTGGCGAACCAACGTGCAACATTCCAGGTTGGGTTTCTCATGCGCCCCCACAGCGAGATCGGGTGAGAGCCGGAGCCCTTCGATAATGGGTGGCGGCTTGTGGTCGAAACGCACGTCGTAGCGACCGAAGCGGTTCAGATGCTCCGTCCGGTAGGGCGAAAAAGTGGCATGATCTCAGGCGTTATCCTGTAGCCCTCACCAACCAGCTCCTGGAAAATGCGCATCATCGACACCACGTTATGAAAGACGACTAAATTGGCCACCAAATGATTGTACCGGATCACCTTGCGTTGCTCTTCCCGATTGTTGGACAGATCACACCCTCCCCGCCAAAGGCAGTCCACTGCACAAACTGGGGCTCCACCTGCTAACGCCGGATAATCGCACATGTTCCATTATCCGGCAATTGCAGGTGGGACCCCAGGTGGACGTGTTCGCCGATGTACGACCACTGGACACCCTGCGCGTGGCCAAGAGTCCCTTTGCCAAGGTGGTGAAAGAACGTGGCGCCCTCCGAAACATCCTTGGTCTGTTCAACATGCGCAAAGCGGGAAGTCCGTGGCGTGACCGGCGGCTACGCCAGGCCGCGAACCATGCCATCAAGCGGGCTCATCTGATCCGTTACGCTGCCAAAGGCAATGGGGTGATACTCCCCGCCCTGCTGCCCCCAAGGGCTTTTGGGTACGATCCCACCCTGAAGCCGTATGCCTTCGATCCTGTGAGAGCGCAACGTCTGCTACGGGAGGCCAGCCATCCCAATGGCTTGGCCCTCACCCTTATCGCACCGCATAGTCTGGTGGTGCAAGCCACGGTCGTCAGCAAGATAGTGGAACACGTCGGGTTTACCGTACATCTGGAGTTGCTGGATATGCGTACCATGCACTGGCGGACACACCTCTACAATGTTCCGGCACAGGTGCGCGCCAATCCCACCTTTGACCCGGTGGAGGCGCGACATACGTGGGATATTGCCTTGAAGTCCACACAGTTAACAGGCTCGCTCGCTGCCGTATTTCCGACACCTGTGTATCGTGTGTTTGCCCTCGATGGACACTCCGATTGGGTCATCGAGCATCCCACACTCCGTGATCTTTATAAGCGGCTCATCCCCACCACAGAACAAGAACAGCAGCGCACGCTGATTCATCAGATGGAGCGGCACACGCGTGATCAGGCTTATTTGCTCTTCCTCTACAATCTCATTCAGCTCTACGCGGCAAACAAGCACGTCACGTTTGACCCCCATCCTTCAGGTAATTGGTTACTGTCGACGACATCGCTAACCGGGGAGCACTGGTCCATGCGCCAGACTGAGACGATGAGCGTGGGTGCCGTCTCCACCCACGAGCAGACGACACCTCAGAGCCGTTTGCCGTTGAACGACAACCTCCAGCGCCCCGAGGGTGACGGTCCCTTTCCGGCGGTGATGTTGGTGTCAGGCGGTAGTGGGTTCTCCACGTTCACCATGACGCATGCCCGTTACATGGACGCCGCTAGGCAGCTCCAGGCCCAGGGATACGTCGTTCTGTTCGTAGATACATTGGGGCGCGTGACCTGGCGTCGTGTCGAAAGGGTGTGTCACGCCAGGAAGTGGCGCACGACGTCATGACCGCGGCGGCCTACTAACAGACGCTGCCCTTTGTCAAGGCTTCGGCTATCAACGTCATCGGTTGGTCGTTTGGGGGAGAGCGCGCGCTTGCTGCCCTCAACAGCACGGATAGGAACGCGCCTTCGCCGGTGCAGTCAATTGTCATCTATAGACCCAAGTGCCGCAAGGTACAGCCGTGGCGAGCCAAGGTTCCGGTTCTCATACTGACGGGTGCCTTGAACGACATCAACCCTCCGACACATTGCCACACCCTAGCCGATAAACTCCCCCCTGAAATGCCCGTACATATCCGAGTGTTTCCAGAGGCTCGACATGGCTTTGATTTTCCCGGCTTACCACCGCTGCTGAAGGTCGGCAAAGGTCGTACCATGGGCTATCATCCAGAGGCGGCAGCCGCCGCCTGGGAGGAGGTTCAGCGGTTTTTGAGACGTTGACCAGCGTATCATCACCCTCCTCAGGATTAGCAGAACAAGCGTAAGCGAGCTTTATGCTTGTCTCTAACAAGATGCGTCAGTCAAAGCTAACAGTAAGAAGGCAGTAGTGGAGCCCGAAAAGGCCCGACAATATCCTATCTTGGATAAGCGACGCCTTGTTGATCACGCGTGTAATTTTTTACACGAACTCTGCACATATCTCGGTAGGGGGTGTTATTTTTTACACGAATGCCGCATCGCTCCCTGTCATACCCGCTGTCATAGGTCGCAGGGATCTTCTCGACGACACCCGTGGTGTCTTTGGGCCGCTCGATACCGGTCTGCTCCAAGTGCGCCACGGTCAACTGCGCCATAGGCACGGCTTGCTGCTTGTCGTTGCTCTCAGCGGTGACGTCACAGGCCACAATGATCTGGTAGCCACCATCGACACTGGCTTGGGCATTGCCACAATAGTCCCACCCTGTATTATTGGTCTGCATGAGGTGCAACTCGGGGTCGGTGAAGCGCATCTGCGCTGTGTCCCCAGGCGTCTCGTCGACCTCTTTAGGCACTCTTCCACGACGTTTGGTGCCTGTGCGCTTTCGTGCCGCTTCGGCCTCAGCACGTCGTGTGCGCTCTGCCTCTGCTTCGGCTTTGGCCCGCGCCTCCACACGCTGCATGGCCGCCTCGATGGTGGCCAAGCGGTCTGCACGGCGCGACAACTCGGCGGGCAACTCCTCACCCCGGCGGCTGCCCAGAGCGGCATCGTCCTCGGCGTCTTGCTGGGACGCTTGGGTGACCAAGGCCTCAATCTCTTCGCGCACCCGCTCGACTTCTTTCTGCATAGAGCCATAGCTCATGGCTGTATGCCGCGACGCGTTGCCCTGGAGTTTGGTGCCATCGGTCGCCACATTGCCCAGCGTCACCAAACCCGACTCGCCCGCGATCCGCAGCACCTGCACAAAAACATCGCACAAGGCCGCCAGATGCACCTTGCGAAAGTCACTGCTCGTACGAAAATCCGGCCGATCCTCGCCCACAATCGCGATGCATGCCAGGTTGCGCTCGCATGCCCGGGCAATCTTGCGACTCGAAAAGACCCCCACACAGTAGGCATACAGCAACAAGCACACCATCATCTGCGGGTCAAACGGTGGCGCCCCACGGGTTTCAGCTTCATAGAGGGCATAGAAGCGGCTCACATCCAAATGGGGCACGGTATCAAGCACGAAAAACACCAGGTCGTCCTGCGGCAATTTGGCCTCAAGGCTATGGGCTGCATGCCGGTAGTGCTCGGGCTCCCAGGGCCGATACGATTTCCCACGGGCATCGCTCATCATCGGTCTCCGCACGTCGGTGTGACACAAGGCTCAATAACAGAGAGGCGTTATGATCACGATTCCTGTAACCAACGGCAACCATCGGCTACTCAACAGAGGCTTTCTCGGACAGCCTCCTAGACTTCATGAACTCAACAATCCGTTCGAATTATTGGGCGCTGAGCTTGCGACCGAAACACTACGAATAGCCTTCTCCAAATCAATGCGCGAATGGTCGGAACTGTTCGGCGTTATCTGCTTTTCGCAAGGTTCATCCAACCCTCTTCTGTGGAGCCATTATGGAGATCGTCACCGCGGGATGTGTCTCGGATTCAACCTCGCGGACCAGTACATAATGCCCATCACCTATAGCGCAGACCGTTTGAAACTAGATATCGAAAGGCGATTTTCCGAAGGAACGCTCGACGAAAGCATTATGCGGCAGATCCTGACGACGAAGTTCCAGGACTGGGCGTATGAGGCTAAACTTACCGTCATTGGAAGTCATTATGTCTAGCCAACGCGTATGCCAAGATTGACCTTGAAGTGGGATGAGAGACAGCCCGAGTTTCTGCCCTCCTCATAAAGCGTGGCGCAGCTATCTGTTTGGGTGTCCGAGCAGTCCTCACACCTGCACGTGGTCAAAGGTTTCAGCAGACGCCGCGTGCCAGGCACGTTCGTAGGACGGAGGTAACGGCTCTTTGAGCAACACCCCACGGTCAAGATAGTCGTAGATCTCGCCGTAATGCTTGGACTCCATCGTCGATATCCGCCGCATAATATGCCACCGGCGCAGCTTCTGCGGGTGTGGGATTCCCATGGCCCCGATCATCTCGCTCACACTTTCAATCGTGGCGTGATGATAATTCGCCACACGTACCCTCTTGTCTGACACCACTAAGCCTTGCATAAGCTGCTGGTCCTGGGTGGCCACCCCCACCGGACAGTGATTGCTATTGCAACGCATCGCTTGAATACAGCCCACCGCCATCATCATGGCACGCGCCGCATTGCACAGATCGGCGCCGAGGGCCAGCCGCTTCACCATGCCGAAACCGGACGAAATCTTGCCGCTCGAAATGACGCGAATTTTATCCCGCACATCAAAACCCACCAGAGCATTGTGTACAAAGATAAGTCCATCGATCAGCGGACTGCCCAACCGATCGGCAAATTCTAGTGGGGCGGCGCCCGTGCCTCCTTCGCCGCCATCCACAGTGATAAAATCGGGGGTGATGCCGGTGGCAATCATCGCCTTACAAACGGCCAGAAATTCTCGACGCTTGCCGACACAGAGTTTGAATCCCACAGGCTTCCCGCCGCTCAACTCCCGGAGCTGCGCCACAAACTCTAACAGCCCGATGGGGGTGGAAAATGCCGCATGCGCAGGGGGGGACAACACATCCGTCCCTAAAGGAACTTTGCGAATAGCCGCAATCTCCGGAGTCAATTTTGCCGCCGGTAAAATTCCGCCATGACCGGGCTTCGCCCCCTGCGAAAGTTTCAGCTCGATCATCTTGATGTGGGCATGCGTGGCCATGTCGGCAAACGTCTCCGGACAAAACTGGCCGTCTTCCGTCCTGCAGCCAAAGTACCCGGTGCCAATCTGCCAGATCAAATCGCCGCCACCTTCCAGATGATACGGGCTGACACCGCCTTCACCGGTGTTATGAGCAAATTGGCCCAGGCGGGCACCCTCGTTCAAGGCGCGCACGGCGTTGCGGCTCAAGGCGCCATAACTCATCGCCGAGATATTGAGAATACTGGCAGAGTAGGGCTGCGTACACTCAGGACCGCCGATAGTGACGCGCATCGTCTCCGGCTCGACATGCTCGGGCGCCAGGGAGTGATTCACCCATTCGTAGCCCAGCTCATAGACGTCCATCAAGGTACCAAATGGCACAGTATCGCGCACATCCTTGGCGCGCTGATACACCAACGAGCGCTGCGCCCGGTCAAAGGGCATCCCGTCCGTATCGCTCTCGATAAAATACTGGTAAATTTCCGGCCGGATTAACTCCAGCACATAGCGCATATGCCCAATGATCGGAAAATTCCGGCGCACGCTATGCCCTGTTTGTAGAAAATCCCACCAGCCCAGAGCAATGAGTGGTCCCAGCACCACCAGGGACCACAACACCGGGAGATACCACACGCCGCCAACCACAATCACGGCAAGAATCGCACTGGACACGATGACGAATGCTCGACGCACGCTGCATCCTCCCTCATTTGCATGGTATGTTCGATGGCATCAAGAGAATCGAGACATCAACGTCTACCAATGTAACCATCTCCGGAGTGTCGACATTTCCATGTATGACGCATAGACGAACCAGACTGATGCGGACTTTGGGGCTCTCCGGCTTGTCTATAGCTGTGGCAGGTTCGTCTAGTCCGGCGTCGGGTGGAGCCGACGGTCAGCATCTGCGCAGTGCTCGAAGCGGCGGGGGCACCAACGATAGTGAGTGCATCAGGCGTCAGCGCGGCGGCAATGCGCACGGCTTTGCTACATGCCAAAGAAATCCGCGGACGTTATACCGTACTCGCTTTTGCCCAGGACTTCGGGAGTACTAGCGCCACTGTGTAACGAGGGATTGGAGGACAGCGGGGTGCCCGAAGACGCTGAGGGATGTGCTCATCCAGGTTTAGTCCGCTGCTGTGACCCGTATAATCTCCTCGAGAGATGTGAAGCCCTGTAGCGCCTTGACGAAACCGTCGAAACGCATATCTTGGAAGCCTTCCCTATACGCCAGCGCCCGGACCTCGGTGTACGTACGGCCTCCCAGGATGTAATCGCGCATGGTCGGACTTACTTGAAAGAATTCATGAATGCCCAGCCGTCCGCAGTAGCCTGTATCCGCACATCTCTCACACCCCTCCCCTCTATAAAAGACAGGGGAAGCAGAACCGTCTTCCCAGAAGAAGTACTTTTCGAGTGTCGCGCTGTCTGGGGTGTAAGGGGTCTTACAGTATTCACAAATCCTACGCACCAAGCGCTGTCCGAGCACGCCAATCACCGCAGGTGCTACGGAATGCGGTTCCACTCCCATGTCAATAAGACGCAGCATGGCCTGGAGGGCATTGTTCGTATGCAGAGAGCTGAGGACCGTATGACCGGTGAGAGCCGCCTTGGTGGCGATCGTGGCGGTTTCGACGTCACGGATCTCGCCGACTAAGATCACATCAGGGTCCTGACGCAGGATGGCGCGCAGTACCGCTGGAAACGGGCGACCTGCTCGTTCGTCAATCTGGACTTGGTTGAGTGAGGGGATCTCGTATTCCACGGGGTCTTCGATCGTCGTGATATTGACGTCGGGTTTGTCGATGTAATTCAGCGCCGCGTATAACGTCGTGGTCTTGCCAGAGCCGGTTGGTCCGGTCACGAAGAGGATACCGTTCGGAGCTTGCAGCGTTTCCTTGAGGAGCTGCAAGATCTCAGGGGCGATGCCGAGCTTGTCGATATTGAGGGGGACGCTATCCGTCAGCGATCCCAAGAGTCGCATCACGGTTTTTTCGCCATACAGCGTTGGAAGAGTCGAGATGCGGATGTCTATGTTCTTGCGCGGTGTCGCGAGGTCGAAACGTCCATCCTGAGGTTTGCGTTTTTCGGCAATATCCATGTTGGCGAGCACTTTGAACCGGGAAGTGAGGGGCCGAGCAAGTTTCTCAGGCAGATACAGCCGATCGCACAGCATTCCATCGATGCGAAACCGTACCAGACACTCATGTTTCTTGGGTTCAATGTGGATATCGGTGGCGCGCTCTTTGAGTGCCAGCAAGACGAGGGAATCTGAGAGTTCGACGATTGGGGCAAGTTTCGCAAGTGTGTCGTCCCCTACATTGGTCAGGGCGTTAAAATCGACAGACAGCGCTATACGGTCAACCATGTCACCAGACTGGTAGTTGACCTGGATGGCCGCGTCAACTTCACCAGGGAAACACAGCAGGGGATCTATCGGATGGCCGATCAGGCGGGACAGTGTCTGGACGACCTCCGTATCCTCGGGCGAGGTCAGAGCAACGGTGACAGCTTCCCCAAACTTGTAGACGGGAATGGCCTGGTAGCGTTCCGCCATCTCCTGCGGTAACAACTTGACGATGTCGGGCTGAAACAAGGTTGAATCGAGTTTCAGGTAGGCTCGCTGGATCATGTCACCTACCACCTTGCCTGCCACGTCGGTCTCGAGCCATCCATGCTGGGAGGCCAAACGGACAAACTCGAAGGTGTCATCCCCGGATTCTTTCCGGAGTGTTGCTAAGCGCTCGGGCGGGATCCGCCCTACTGCGCCTAGCTGTGTGATGATGTGGTCGGTCAGTATCATTGTCCCGCCTTCTTCATGGCATCAAGCATCCGACGGATATCATTTTGGTTTACCTTGGTCCGTGGACCTCCAAGCGTCGATTTCCTCCTGTCCGCCGCCTCTCGGAGTATATTCAGGTCGTATTGACCGTTCTGCCTTATGCGGGATTCGCCTTCCACTGCGGTGTGCTTTTTATCTAACGCAGCACCGCACCTCCCACAATAGTGGTCCGTCGCATGGCACACAAAACCACACGAACAGCGCTGCACCACCAATGTCTGCCCGCATACCGCACAGAAGGCGTAGCCGGGAGGGTTGTCGTGACTACAGAGCATATTACACCCCTTGTAACTCCCTGACATGCGCAGACCAACTTGATTTCAGCTCCTCGTAGAGCACGTCGACCGGATTGCTCTTGAGCAGAAAATTCCTGGCGCCATGTGCAATGCACTCTTGCACGACCTCGGCTGTATTTTGCGACGTGAGCATAATCACCAACGCCTTTGGATCGCCGGCTATGATCCGCTTGAGGGCCTCTATGCCATCCATTTTTGGCATGTTGATATCCATCAAAACGATATCCGGCGTGAGCGCCGCGAACTTCGTGACGGCTTCTTCCCCATCTTGCGCTTCGCCGACGACCTCGCCTCCGAGCTTGTCGATCAAGGTTGTGAGCAAGCCCCGGATGGACTTCTGATCATCTACAATTAACACTTTGACCTTGCGTTTCATCGTGTTCTCCGTCGCATAGGGTTCCTGAGCATGCGCTGCATGTGAGGTGCTGCAGTTCTTATCGAGGCCGAGTCGGCATGAGGACCTCTCATGCACATAAGGAGGGCACTGACTGAGCCGTGCAAAATTGACTGATGATTTCGCCACGGTTTACGTTATATTATCGGTTACTTTCGTGAAAGGTTTAGCGTTGCCTAGCTCTCTAGCGCCATATGGGAGCGGAAAAGCACACAGATAAAGGCTAAAAATAGTGCTATGACAAAACGTGCCAGCTATCTGAGACAAGAGTTTGGGCAGCACGTTTCAGGGCTAAACCAGTTCCATGATGGCAGCAGCAATCTTTTCCAGCGGCAGGCTCTTATCGGCTGCACCCAGTTTCACAGCCTCCCCCGGCATACCCCACACGACACTGGTCTTCTCGTCTTGCGTCAGAGTGGCAGCTCCGGCGTTTAGCATTTCCTTGAGGCCATGCGCACCGTCGATCCCCATGCCTGTAAGGATCACGCCCACAGCATGAGCACCGACGTTCTGTGCCACCGAGCGGAACATGACGTCCACCGATGGGCGGTGTCGATTCACCGGTGGTCCATCATGCAGCTGGCAGACGTAGCGGGTGCCTCGACGCACAACGAGTAGATGACGGTTACCAGGGGCAATGTAGACATGGCCCTGTGAGATTGGTTGCTCGTCCTGCGCCTCGTACACTGTCATGGCCGACACCGCGTCCATACGGCGAGCGAAGGAGCCCGTGAAGGCTTCCGGCATGTGTTGGGTGATTACTATGGCAGGTACATCCACCGGGAGAGCGCTCAAGATAACTTTAATTGCTTCCGTGCCTCCGGTTGAAGCACCCAGGGCAATAATGCGGTTAGTCGGCTTGACTCGAGTGAGGCGGTTTTGCCGTCCCAGGACCGCAGTGGGGGGTATGTCCGCTACTACACGGGCGGGCAGAGCTGCACATCGATCGAGAGCTCTCACTGATACGCTCGCAGCCATTTTAACCTTGGTAATGATTTCGTCGGTATATTCATGCAGACTGTCGGCAATATCGACCTTTGGTTTGGCGACAAAGTCAACGGCTCCGAGTTCCAGGGCTTGTAGGGTGACTTCTGCCCCCTTTTCTGTCATTGATGAGACCATCACCACTGGCAGAGGACGCAAGCGCATGAGATTGCGCAAGAAGGTGATACCGTCCATGCGCGGCATGGCCACGTCGAGGGTCAACACATCGGGGTTGAGCTTTTTGATCTTTTCGCGGGCCACATAGGGTTCCGGCGCCGTGCCGACGACTTCGATGGCTTCATCAGTCTGGAGTATGGTCGTCAGCATCTGCCGTACCAGAGCCGAATCATCCACAATGAGCACGCGTATCTTTCGCATCGTAATACCTTAAAATGTCTTCTTAGAACCGCTCAATCTCACCATTTATGGGCTGTTGCAGCTGTCTGAGATAGCGCCTTTCACGTTTGACCACGGTGTCGTTATGCAGGACGCGCAACTTTTTCATCAGGACCCTGCCGCTCGCAGGAAAATAAAGCACCTTACGCGGGTATTGATCGCCCAGATCTTCCGCCACGAGGTGTAATCCCTCTAGGTGGACATACTCACGGACAAAGGCAATATTGCGCCGACCAATATCCATCATCTGGGGCAGAATGCGTCCGCCACCAAAGAGCTTGACCTCGAGGTATTCACGCCTCCCCCCATGTTGCAAAATATCATTGATCAGTTGTTCCATAGCATGGTTGCCATAGCGAGTTGCAACGCTGAAGCCACCACCGTACCCATTGTCACGCCCATCACCGCAACTCTCTGGCAGCATGAAATGATTCATACCGCCGATACCACACATTGAGTCGCGGATACAGGCCGAGACGCAAGAACCCAGGACGGTGCTGACCATCTCATTGTTTACCGTCACATAATAATCACCCGGAAGAATCTTTGCCGCGTGGATACGATGGGTATCATCCCAGTAACGGGTGATGTGTTCAAAGCCAGGCAGGAGGCGTGGGGGCTTGTCAGGCATACGTTTCTCGGGTAGTTTCATGGCAACGCATCTGCTCATCGACCTTTGCGGTAGATCGTCTTGCCGACCAAGGCGAAGCGGTCAGTGACATTGAAGAGTGACTCGGAATGACCAACAATGAGATACCCTTGTGGATCAAGCAGGTCGGCGAAACGGTCAAACAGGATCCGTTGTGTCGCCTTATCAAAGTAGATCACCACATTTCTGCAAAAGATGATGTCAAAGAGGCACCGCATGGGCCAGGTGAGCATCAGGTTCAACTGGCGGAAGACAATCAGCTCCTGCAAGGCTGGTACAACGCGCACCAGTCCCGTGTTCGGGCCGGTTCCTTTCCTGAACCAGCCTCGCAAGCGCTGCTGGGAGATACCGTTCACCCGTTCCGCACTGTAGACACCTCGCTCCCCTGTCTGCAGGACATCTGTATCAAGATCTGTGGCGAGGATTTTGGCATCCCAGCCGCCGGTAGGGGGCAAGGTTTCCTTGAGCACGATGGCAATGGAATAGGGTTCTTCGCCCGTTGAGCAGCCTGCCGACCAGATGCGCAGCCGACGGCTATATACCTTTTCTCGCAACAGTACTGGTAACAACTCCGTTGCCAGCGCCTCGAAATGATGCGCCTCGCGGAAAAAGGCGGTCAGGTTTGTGGTGATCGCGTTCACGAATTGTACCTGCTCATCCGCATTGCCCTCTTCCAGCAGGGTGCAATAAGGCTCAAAGCTCTCCAGCCCCAACTGTCGCACGCGCCGGGCCAACCGGCTGTAGACCATGTCACGCTTGGTATGCGATAAGGCGATTCCAGTATGTTGACGGATCAGCGCGCAGATACGGGTGAAATCACTGTCGGTAAACCCGAACTCCCGTTCTTTATTCACCGATCCCCCTTTTCCTAAAATTCGATCCATTCACTGTCATCAGCGTCTGCGGGCGTGGCACCGATAGACGGTCGCGCGTTGGGGTTGGCAGCCGATACTGTGGGGGAGGTTGTCTGATCACGCCAGGCGAACCTCTCACTGTCGACGTTTGCCTTAGCGAAGGCTCCAACGGGTTGCCTCTGAACCCTAGTCTGTCGTTGGTGGGCCTGCTTATCCACCGTAAAAAAAGCCATGCGTTCGTGCAGATCCTTGGCCTGGACATCCATGGCCTCACTGGCCGCTGCCATCTCTTCCACCAAAGCTGCGTTTTGCTGCGTTGCCTCGTCCATCTGCGTCATCGCCTTGTTGACTTGCTCAATGCCTGCGGCTTGTTCCTGGCTGGCGGCTGTAATCTCCGCCACAATATCGCTGACCTTCTTGACCGCCATGACAATCTCGTCCAGCGTCTGCCCCGACGCGTCCACCAGTCGCGTTCCATCCTCCACCTTCTCGACGCTGTCGGCGATCAAGGCCTCGATTTCTTTAGCTGCTCCGGCACTCCGTTGCGCCAGTTTACGCACCTCGGATGCGACCACCGCAAAGCCGCGGCCCTGTTCGCCCGCTCGGGCCGCCTCGACTGCCGCATTGAGAGCCAGGAGGTTCGTCTGAAACGCAATGTCATCAATAACGCCAGTAATATCAGTGATCTGTTTGCTGCTGGTGTTCAGAGCGACCATGGCGGCCATGGCGCTGCCGACGACCACGCCACCCTTTTCGGCTTGCTCTCTGGCCTCGGCGGCGAGCTGATTGGCCTGCCGGGCATTATCGGCATTTTGCCACACAATGCTGGTCATTTCTTCGAGGCTGGAGGCGGTTTCCTGCAGGGCTGCGGCCTGTTCTTGGGTACGCTGGCTCAGGTCAACGTTGCCTTGGGCGACTTCGCCAGCCGCCGAGGCGATATTGGCCGATGCCACCCGGATATCGTCTACCATCTGTCGCAAGTCGGACTGCATAGTCGTTGTGGCCTGCATTAATTGACCGGTTTCATCCTTAGTAGACACGATAATCTCGGATGTAAGATCGCCTGCTGCGACCTTGCTGACCACCTCCACCATCTTCCCTAACGGTTTGGTGAGCGTTTTGCTGATGGCCCATGCCAAGAGAATTGCCACCGAGATTCCTGTGCCGATGATACTCAGGAGGATTATCATTGTGGCCCGGTAAGTAGCCGCTGCTTTTTCACGGGATTGCCTGACCATCTCCAGATCGATTGCTTGCAGCTGCTCGAGATACTCCCGCATGACGTCAAACTTTTCTTTCGTTGTCCCTAAGGTGAGGTCAATGGCCAAACGTCGTCCGTCTCGGGTATCCACTATACGACCATCGACCCCCTGTCTGGAAAGCGCTTTCCACTCTTTGCGTGCTTGCTCATATTTGGCGATAAGTGCCCGTTCTTCCGGGGTAGTTGCCAGTGCCTTATACTTTTGCCACCGTTCCTCGGCTTGCTGAAGGTTCATTTCATATTCCTGAACCAGCGCGTGAAACACCTCAGACTTCGCATTGGCAAATATCATGGAGCGTTCAGCGACCAATAATTGTTGCAGGTCACGATCGACTGCAATGATATATTCAAGACTAGGTAGTCTGACGTTAAAGATGTCTTCCAAATGACTTTGGATGTTCTTGACGCTTGTATATCCTGCAAAACCAATAATATTCATAAAAATTATTATTGAGGAGAATCCAAGAAAAAGCTTCCAAGCTATTTTTAGATTCCTATACCATACCATTATTCCTCTATCTCCTCTGCTCTGACTGAGAGCTTGCTGGAACGTCGCAACGTCTCGGAGTTTGCTCCAGCTGGTCAATGTCGATTCCGAAGGTCATCGCCCCTATAACCTGGTCCCCATCTTTCACTGGAACCGAGACCTGCACGAGATAGGCCTGGGTGCTATCATCAAACTCGATGTCGCTGATGTGTACCGCTCCAGCCCCTCCTTTATACGATTCGATAAACTTGTCCTCATCACCCTGCCAATAGTCCGATGTCTTATCTGTCATGCAGACATTCGCTCCTTGGTTGTCCATCACGAAGATCTCTACATAGCATGGGACTGCATTTTGCAGGCTGCGCACGTGCTGACCGCATGCAGAATCCATCATAGATCGCATATAGTCCACTATCCCAGGGGTCTTCTTCCATTTGTGGTCCATAACTTTGATGGACTCTAGCGTTTTGTTTTTTACATTTTCCGCGTTGACAGCACTCACAACGATCGGATGGGTTCCCATTTTTCCCAGAGTGGTACGGGCAAGATCGACCACCTCCTGGGGAGCCTTTTCGGCAGACACCATCCCACCTCCTACTACCCAGCAGATACTCATAACGAAGGCCATAATTTTCTTCATGCTTCATGTTCCTTTCAAGAAGCATATGATCATTGCGGCTAGCGAACGGTTTTGTCCAGGTTTGCCATCAGACCCCTCCGCTATGACGTCGAGCCTCAGGACAGCATGCAGCGGACATCGTCCAGTGTCTCGGCATTGATTAGACGGTCAACATCAAGCAGGATGACCATCTTCTCGTCTATTGTGGCCAATCCTTCGAGATACTCAGTACTAATGGCACTGCCGAAATCCGGAGTGGGCTTCCTTGCCTCACTGGTGATGCTATAGACATCAGACACGGCATCTGCCACCATGCCCATGATCCGATGACCAGACTCACTTTCCACCTTGAGCACGATTACTACCGTCGTGGGCCTATAGGGGAGTGTCTCGAGGCCAAAACGCACTCGCAAGTCGATGATGGGCACAATGGTGCCACGCAGGTTGATGACACCCTTGAGGTAAGGTGGGGTGTTGGGTATCGGGGTGACCGTGTCCCATGCCCTAATTTCCTGTACCCGTAAGATATCGAGACCATATTCCTCCCCCGCGAGGATGAAGGTGAGGTATTGATGGGCATCGGTACCGACGGCGATCGTGCCTACGGTTTCGAGCGAGTGCCCTGTGGCCATAACCGGTTCCTTATGTTGCAGCAGGCGCAGCCTCGGTGCTATGCCACGGCGTCGCCATTCGTACGCTGTGCTGAGCAAGGTCAATTAATCCGGTGATATCGAGGATGAGAGCAACTGTGCCATCGCCGAGGATAGTGGCTCCAAAAATGCCTTCAACAGGTTTAAAATTGCTCTCCAAGCTCTTAATTACTACCTGCTGTTGACCAAGCAGATCATCGACGACCAACCCGACCCTGTGCCCGTGTCCCTCAACAACTACGAGTAAGGAGTCGGTCGGTTCTGTGTCGTCCGAGGTCTGGCGTAAAATGTCATGCAGATAGATAACGGGAATATAGCTCTCACGAATTTTGTAGACTTCGGCACGTCCGGCAATGGTCTTAAGCAGTTGTGGCTCGATCTGCAGTGACTCAACGATCGATACTAAAGGGATGATGTAAATACTCTGACCGACGCGTACCTGTTGCCCGTCGAGAATTGCCAAGGTCAGGGGCAGGCTGATTGTGAAGGTGGTTCCCCGCCCGGGCTCAGAGCACACCTCGATGCGGCCCCCGAGCTCCTCGATATTCCGCTGCACGACGTCCATGCCAACACCACGACCCGAGACATCGCTGACAGTTTCCGTGGTTGAGAATCCTGGATGAAAGATAAGGTCGTGCACCTTCTCGTCCGGAAGCCCCTCATCTTCGACGAGCAAGCCCTTCTCCTTGGCCTTGCGGAGGATTTTCTCCGTGTCAAGACCTGCTCCATCATCGCTGATCTCAATGATAATATTGCCACCCTGATGATACGCATGCAGGTGCAGCAAGCCGGTTTCCGACTTGCCGACATCTCGCCGCACCTGTGGCGCTTCGATACCGTGATCGAGCGCGTTGCGCACCAAATGAACGAGCGGATCACCGATCTTTTCCAGGACGGTTTTATCCAGTTCTGTGTGCTCACCCGAGATTCTGAGCTCGACGCGTTTTCCCAGCTGCTTACAGAGATCATGGACGAGACGCGGAAACCGGTTAAAGGTGAACCGAATCGGCAACATACGAATACGCATGACGCTTTCTTGGATTTCTCGCGTGTTGCGCTCTAACTGGTCGAGCCCATCGCGCAGCCGATCCAGACAACTTATGTCAAAATTCTCGCCCATCTGGCTCAGCATGGCCTGCGTAATGACCAGCTCGCCAACCATATTGATGAGGTCATCGACCTTGTCGATACTGACCCGGATGGACGAGGCAGCAGTCGTCGTTGTTCCTGCTAAGCGCTCTCCACTGGGAGGACTACCTCCACCAGAGCGGTGTTCCTCTTCGGGGTGAGAGGCATCTTGCGCGTCGAAAGATGGAAGGCTTGTCACACCTTGCTGGTCGTGTTCTTCCGAGAGCTTTTCTGCTGTATGCTCTAGGGCTGACACAGATTCTGCATCGCTCGGGGGTATGAGCTCCTGCGTGAGAGGGGTTATGGTCAGGGAGCAATCACCCTCGACCCATGCAAACATGTCACTGATGAGTTCATGGGAGACATTGCCGTGTAAGGTTAATTCCCAGGCCAGGTAACATTCTTCGGGGTCTAGCTGCGCAAAAGGCGGAAGCCGCGAGGCGTCCACCGTGACGGTAAGTTCTCCCAGGGCCTTGAGCTCTCGGAACATGCGTAGCGGCTCATTGCCCGTGCGCAACATGTGAGGAGAGGGCTGGAAGTGGATGTGCCAGCCGACAGACGCTCCCTCATCCTGTTCTGCCTGGTCGAACTCTGGCTCCGTACTCGGGCTCTTCTGTGGCCCAGGGGATGCTTGTAACAGCTGGACGAATTGCTCCTGGAGATCATGCACGCGTTGCTGGTCGATCTCGGCCCCATCTCGCACTGCCGTGACCATTCCACGCAAACAGTCGACTGACTGCAAGAGCAGTTCTATTGCCTCGTGAGTGACCTGGCGTTGTCCACCGCGTATTTCATCCAGGAGGGTTTCGACCACGTGGGCAAAATTCGTCACCTGGTGAAAACCGAACGTGCCACTGCCTCCTTTGATGGAATGGACGGCACGGAAAACGGTGTTAATCGCTTCTACGTCCACCGTGCTCACCTCAAGGCCTATCAGGCAAGCCTCCATCGCATCGAGGCCCTCGAAGCTCTCTTCAAAGAAGGTCTGATAAAATTGCGTGACATCGATGGACATCGTGACTTATCTCAACACCTGGTTGACTGTGGCGAGAAGTTGTTCGGAATTGAAGGACTTGACAATCCAGCCGGTAGCACCAGTGGCTTCCCCTTTCTGTTTGTTTTCCGTGGTGGATGCGGTCGTCAGAAAATCGGATTTACGTGAGCCGGATCACAGATGATGAGAACCCAGCTCATGCTCTTGTCAACGTCGACAGGGCCAAAAGGCCCTCGAGGCCTAAGAGGTGGGCTGCTTCGTTCACGGCTGGCGATGGCTCCTGCCATTGCACGTCGATGCCGCGAACCTGGGCATCCTGAAAAAAGGCGCACAAGAGCTGCAATGCAGCCGTGTCGATGTGCTCCACGTTGGCTGCGTCAATGACCAGAGGGTTGGATGTATCACCAGCCTGCTGGAGCGTCTGGTACAACTCGTGCGCCACGGCGATGTCGAGAGAGCCCTCACAGGGAATCACAATTGTCTGGGGCTTTTTTTTCTTGTGAGTCTTTTTTGTGGCCATGTTTGTGTCTATCTCGGCTCCCAGCATCGTTATCCGAAAAATTTTTGGCAGTAGTGCCATTATTCTGTCAGTTCGACACGTCATTTTCTGCTTCGGGGTCATAACATGAGACGGTGGACTAGCTCTGATGTTGCGACGCGAATTCGGCTTGTCGTAGACTGCTTGCACAGCCTGAGCCCCTGTATTCACTCAGGTAGGAAAGTCCAAGGATCGCAAGATCATAGGGGATATATGTCTCAGTGCTTGTCGCTGCGGCACATGAGATGCGTGGGGGAACAGGGTGCAAACGGCATGCCATATTGCAGTGAACAATAGAGTCAAGCGGGAGACTGTCGTGAAAAAATCGGCTTGTCGGTGCGGTGTCAAGTGATGACCTGCATGAGCCGTTGCCCTCCTACAGCAGGCCATCTGCGTGGTGCTTGACTGCCCTGGTCATCTTCCGTAGGCTAACATCCACTTTGCCGCAAGGGCAGAGCACTTCGAACATGCATCACGTCTACGTAAAGGAGCACAGCATGGCAGACGCAGAAGCGAGACAGCGCGGACAGGCCGTCGTGAAGCAGCTATTCGGCGCCGAGCGGGATATGTCGAACCCGACCGCGTGGGATGAAATTACCGTTGACCATTTGTTCGGCACCATTTGGAGCCGCCCGGGCCTACCGATCCGCGATCGGAGTCTTATTGTTGTGGCTACCC
>CAJIAL010000067.1_pt1 | contig 18755 bp, 11 predicted proteins | sample 9199091 | NCBI WGS metagenome assembly CAJIAL01 (sample SAMEA7708270, study PRJEB35096) | sediment metagenome | biome: marine neritic benthic zone biome [ENVO:01000025]; feature: sediment [ENVO:00002007]; material: shallow marine sediment [ENVO:03000034] sea grass bed [ENVO_01000059] ... | reverse complement strand
TTTCGGAAGGACGGAGAGCTCCATCTGTTCAATCCGAAAACCATTCACCTCCTCCAGAAGGCCTGCCGGAATAACGATTACGCCACATTCAGAGAGTATTCCAAGCTCATTGACGACCAGTCGGAGCGTTTGGCGACCTTACGCGGTTTGATGGACTTCAAATATGCCTCGGAACCCATACCATTAGAGGAAGTCGAGCCGGCTGCGGACATCATGAAGCGCTTCAAGACCGGCGCGATGTCCTACGGCTCCATTAGTAAAGAAGCGCATGAAGCGCTCGCCATTGCCATGAATCGCATTGGCGGGAAGAGCAATACCGGCGAAGGCGGGGAAGACCCCGCACGGTACACGCTCGATGCCAACGGCGATTCGCGCAATAGCGCCATCAAACAAGTGGCCTCAGGCCGTTTCGGCGTGACCAGCGAATACTTGACGCAGGCCCGTGAGATCCAGATCAAGATGGCGCAAGGCGCCAAGCCTGGCGAAGGCGGGGAATTGCCGGGCCGTAAGGTGTATCCGTGGATCGCCAAGGTGCGCCTGTCCACACCGGGGGTGGGCCTTATTTCGCCGCCACCGCATCACGATATTTATTCCATTGAAGATCTGGCCCAGCTCATTCACGACCTCAAAAACGCCAACCATCATGCCCGCATTAGTGTCAAACTCGTCTCGGAAGTGGGCGTCGGCACTATCGCCGCCGGGGTCGCCAAAGGGCATGCCGATGTGGTCCTGATTAGCGGCCATGACGGCGGCACCGGCGCCTCACCGCAAACCAGCATCAAACACGCCGGTTTGCCGTGGGAGCTCGGGCTGGCCGAAACGCACCAGACCCTGGTGCTCAATGACTTGCGCAGTCGGATTGCCGTCGAAACCGACGGGCAATTGAAAACGGGCCGTGATGTCGTTGTCGCTGCCCTCTTAGGCGCTGAAGAATACGGCTTCGCCACCACGGCGCTGGTGTCACTCGGCTGCATCATGATGCGGGTCTGCCACCTCGACACCTGTCCGGTTGGCGTCGCCACACAGAACCCGGCCTTGCGCAAAAAATTCATGGGGGACCCCTCGCACGCCGTGCACTTCATGCAGTTTATTGCAGAAGAAATGCGGGAGTGGATGGCCCAACTTGGTTTCCGTACCGTGAACGAAATGATCGGACGCACCGACAAACTGGAAGTACGCCGGGCGGTGCAGCACTTGAAAGCCCAGGGGTTGGACTATGCAGATATCCTGTATCAACCACAGGTCGGCCCGGAGATCGGCAGGTACTGTCAAATCCCGCAGAATCACGGGCTTGACGAGTCGCTCGACAATCAGCGCCTGCTAACGTTAGCCGAACCAGCCCTGGCACATCGCGAGCCAGTCAAGGCAACCGTGCCGATTCAGAACACCAACCGGGTTGTCGGGACTATTTTGGGGAGCGAAGTGACTCGACGTTTCGGGCCCCAGGGCCTACCGAAAGACACGATTCACTTGCACTTCACCGGTTCAGCTGGACAAAGCTTCGGGGCTTTCACCCCACCAGGCATGACTCTCGAACTTGAAGGCGATGCCAATGACTACTTTGGCAAAGGTCTCTCGGGTAGTAAAGTCATTCTGTATCCCCCGGCTGGTTCAACGTTTCAGGCCGAGGACAATATTATTGTCGGCAATGTCGCCTTCTACGGTGCCACCAGCGGCGAAGCCTATATCCGCGGTATGGCTGGAGAACGGTTCTGTGTGCGCAACAGTGGTGTCCGCGCCGTCATCGAAGGCGTCGGCGACCACGCCTGCGAGTATATGACCGGTGGCCGTGTCGTCGTCATCGGCGCCACAGGCCGGAACTTCGCTGCAGGGATGTCAGGCGGTATCGCCTATGTCTTCGATGAAGATGGCCAATTCCGGTATAACTGCAACCAAGAAACCGTGTCCCTCGAAAGCCTCGAAGAAGAAGAATTGCGCGAGGTCGAGGACATGGTCCGGCGCCACGCCATCCTGACCAACAGTGAGCGTGCCAACCAGCTGCTGGCCTTATGGGAAGACATCGCCCAGAAATTCGTCAAGGTGATGCCGAACGACTATCGGCGTATGCTTGAAGCCATCCGACATGCAGAAAAAGGTGGCACAATTGGCGATGAGGCAGTCATGGTGGCCTTCGAAGCGAACAAAAATGACGCGGCGCGTGTCAGCGGGAATTAACAGGGAACATATGCGGAGCCTCACCGAAGACGCGTTCGTGTTATTGAAGGAAGGGTAATGGGTAAACCAACTGGGTTTCTAGAATTTCAGCGCGAGTTGCCTGAGGACCGCTCGCCGCTGGAGCGTGTGCATGATTGGCAAGAGTTTCATGAGCATTTCCCCGCGGCCAAACTCCAAGAACAGGGTGGCCGTTGTATGGACTGCGGTATCCCGTTTTGTCACACAGGGACGCTGATCAGCGGCATGGCCTCAGGGTGTCCGATCAACAATCTGATTCCGGAATGGAATGATCTCGTCTACAACGGCTTGTGGAAAGAAGCGCTGGAGCGCCTCCATAAAACCAATAATTTCCCGGAGTTCACCGGCAGAGTATGCCCCGCCCCGTGTGAAGGCTCGTGCGTGCTCGGGCTCACCGATCCCGCAGTCACGATTAAAAATATCGAGTGTGCGATCGTCGACAAAGGCTTTGCCGAAGGCTGGATCGTGCCGGAACCGCCAGCCGCACGCACCGGGAAAAAAGTCGCGGTGGTCGGCTCCGGGCCATCTGGACTCGCCTGCGCGGCGCAGTTAAACCGCGCCGGGCATCTCGTCACGGTATACGAACGTGCCGATCGCATCGGCGGTCTGCTCATGTATGGCATCCCGAACATGAAACTCGACAAAGCCACGGTGCAACGCCGTGTCGATGTGCTCGCCCAAGAGGGCATCACGTTCGTGACCAATACTGCCATCGGCGTTGATCTGTCGGCATCACAGCTTCGTGAGGAATTCGACGCGGTCGTCCTGTGCTGTGGCGCCACCAAACCCCGTGATCTCCCCATTGAAGGCCGCGAGCTCCAAGGCATCCACTATGCCATGGAATTTCTCCACGCCAATACCAAGAGTTTACTCGACAGCAAGCATGCAGACAGCAACTACATCTCGGCCACCGATCAACACGTGATTGTCATCGGTGGTGGCGATACCGGGACCGACTGCGTCGGCACATCGCTTCGACATGCCTGCAAGAGTTTGTCACAGTTTGAAATTCTTCCCCGTCCCCCGGACGAGCGGCAGCCTGATAACCCTTGGCCCGAATGGCCGAAGATTTACCGCGTCGATTATGGGCAAGAAGAGGCCGCGGCTCGCTTCGGTGCCGATCCGCGCACCTACCTGATCATGACCGAGAGATTTGTCGGTGATGAGCACGGTCACGTCAAAGAACTGCATACAGTCGACGTCGAGTGGGCCACAGGCGACAATGGCGCGTTCTTTCCTCGGCGCATCCCTGGGACGGAAAAAGTCTGGCAGGCTGATCTCGTCTTATTAGCCATGGGCTTTCTCGGGCCGGAAGATACCATTCTCGAGGAGCTCGCGGTGGAACGGGATCCCCGCTCCAACGCCCAAGCGGAATATGGCACATTCCTCACCAATGTCGAAGGCGTCTTTGCAGCAGGAGACATGCGGCGTGGTCAAAGTCTGGTCGTCTGGGCGATTAACGAGGGCCGAGCCGCAGCCAGAGAGTGCGACCGCTATCTCATGGGAACGACCAATCTCCCTTAAGAGGCTGACTCGCGCGTCCGTGCCGATCTTGCTCCACGAAACGTTGCAAGACGGCAAAGTTCAACGCGGCGATCTCTGCATGCTCGTAGCCGGGGCTCCTTCTTCCCACCCCAACCTCACGTCGCCACGTGTTACGCCACCAAACCATACTCTTTGGCAACACGCCGGAATCCCTCCAATGCATTGGTGATCGTCGCGTCCTCAACACAGTAGGCAATGCGGAAGTAGCCCGGTGCCCCGAATCCACTCCCAGGCACCGTGAGAATACGCTCATTCTGTAACGCTTTGACGAAGGCAACATCATCGGGGATAGGGCTGTGCGGGAACAGATAGAAGGCGCCCTGCGGCCGAATGAATTGATAACCCATGGCCTCGAGATTGTCACACAACTCTGCGCGCTTCCGCGCATAATTGTCCATGTCAATCGTCACGCCCTGCAAGCGCGTAATCACATGCTGCATCAGGGCTGGAGCATTGACGAAACCAAGGGTGCGATTGGCAAAGCTCAAACCATCCTGCAATTCCCTCGCATCTGCACACGCGGGATTCGTGGCAATATATCCGATGCGTTCGCCCGGAAGTGCCAAGTCCTTGGCATGGGAGGTTACAACAAGACTATTGGCATAGTGCGGATACACGTCCGGATACTCCACACCGTCATAGAGCAGCTTTTTGTACGGTTCGTCGCTGACCAGGTAGATCTGTGTCCCGAATTCTTCTTGCTTCCGCGACAGCAGAGCGCCCAAGGCTTGAATCGTCTCCGCCGGGTACACCACCCCCGTCGGATTATTCGGGGCGTTGATCAACACCACTTTGGTGCGTGGAGACAGGACGCCTTCGAGTGCCGCTAAGTCGAGATCAAAAGCGGCGTCAGTCGGCACCACCTTCGCCACTCCCTGGTGATTTTCGACATAAAACAGATATTCGACGAAATAGGGCGAAAAGACGATGACTTCCTCGCCGGGATCAAGCAGGGTTTTCAAGATCACGTTCAAGCCCCCTGCCGCCCCAACGACCATCACAATGTGGTTCTCCGTCCATGCCAGTCCGGTTTCCTGCGCGAGCTGTGCGGCCACCGCAGCGCGCGTCTCGGGGTAGCCGACATTCGGCATATACCGGTGCATGCCGGCCCGCGGCTCGCTCACCACCTGCCGCAGCGCTTCATGAAATTGCGGTGGCGGCTCCAATACCGGATTTCCCAAAGAAAAATCAAAAACATTCGCGTCACCATACTGCTGTTTCAGCCGAATGCCTTCCTCAAACATGCCGCGTATCCACGCCGCAGCCTGCATATGCTGACGTACGCGTTGTGCTATCGCCATGTGCAACGCCTCCCAAAGAGCGGATTGTCGTCGAATCGTCGTGTGGTGTCCCTAGCGGACTGATCATACTGAGGACGGCAAACGGTTTGCAAGCCGGCACAGACGAGGGTTGCTTTTCCCGCCCAGCAATGCTAAGGTCACCGGCGATTTTGTGTGCTGCTCCCCACCCTTACACGTCCTGATACGCTGCGAGAACGAGACACCGATGGATCGTATTCTAGTTGCCAACCGCGGAGAAATTGCTTGTCGTATCATTCGGAGTGTCCAACAGCTTGGTAAACACGCTATCGCCGTCTACTCCGAGGCCGACGCCGACGCCCCGCATCGCCACCTGGCAGACGAAGCCCGTTGCATCGGCCCTGCTCCAGCTCCCCAAAGCTACCTGAACGCCGAGGCCATTCTGCACGCGGCGGCAGACAGTCATGCCGATGGCCTCCACCCAGGCTATGGTTTTCTGGCTGAAAACGCCGACTTTGCCGGGCGCTGCCTCGACTTAGGACTGACCTTCGTCGGCCCATCACCCGACGCGATGCGTCAGATGGGCGACAAAGCTCGTGCCCGCCACATCGCCCAAGAGGCCGGCGTACCAGTGATACCGGGCAGCGCAAGTGACGCCCTCGATCCCGCCAGAGCCCATGACATCGCCGAGGCTATCGGCTACCCCGTCCTGCTCAAAGCGGCAGGAGGTGGCGGTGGTATTGGCATGCAAGTTGTGGCGGAACCGTCAGGGCTCGACAAAGCATTTGCCAGTGCCCAAAACCGAGCCAAATCTGCCTTTGGCAACCCCGTGCTGTACTTGGAAAAATTTCTCTCAGCACCACGACATATTGAGGTACAAATTCTCGGCGATACCCATGGCAACCTGGTGCATCTCTACGAACGCGAGTGCTCAATCCAGCGGCGGCACCAAAAAATTATTGAAGAAGCCCCTGCAGTGCTCCTGGCCCAACCGGAACACGCCACGCTCCGGCAGCGGATGACGCGCGCCGCCTTGGCTATTGCCAAAGCCGTGCAGTACACCAATGCCGGCACGGTAGAATTCCTCGTCGATGATACGCAAGGGTTTTACTTCATCGAGATGAATACCCGCCTGCAAGTGGAGCACACGGTGACGGAAATGGTGACAGGCGTGGACATCGTGGCGGAACAAATTCGCATTGCCGAAGGGGCTCCCCTGCCATGGCGGCAAGAGGACCTGACAGTGAACGGCGCTGCAGTCGAATGTCGTATATGTGCCGAGGACCCAGCCAAGAACTTTTTCCCGGCCCCTGGGCGCATCACGACAATAGACCTTCCGACGGGTGCTGGACTCCGCATCGACAGCGGCATCCAGGCTGGAACACAGGTGACGCCTTATTACGACTCACTCCTCGCCAAAGTCATCACCCACGGACCAACCCGTCATGATGCCATTGACCGTATGCAACATGCCCTGACAACACTAACGCTTGACGGCCTCACCACCAATATTGCCCTGCACCAGCATCTGATGCAGCATCCCCAGTTTCACGCCGGAGACATCGACACGACATTTCTTGCACGAGTGCTGACGGAACACGACTAGAGCACCAAGCGCTTGCAGTGAGCACACACATTGAACGTGGATGAGACGTGACGCGAGTTCCAAAAAGACCATTGCAACTGCACTACGCAGCAGTCATTGACATGAAAGGACGGATCGACCATGGCAGATATTACGGCGCATATTACCGGAACAATTTTTAAGATTGAAAAACAGATCGGAGATAATGTTGCTGAGGGTGATGAAGTCATCATCCTCGAATCGATGAAAATGGAGATTCCGCTCGAATCACCCGTTGCCGGCACAGTCAAAGCGATTCACGTCGAGGAAGGACAAGCTGTTGAAGAAGGCATGGTGGTGGCCGTTGTTGAGTAACCACACCGCAGTCCGGGAGGCACCCGTGCTGGATGCCTCCCCTAGGCTTACGCCATGCGATAGGCCGCCTGACGCACCGATACGGCCTTGGCAAGTGGATTCGTGATCACATTAATTACCGCCGGCTTGCCCGAGGCAAACGCCCGCTCCAGCGCCGGGCGAATATCATCCGGATTGTCTACACGCTCGGCATAGGCCCCCAAGGCCTCACCGATTTTTTCATACGCAGTAAAACCGAGCTCGCGCCCCGGTTTGCGGAACTCCGGCTCACGTGCCGTCCACCCACCGTTGTTACTCACAACCGTCACAACCGGCAAGTTGTGCCGCACAGCAGTATCGATCTCCATCACGTTCATACCCAGCGACCCGTCACCATGTAGCACCAAGACCTGCTTGTCCGGCTTCGCCGCCGCTGCACCGACACCAAACGGGAGTCCAACCCCCATACAGCCGGTGACACCGGAATTAATGCGGTGGCCCGGCTCGTAACAGGGCAGCGACTGGCGCCCAAAGTGCAACGTTTCATTGCCGTCGATCGCAATAATGGCATCCCGTGCCACGAAATCACGGATTTCCTTGCACAGACGGAGTGGATGGATGGGCGTCTCCGGGCTGTTCAGCATCCCATCCATATCCTTCCAGCGGCGCTCATCATCCTCTTGCAGCGCGTGCAGCCAGGCAGTAGGCTCATAACCCGCGAGCCGTTCTTGCGCCAGAGCAACGAGCTGTTGCAAGACCAGTTTCGCGTCGCCAGCGATCCCCACATCCACCGGCCGGTTGTGCCCGATCTCCTCCGGTTCGATATCCACGTGGATAATCTTGGCATCACTGGCATAGCGCCCGCCAAAGCCCAAGACCCAGTTCAAGCGTGTCCCGACCACCAGGACCAGATCGGCCTCACGAAAGGCTTTGCTCCGTGCGCCGAGAAACGCCAAACGATGGTCCTCGGGAATCAAGCCACGCGCCATCGGCGTCGTATAAAACGGCACATTCGCCGTCTCGACCAGTGCCCGCAGCTCGTCCCACGCCTGTGACCAAAACACCCCGCTCCCAGCCACCACGACAGGACGCGCAGCTTGCCCTAGCAACTCAATCGCGGCCTGCACGGCCACAGGATCCCCAGCTGCACGCGCTTCCGCGCCCTGATGGCCAGACATCCCAACCGCTTCGCTCTCTTCCACGTTGGCGTACAAGACATCGCCCGGCAAATCGACATAGACAGCGCCGGGACGTCCTTTGGTCGCAACGCGATAGGCCGAGTGAATATACTCCGGCATGCGTTGGGGATCATAGACCCGAAACGCCCACTTCGACACGGGCGCGAAAGTGGCCATCTGGTCCACTTCCTGGAAAGCATCCCGCTGAAACTGCGATACCGCGCTCGACCCGCCCAAGACAATCATCGGCGCCAAGTCGATCTGCGCGTTGTAGACTCCGGTGAGCAGATTCAACGTGCCAGGCCCCGACGCCCCCACACAAACACCGACTTTCCCACTAACGCGGGCATAGCCGTGGGCCGCCATAGCTGCGGCCTGCTCGTGCCGCACATCAATCGTCCGAATGCCTGCATCCTGGCACCCGTTGATAATCTCAAAATTCGGACCACCCATGAGATAGAAAATCGTCTCCACCCCATGCTGCTTTAATGACTCACCGATCAACTTCGCAGACATCACTTCGGCCATACCCCTCTCCTTTCATTTGTAGGCATCACACCAAAACCCCACCTACTACAACCACTCGCATCTGCGCTGTATCGCCACACGTGCCAGGGTATTCTACCAGGGGGGAATGACTGAACTCCAGCGCATTTATGCGCGAGAATTTGTCGTTCTGGACTTCCCTTGGGTAGACTTTTTTTAAGTGAGCGCTCCTCCATCAGACGAGGATGCGAGAGACCGCTCAATCATATGGAATGTTATTGGTGGTGCGCAGTACTCAGCGCGCCTCAGCTCTCGTATATATAAGGTACCACGTTTCTCTCAACTCTCTTCAGATGGAAGACAGACCGTATGACGCATCAACGAACAATGTGGAAGCAATGGCTGACCGGGCTGTGTGCGGTCGGCGCGGTGGCGTTTCTGCTCGGTTGTGAGTCCAGCCCACAGGACGAATGCAGCGGCATTGATGATGCGGTATCATGCGCCTCGGTCGTTGCCGTAAGTCCTTTCAGTGTCGATGGTGAGGAGTCATTGGATGTGGACGTGATCGCGACCACCTGCTTCGATGATCAGGGTCTACCCACGGGTCCCGAACCCTTCGGGGATCATTTTGCCACCGTGACCTTCCGGAACGACCAATTTCCCAATGCTTCGACGAGCCTCCCCATTGTCATCAGCTCCTACCGAATCGAGTACGAAGTCACGAACTGTCCGACCGCATCTTGTCCGGACTTGGCGCCATTCGAGGACGCTGGGCAAACAATCACCATCCAGCCTGGGAGCGAAGTTTCTCAAACGTTTTTCCTCGTCCCCCTCAGTAGAAAACAGGAATTCCTCGACGAGGGCGGGCAGGCCAATACATTCCCCAACTATCGCGCTCGCTACACGTTCCGGGGGAGTACGGCCTTTTTCGACGCGGACCTTGACATCTCGGGGTCTGCAGAACTCGAATTCGGCAATTTCAATCTGTGCCCCTAATCCCCTCGTTCGCCACCGTGCGGCTCTGTGCCCCCCCTCCAGCATGGGGCCGTGCGGTTCTTTCCTGCCGTCCTTCACACCCATCACTATCCACGTCACACTTCCCGGTCGCCTCGGGGTGTACCAATACGGCGATGACGGTACATATGCACTCCACGGTCATGCGGTTCATCGCGGCGCTGGGCACGGCGCATCAGCATGCCATGTTCTATCCGGATGTGGTGGAAGACGGCAAGCTCTTCGGCAGCTGGGGGAGTGAGCCGGAATCACGCGGCGGCGCCACGCGGCGCCACACGACTATTCGCCGTACGAAGCGAGGAAGCCCCGCCGGATGCAGCGCTTTTGCTAGCTCTGGTGCCTCATGGTCAGCCGGGGTTGACCATCACGAGCGAGTGGAATCCCTTTGGATCAAACACCGCCGCTTCCAGTTCGGCCAACCGAGCAAGTAAGCGCGCAAGCATCATCGTAACCTCCGTGGCGTGAGGGCGCTGCAATTTTTTGCGGATGACAGGAAAAAACCTTTTGTTTTGCCTATCGACCCTATGGCAGAAAGCTCGCTTCATCGGCAAGCTTGCGCGGAAGATACTCATCGATCACGTAGTTCAGCCCCCACTTGGCCAGGGCTTGCTGCTCGGCGCGCACACCCATGCTGAGGAGTTTCTTGATGGCGTCCACCCAGGCCGGGTGGGCGGCAAAAAAGGGATCGTTAGCAAGGGCGTCTTGGGCGCGCTTGATATCGGTTTTTGTCAGCGGGTGGGTGGCGTCTTCCAGACCGTAGTCGGCAATATCTTGGGGCGTGACGCCCAAGAAGCGCGCACGCGGCACGCAGAAAAAGCGATTGAGGTGAGCGGCGTTGCCCGAGCCAACCTTCAGTGTCCGGTAGATGTTGGCAAAACCGTACGGATCACAATCGACAAAGCAGTACACGGGCACATCTTGCTCATCGGATAAACGGCGGACAAAGCGCCGCGTCGCACGCGTGGGGACGCCCCCCATTTCCACCAGAATACAGTTGGCCTGCCTCCAAAAACGATGGCTGTTGAGGCGCTGAAACATCCCGCCCGTCTCAATGGCAAGCACGAAACGCGCGTTTGTCCGGAAGCTGAGATGCTCCACAGAGCGGGGTATGCTGTAGGCGCCGCTGCCAAGGGCGCGACAGTCGATCTCAACGGCCGCATCGCTGTCAGGGTCGGTATCGATCACCACCACGTCTCCCGCCACAGAACCGCCGTGCGATTCTGGATAAAACCGCAGTTGTTCGCGCAGCAGGCCGTGCATGGACGCCAAGGCCTCGATGTCGTCCATGATCGCATCGGACTCGGCTTGGCTCTCGAACCGACACTCCCCCCAGTTTTTGCTGATATAATACGCTTCACGCTTGGTCGCGAAGTCGTCATTCTGTAGCATCGTCCGCGCCGTCGCCATCAGTCGAAGTGTCTGGGCGAACGCTCGGACGGTGTTGGCCGTCAGGGTACGCGATTTACACGCCTCACCAAGCTCGAAATACCCTTTCTGCGTGTCATACTGGACATTGCCCAGACTACGCACGGGAAACTCAAGTGCGGGCAGAACGCCACGCTCTATATCCTGGCGGACACGCTCGGCAATCTCTTCAATGAGGGCGAGGGTTCGTTGATCCAAGACTGTGGGCACTGTGTCATCTCCTCCTTGCGGTGGCTGGTCGCCCCTGGGTTGCACCTCAGATGCGGCGACGCTGTTGGAGCATGTTGTCGAGCGTTTGCACCGTCCGCTCTCGCTCGGCTTCGTTGAAGCCAAGGATCTCCTGGAGGGCGAGACCAACGTGGGGAAGATATTTTTCAATATAGCTGCGTGTGTCGTATTCGTGCTTGAGATGCATGCCACGGCGCACGTATCTGGCCAGCCGGCGTCCGCACTCCTGCAGCCCGAGCCTGAGTTCTTTGACGATCTCTGGATACGAGGCGATCGCCTCTTTCGCTTCCGAGGTAAACGGCACCCATACCGACGCGAGGTGCACCACGATCACCATAGGTGCGATGGGCAATGCCCCCTTGGGTTGTTGCAGACCGTACGCCCGCCAGTTAATTTGCACCACGGCCTTGGTTATGGCACATCCCGCCTGCTGATAGGGCAACGGCACCCGATTCGCAAAGCGGAGAAGATGGGCTGGTTCGTCCGCCCGGACTGTCAGGTCTGCCGCAGCGGTCTTCGCGCGGTGTTGTGTCTTGCGCAGGTGACCATCGGTATCGAGCTCGAGGCCTACACCGCCCGGTTTCCCATAGGCGATCCCGACTTCAACCTGAAACGGATTGCCACGGTAGACCGCTGGCGGTCGGGTAACGACGGTGTAAAAATCTGCAGCGAGTTCCTTGCGGAGTCCCTCGTGCAGCCGCTCCTCACCAATGGGCACAAGACAATCGGTACGCGGGGCTGATACCCGTGTCTGCTTGATCGCCCGGTAGAGGGCCCTCGCCTTTGCGTGCGCGATACGCTTCGGAGACGAACGTTCGCTCAGTTGCCGCCCCGCCCGCTGCACGATCTCCCGCGCGGTTTTGCGACCCACCCGGGAGAATTCGTCTTCGAGAAATTGCCGCAGGGTTCGGCTTCGCGTCGTGCTCAACATTTGGATGAGGAGACCGAGCTCAATCCCCTGCGAGTGTGGTTTGATCTCCACCGGACGCCGTGGCAGTCCTTCCACGCTCTGCTTGAAACACAGGCGCGCGCCGTGCGGGTCTTGAAAATGCAAGGTCACATGGGGGTTGGCCATCGCCGTCTGTTTGAGATACATGGCGATCGAGTACGGTCCCTTGTGATAATGACCCTCTATCTCCACTTCGACTCGCGTCCCATGCGGCCGGTCCCATGCGATGCGCTTTTTCCTGTGAATATCGGGTCTATTTTTTTTCGTGTCGATTGACACAAGGAGTTCTGAGGCCGTCTCCTCGCCTGCCACCCGGCTCAGAATGCGCATGGGCTCGCCCGTCGTGAGCTGTCCGTACATACCTGCTGCGGAGATGCCCATGCCCTGTTGACCACGTGATTGACTGAGCTTGTGAAACTTCGAGCCGTACAGCAGTTTGCCAAAAATCCGGGCGATCTGGGTTTCCACGATGCCAGGGCCATTGTCCTCGACCGCTACACGGTAGCATTTGTCCCGCCAGGACGAGTAGGCCACCTCCACCCAGATCTCGGGCAAGATCCCAGCCTCTTCACACGCATCGAGGGCATTGTCGACCGCCTCTTTGACAGTTGTGAGCAACGCCTTCGAAGGGGAATCAAACCCAAGTAGATGGCGGTTCTTCAAGAAGAACTCAGAGACTGAGATCTCCCGCTGGCTGGCCGCCATATCAGCTGCTGTCTTATGCGTAGCGTTCATGACTCCAAGATCCGCATCTTGCGTTGCTTGCCCATGTCCTTTAGTCCTTACGGCCACTACTCACGCTCACTGCGCCCAGGTGAACCGTCCGCAGCAGGCACATTATGTTCCGCCCTTGGAGGATAAGAATTTCAAACGCGCTTTTCAAGTCGATCCGGCTTTGTTGCACAAATCGATCGGCAGCAGCAGTGGTCCCTTGAACCCCGCTTTCAGCTAACCGGGTAAGACTGAGGACGCCCCAGTTCCCACATCCGATTGAGCAAGGTGCAGGCAAGCGAAGCTTCTCGTTCCTGAGCCTCATCGCGCTTCGCTCGCAAGCGTCCGCCGAAGGTCTTTTTGAATCTGGAATAGGCGTTCTCTGCCCGACTCTGATCGTAATAACCCGATGTCCGTTTCCACGTAAACCGACCGTTCTTCTCGATCTCCAAAAGATGCTGATCGCGCTGGCTCGGGCAGGTCGCTGCTTCAGGACTCAACACTGCGTCTTTACGTGGAGGGATGATGACTTGGACGCCAGGTGAATGGTCAGCCGCCGCAGTGTAGACGGCGCCTGATCGTACATGCCATCGCCGATGAAGCGAGCGATGGGAGAATCGATTTGATCTAACAGCGTTGGCACCTGGGAGGGGTCTTGCTCATGGCTTTCGGTCAACGCGGCGACCAGGCGTCGATGGCATCGTGACTGATCCAGAGGGTGATGTCGCCGCGATCGCGCAATGATTGGTCATACTCGTGCCAATTGTTCACGCGATACGCCGTTTTATATTTGGGATGTCAGTTGGCTCGTTTGTGGGGCTCAGTCATGCTCTTCACCAGTGGCTGTCAGGGTTCATAATGTCTAAAGCATGACGCTCGGTTCAGCGAGTGCCAACATTGCCCAGGGGATTTATGCACCAACGCCTCGCGACGTCGTAGCCCCGCGCACCGCGCAGGACTTGAAAAGCGCGTTTAAAATTCCTATCCTCCGACTTTTGCCTTGCTCCATCTACGCGGCGTATTTCTGCACGAATGAGCACAGGAGCCTTCTCTGACGTTACGTCAGACCTGACTTGCTAGCGCTAGCACTCGGCTACCGATACCGCTCGACGTTAGCTACTCTACTTGGACACCAGTACCCGGTAACTGCCCGTGGCGCTTTCGCTATAGTGACGAATGGCCGCATAGTACGTCCCTGGCTGCAGATTGGCAGTCACTCGCGCGTTACGACCGATGCCACCTTCATCATTCTCCGCCAGAAGGCTGGTTTCGCTATTCGGTCCGAATAGCGCCAGTACGACATCCGTCGTCCCCAAGGTCTCGATCGTGTGGACACCAGGCTCCTCGACAGTGAACTTGTAAAGGTCCTCTTCTCCCGCGGTGCTGATATCTGCCTGCACTGAGGCAGCAACATCGAGCTCCACGGCACGCGTCTCTATCGGGTCTGTGACTGGATACATCTCCGCACTTCTCACGAATTGCTTGTCCAGATCCGAGAGTTTCTCGTTCTCCTGTGTGCCCACACCGTCCAACGTCCACTCCGCGGGAAAGGCGTAGAGCATGATCGACTCGCGATCGAACTCCGTACCATGAATCTGGTCGACGCCGTACTTTCTGAATACGTTGCGCCGAATCGTTTCCGGGTCCCAGAAGTTCGGTGGTCCCGACAGCTCTCGTATCACGACCTCTTCGTTCCACTGGATGCCGCCGTGAGGACTCGAGTGCTCGTGAGCAAGGCCTATCATGTGGCCGAACTCGTGCAGAATTACGCCTTCGTCGACCCACCCAAGGTTGAGTGTCGCGGCGTGGATCGGGATGTTCAGATTGTCCGTGCCCAAGTAAGACCAGGCACCGTCATTCTCATCGAAGCTGACCCGAATCTGGGCGGTTGGGTCCTCAGTGAAGTCGAATTTAAGATTAGCGTAGCGCGTCCATTCCGTGGCAACTTCCTGGACCTTTGCTTTGTCCGCTGTCGTGCCTTCCAGAAACCGAACGCGAATCGTACTTCCATTAATCCACTGTTTGTTCTTTGGTGATATTGCGCGAAGGCGACCATGCACGGACCGGACTCGCTGCTCCTGTCGGAGTTGTTGAGGAAGGATCCTGTCGAAACACATTTGTCGGGCTTTGGCCATAACGTAGTCCTCCGAACGTTTGCTGTTGTGCCGAAACTGCATCTTGTGTAGACATATCTATGTCTAGACCAGCGTTATCAAGAGGCAATACCCTCGTCTTACACAGCTTTTGACAACTTTTTTCATCAACGGCGAAGCTGAGCGGCAGGTCATTGAGGAACACGGTGTGAGTGGCCACTAAACGCCTGCACAGTGGCCCGTCCACTCCAGCGCCAAGTTAGATGAGCGGGCCCGGGGCAGCCGTGCCGAGACCCGGCCCCCGACGGCACTGGCTGGGCCAGAAGGATAAGAATTCTAACGGCATTTTTCGACGGATAGACTTCTCAAACGCTCTTTTTCAGGCCGTGGCCTCTCCCTTACCGTTAGAGGTTGCAAGCAACTACGTCTGAACATCGTGGATACTCTGGCAGTACGTGACAAGTAAAACCTAGCTTATCACAGCAGTCGTCGAGGCTAGATACCAGATCTGCTCTTCACGTATGATTAATAATGTGTGTAAGTAAGTTACACCTTTTACTTGATATTCGTCAAGAGTAAATTATAATTTAAACTCTAGATGGTTAAAAAAATTTAACTACAAATATAAGTTTACATAGAATTGTTTTTGATAAACTATAAATTTATTTTTGTACAAATGAATAATAATCTCAATGTATATAAAACGGAGGATGTTGCAAAGGTATTGATGCTAAGTGACTATCCAAAACTATTTCGCTCAATTTACACCACAGGTGCTCACCTTTCGCCCATTTTTTTTGGGGTTTCGAAAATTTCAACGTATTGTATTTTCAACACTTATGCGATTTCAGCGATTTTAGGGAAAGGGTAGTGTCCTGCGATTATCCCTGCCCCCCAAGAGCCGGTGTCAGTAACCACTCCCGCGTGGCCCACAGGTGATCGGTCAGCCCCGCCGCCATCGCCGGACTGCGATGGGTCACCTGGCTCGCCTGTTTGATCTGCAAACTGCTGTGAGGCCGACAGAAATTGTAGAGCCCCACTGAGAGCCAACTCATCCAGCGGTGATACCGACGCGCTTTAGAAAAGGCCAGGGTCCTGCGAACCTTCCGTTGGGTCGTGTACCCGACCACTGCGGATAATGGTAGCGGCCCCCTCTGGTGTCGTCTGAGTGGTGTCAATCAGCCGGTCATCAGCACTCGGAATGGGTTTTCAGCCCCTCATTCCACCCAGTTGGCCTACATCTGAGCACACGTCATCTGCTCACCGCCACGATCATTACCCGGTACCGTACCTCAGACCGTCTGCGGCTGTGGCCATGGGGGCACCCGAAACATCAGTACTTCTTGCAACGTCCAAACGTGATCCGTCAACCCCGCTGCCATCGCGGGAATACGTGGCCGCCACACCTTGGCCGAGCCCGTCCCATGGGGGGCAACCAGCTCCGCTACCGGCTGGCGCAAGCTGGTATGAGCAGGATGGCGGTCTTGTACTCCTTGAATCCATCGGTCAGAAACAGCGGCACACAGCCTGGTGCGAGCAGCTGCCTGTCTGATGGACGATGGTCTGGGCCATCGCGAGCGTGCGCGGACCGACATCGATCGTGAGCAGCAGTTTCGTGACGGGGTCGATCGCCGTCCAGACCCAATGGGGCGAGCGCGACAGCCGGCGGATCGCCTCTTCCTGGCACATCTCGCCGTCTTTGACGGCGCTGAGCACGGCATACAACTCATCGAGTTGTAACTGCTGGACGTGGACCTCACAGAGGACATAGGCGGAAAAGGCCGTGAGCTGCTCGGCCGCTTCCACGAGCCAGTGCAACACCGTGTTCGGAGCGACCTCGAACACCCGCGCAGTGGCGCGAATGCCAAGCCCCTCGGCCAGGCACGCCAGCACACGTACAATCAGTTCCACGGCCACCTGCTTGCCATGAAAGAGCGTGCCATGGTGCTCTGGGAAATAGCCCTCGCACGCGATGCACTGGAATTGGCGCCACTGGCCGCCATTGGGATGGCCGTTGGCGCGTAGATTACCCAGCCCGAGCCAGCCGCGATGAGGATGTGCCGCTTCGTGCTCACACCCGGCACAATGGGGTCTCTGGGTCAAACCGGCAAACGCTTTGGGTTCCTTGGAACGCTTGCGTCTTGGTGGCTTGGTTGGCACGATTGGCTGACGAGGGGCAGCGACGCCGTTGGGCCACAGACAGCAGAGCATGAGAAAGACGCACATCAGCGCCACGAGCCCGAGGTGGTAGAAAAAGAGGGTTGGTACCATGGCAATGCCCCCGCAGATGATGGTGTAAGGGGGGCATTGTAGCGGGGTTTGGGGTTGAGTGAATTATCCGCAGCGGTCCTATACACGACCAATCAGGAGGGCTCGGAGCACTAATTCGTGGACGCCGCCGGAGCGAGGTCCAGGACCTGATCGGTCTCAATGCCCTTGAGGCTGGAGCCGTTCGTCGCGAGTCGGTATTTCTGGACACCGTCGATGATAACGATGTCGCCGTCGAGTTTGTAGGGTTTCGTCTCAGGCGGATTGCCGAAGAAAGTATTTGCGTTGTCTGTCACGGTGTCATCCGTAAACGATAGAGAGTGTGTTCTCTCGCCGCCAGGTTGACCGAAAATTGGCTCTGTCACGAAAGTGCGCTGATAAGTCTTGCCGATGACATGGATCCATTCGAAGGTCGCGCCAGCTTCATTCGAAAGGGTTTTCGACGCGCTATCAAAAAAATACGTGACATAGTCCTGGGTTGTACCGTTTTCGAAGCGCTCGAGAATTACCTTGGTGCCTTCGACCCGGTAGGTGAAGGTCTCGGGTGGATTCCCGAAAAACGTACCGCCATTGTCGGAGACTTTGCCATCGCGAAAAATCAGGGCATGCGTGCACATGCCTCCCGGTTGTCCGAAGAGAGGTTCGGTAACGAAGGTGCGGCTGTACATCTTGCCATCGACGTCCGCATCAGCGCCTTCCATACTGCAAGCCATCATCGCCAGTGGAAACCCTAGGGACGCGATCGTTTTCTTCAACATGTTGCTCTCCTAATCCAATACCTTCGCCAAAACTAGCGATGAGGTAGGGCGGCTAAAGACCGTGTAGAATATGGATTCCCTAATCCGAATCTACACACAAGGAGCCGCCGCCCATGCCCGATATTATGGTCGTTTTAGCTTGCTTAAGCCAGTGCGTTGAACTAGAGCGGTTTGCAATCCGATATACGGAATAATGGTGAAAAACTTCAGTAATATCTGTCTCCCTGAATGCGAGTACCATACAAACGAGTGAAAACCGCTCGAGTGCGTCGTCAAGTCTTATTTTTGGGGTAGAGCCTTTTCAGTTTCAGACGCGCGTCATCGATCCGAAATGGCCAATCAACACCGCGTTGTTTCATGTTGGTTCGCTCATGCCACGCTCTGAGCTCCGATTGCAGTCATCCCAATGCCCCAAGGCGTCTTCCATGGAGACATGGGCGCGTCATGCTACGCAGCTCGCACTCGGCACTATGCAGCCAGCTCCCGTGTTTCGGGGTGGGGACGCATTGGTCAGGTGGAACCGGGGGCAGCGCTGGCGTAGCATACGAAGTGAAGCAGCCTAGCACTCCATAGTGCCCGGGACAGAGCCCAGACATCAACCTGGGCCAATAGGAAGACATTGCATGAGTTTGGTTGGCCATGGCATTGATCTCATCGAGATTTCTCGCGTGGAACGCTTGCTTGAAAAGCCACATGACGACTGGATTCTAGGCGCGTGTTCAGAAATGGA
>CAJIAL010000269.1_pt1 | contig 18841 bp, 20 predicted proteins | sample 9199091 | NCBI WGS metagenome assembly CAJIAL01 (sample SAMEA7708270, study PRJEB35096) | sediment metagenome | biome: marine neritic benthic zone biome [ENVO:01000025]; feature: sediment [ENVO:00002007]; material: shallow marine sediment [ENVO:03000034] sea grass bed [ENVO_01000059] ... | reverse complement strand
GTGCGGCGGCGTGTCGAGGTGCCTTCAGGGGGCTCGATGGTAATGACATCAGCACCCAAATCTGCCAAGATCTTCGGGCAGAAGACGCCAAGCGCGTCGCACATACTCAGCACACGATACCCTGTGAGAGCACCTGCGTTATGTTCGGGAGGGGTACCAAGCGACACGCAATAACCTCTGCGACCCATCGTATATGGTATCAGGGCGAGACATGGCGATGAGATGGGGAGCGTGATGTTCCCCAACGACCTGTGATGACCACAGACACGGGCAGTATCTTACCAGGCAAACCTGACAAGTCAAGGGAGGTTGGATGCGTGGCACGGACAGCGGACACGACACAGACAACGTTTTATGAGCGCGTGTATGCGTGTGTGCGGCAAGTGCCGGCGGGGAAGGTGGTGACCTATGGGCAGGTGGCGGCGTTACTCGGCCAACCGCGCTCAGCCCGCGCCGTGGGGTACGCCTTACGCTCTGTGCCGGCGGGAATGGATGTCCCCTGGCATCGCGTTATCAACCATCGAGGCCAAATTAGCCTGCGTTATCCGACGGAAGGGCCGTTGCTCCAGCGTTTTTTGCTGGAAGACGAGGGTGTGTGTTTCGATGAGCAAGCACGGGTGGATTTTGCCGTGTATCGCTGGGAGCCGACCTGGGTGTCAGAAGCATGACAACACCGGGTGTCAACACGGTGAGATAATCATTGGTCGGAGGTGTTCTCCATAGGTTACGATATGGAGACAATGGTATACGTACCTCTGGTTGATACACGACGAACGCGGGGCTCTTCCCTGGACTGTGGGCGGCCAGACCGGGTGTATTTCGGTTGAGGGACGCGATGTGTCCCCGTATAATGCTGATATTACCAGGCAGTGACGCCCCTTCGAGTGCAGCCTTAAGGAGACTCCGTAGTGGAGACGACTCCTGAGTGCCTACAATTCTCTCTCCCAAGCAATCCGCGCTACCTTCCCGCTATCAGGGCATTGTTCGGCAGTTTACTGTCGGGTTTCGGTTTTAGTCGCCGTGACATGATGGGTGTGGTGTTGGCGGTCAATGAGGCCTACGCGAATATCATCGAGCATTGTTATCAAGGCGACGTGACACGACGGATCGACATCACGGTACATATTGCGCCGGAGGAGCTTGCCGTGGAGATGCGCGATTACGGGGAGCAACCGGATCTGGAGTGTATCAAGCCTCGGGCGTTGGACGAACCGCGCCCAGGTGGGTTAGGGACGCATTTTATGCAAACAGTCATGGATGACGTGACCTATGACCTGTCATGCGAGCAAGGAACGTTGCTACGGATGACCAAACGGCGGAGTTAGGCATGCAAGTTCTTCTCGACTCACTGCAGTCTGGTATTACGACTATGCGTTTGGTCGGCGATCTGGATATGAACGAAGTGACGCATTTTCGGGCGGCATTGGAAGAGGCGGTGCGCACAGCTTCCCGCGGGGTCATTGTGATCATGGAAGAGGTAGGGTTCATCGATAGCTCGGGCATCGCCGTGCTTATCGAAGGGCTGAAGTGGAGCCAGAAGCGGGCCATCCCCTACGTCTTGGCGCAATTGACCTCCGGAGTCCAGATGGTCTTCGAGCTGGCGCGTTTAGAGAATTTTTTTACGCTCGCAGAGACGGTCGATGAAGCGATAGCCCTCGTGCCGAGCACGCCCTGACAGCCAGAAGGAGATTGTGGTGGAGACACCGCCGCGTCGGTTCGCGCTGTTTCTCAGTCATCTGGCCAGCATTGCGCGGTTGTTCGTGTATACGCTGTATTGGGCCTTTGTCGCGCCCTTCCGTGAACGGCGCCCGGGATTTTCGTTCTCCAGCCTCCTCCGCCTCTTGGATGAAACGGGGGTGCGCTCGTTGCCCATCGTGCTGCTCATCGGGTGTTTGGCCGGGATTATTCTGTCCTTAGAAACCGGAGTCCAACTGAAGCGTTTCGGCCAAGTGCATTTGGTCGCCGGCTTGGTGGCGTTGTCCATGGCACGTTCGCTCGGACCGCTCTTGACCGCGATTGTCGTGACCGGCCGTGTCGGGGCGGCGTACACTGCTGAACTCGGTACCATGAAAGTGTCGGAAGAAATCCTGGCGTTAGAAGTCATGGCCATCAATCCGGTGGGCTACCTGGTCGCGCCGCGTTTCCTGGCGTTGCTGGTGGTGTTGCCGTGTTTGACGTTGTTCGCCGATGTGTTGGGGCTGATTGGCGGCTTTGTGATTGGCACGACGTTGTACCAGTTGAGTCCGACAGTATACATCCATACAACGCAGTCCTGGCTGATGTTCGGGGATATTATGACAGGCTTGCTGAAAAGCGTGGTCTTTGCGGTGATCATTGGCATGGTGGGATGTTACCGTGCGTTGGTCGTTGAAGGCGGTCCGGAAGGCGTGGGGCAGGCCACGATGATATCGGTCGTGACGACAATCGTGTTGGTGATCGTGGCCGATGGTATTTTTACCCGGATTTTGACCTCCGTGGCCAACTGAGGACAAAGAAACGATGGCAGACGACCGCGCCCAGACCACGGCTGAGCCGATGATTGCGGTCCGGAGTTTGCGGAAGTCTTTTGACGGCAAGCCCGTTTTGGAAGATGTGAGTTTTACTGTGCCACGCGGTGCGGTCTGCGTTGTTATGGGGGGCAGCGGCAGCGGCAAATCAACCATCCTGCGCCATCTGATTGGGGCGTATAAGCCTGATGAAGGGGAGATTTATCTGGATGGCGAGGAGATTACGCGGCTATCTGAGCGGGAAATGGAGCGCGTCCGCCGCAAGTTTGGGATGTTGTTTCAAGGCGGCGCGTTACTCAGTTCGCTGACTGTTGGGGAAAACATTGCTCTGCCAATCCGGCATCATACGGATCTGCCGAACGAAACGATCGAAATCATGGTCAAGATGAAGCTCGAACTTGTCGGCTTGCGGGATGCCGAGCACTTAAAGCCGTCGCAGATCAGCGGCGGTATGCAGAAGCGTGTGAGTCTGGCTCGGGCCATTGCCTTGGACCCCAAGATTGTGTTTTACGATGAGCCGTCGGCTGGTCTCGATCCGGTCGTGTCCGGTGTTATCGACAAATTGATGATCGATCTCGCCAAGGTGATGGGGATTACGTCGGTTGTGGTGACGCACGATATGCAGAGTATTTTTCGCATTGCCGACATGATTGTCATGTTACATCGTGGCCGTATTATTGTGTGTGATACGCCGGAGAATGTGCAAAATTCCGAGGACCCACTGGTGCAACAATTCATCACCGGAGCTCCGGACGGCCCCATTCCCTTGCGGTTGTCGCAAAAGGACTATCGAGAAGATATCTTGGGACTGTAGCCGCCTGGGGCGGCGAGGGACAGGGCATGGAATATTTCCAAATGAAGGTGCGGGTCGGCGCGTTTTTGTTGGTCGCCCTGACCCTAATACTTATGGCTGCAGTCACGATGAGTGATATAGGCAGCTGGTTTACGCCGAAGCATACCTATACAGTCTTGCTACGCAATGCCAGTCTGCTTCCGCAAGGTGCGCGGGTGAGTTATGCGGGATTTCACATCGGGCAAGTCACGGCAATTACGATACGTTCGGAAGAAGAACGTGCCCGTGCCCACTCTGCCTATCCGGTGGCGCTGACTCTAACTGTGCATGCCACGACACCGGTGCGGGATGATTCCGTCGTGGAGATGCAAACGGATGGGATGATCGGCGACCGCTATATCGATATTCACCCGGGCTCGGGAGCGCCGTTACCGCCGGGTAGTACGATCCTCGGCACTGTCGGGGGGATTGGAGGCCTCCTGGCGTCGTTTACCGGGGCGGATGGGCTCCAAGGTCTCATCACGGCGACCACATCCCTGCTCACGGATACCTCGCAACCGCATTCATTGCCGGTAACCTTGGCGAACGCGAATCAGGTGCTGACGGATCTCCAGACACATTTTGCCGCCCTCGCATCGACTGGTAACGTCTTGCTGGAGCACCTGCAGGGCGAGGTGGCGCGGGTGGGTGGCAAAGCCGACCAAATGTTCACCAATGCGGATGCAACGATTCAGGAGAATCGTGCCGGTCTGCGGGAGGTTGTCACGAAGCTGCATCAGACACTCGCTGACGTCCAACAGACGATGGCGGCCACGAGCGCGTTGGTGGGAGACAGCAAAGACGGGCTGGCACATGTGCTGCGAGATACACGACAGTTTCTGCAGGATATCCAGCGCAACAGAGCAACGCTCACCACGCAGGCCGAAAAACTCTTGGCCGATATGGATGCATTGCTGGTACACAACGACCGGAATGTCTACGTGGCGATTCAGGACCTCCGAGCAACAATGGCGCGTCTGAAAGACGCGGCAGAGCTGTTGCGGGCGAATCCGGCTGTCCTTTTTTGGGGGACGGGTAAGAGCGGGAGTGCGGAGACCGTGCATACCTCTGACAAGCATGCTCCCGCCTTGCAGGAGAACGGACGTATCGGGAGGTATGATAAGGTACGATGAGGGCGCGATTCTGGCTGTTGATGTGTACCGTGTGTGTCCTTGCGGCGGCGAGCGGCTGTGGATTCGGGAGACGAGGCGCCGTGACGCTCTATGATCTTGGCATCGAGGCGCAGGACCGGGGTGAGTACGGGGCGGCATTCGAATACTATAAAGAAATGCTTATGCAGCATCCCGAGCATTTGCGGGCGCGGTTTAATCTCGCTGTGCTGTATCACGATCAGAAGCGATATCACCAGGCCAAGCGTCATTATCGGTTGCTGCTGGCGCGTTATCCGGACCATGCACGCAGCCTGGTGAATCTCGCCGACATTGCGTTGGCCGAAGGCGATCCTCCTCAGGCGCACACGCTGCTGCTGCGAGCGGTGGAAGTGGAACCTGATCGGGCGTATCCCTATAGCTATCTGGGGTGGTTTTTACAACGGCAACAGCAATGGACGCAAGCCCACACGGCGTATGAGCGTGCTCTGGCTATCGAGGATGATGCTTTGACGCGCTACCGTCTCGGGATGTTGTGGCTCAAGCAGAACAACACCACAGAGGCACACCGGCAGTTTACCCAGGCGGTCAAACGCGATGACACGCACAGTGAAGCACTCTATCAACTGGCGTTATTGGCCATGGAACAGCAGCAATTCTCTGACGCTTTGCGTTACCTGCAACGCCTCGCGCACCTGGCGCCAGAGCGCGCGGATGTGTTCATCTTGTTAGGCAAGTTGTATCTGCAGCAAGGGCAATATGCCACCGCTGCGGTGCATTTGTGGGAAGCGCGAGAACTCGAACCGGATATTCCGAACGTCGAACGGTTATTGCTGCGCGTGTATCAACACATGCTGCACCAGCAACAAGAAGCCGTCAACCGCCTACCCGGGGTGCCGAAGAATCCGGTGGCCCACGCCGAGCCAACACAATAGCCGCACGAGCTTTAGTCCTTCACCCGAATCCCCACTACGACCATCATCCCCGGCTTCAGAAGTCCATCCCGATTGTCCACCGCAACCTTCACCGGTAGCCGTTGCGTCACTTTGATGAAGTGTGCGGAGGCGCTCCCAGCGGGAATAATGGCAAATTCCGACCGGGCGGCGGCGCCGATATGGCTGACCTTCCCTGAGAATTTTCGCTGCGGATACGCATCCACATCAATATCGACTGGTTGTCCGAGCTGGATCTTGCGGATGGACGTCTCTTCAATATTGGCCTCGACCCAGACGTCTTGTGGGTCGTTGACGATAGCGATGGGTTGTCCGGCTTGCACGTGCTCGCCGGGATCCGTAATGGTTTGGCTGACCACCCCATTGACCGGACTGGTGATGACAGTTTCGGCAAGTTTCATGCGGGCCAGATCAAGGCGTGCTTGCGCTTCTTTGACCTTGGCCTGCAGCGTTTTCATGATTTCTTCTTTCATCTTGACGCGTTGGTGCTCTGCTTCAGCGAGGGTCTTGAGCGCCGCGGATTCCCGTACCTTGCGTTGCTGCGTACTGACATTCACCAGGAGCAGTTGCACCCGGCGGCTTTCGGCGCGTGTGCGCTCCAGCAGGGCTTCGCTTTTGTGCAACGCTTCCAGGGAGGATTGGTGTGCGGCAACAGCCTGTTCATAGGCGGCGGCGCCTTGATCCCGCTGTTCGGCCGCGACAATCCCGTCTCGGAAGAGTTGTTCCAGCCGCTTCAGGTCCGACGCGGCCATGTCTTGCGCGACTTTTGCTCCGGTAAGCCGTGCTTTGGCTTCTTCCACCGCGGCCTCTTTTTCACGCAAACCGGCTTTGACGCTCCGGCGCTCCAGCGCCGCAGTCTTCTCGGCTTCCGTGAGCTGGCTCTGGGAGGTGCCGAGCACCGCGTCAGAGCGCTCGATATTACCGGCTGTGAGCGCCTTCGCCAAGTCCAATTCGAGCGTTGCGCTCGTCAGTTGACTGGTGGCGGCTTCCAGTGCCGCTTCTTGTAAGTGCACCTGTGCCTGGTAATCGTCTTGTTGCAGACGCGCGATGATCGTGCCTTGTGTAATCGGCTGCCCTTCTTCGACCAGGAGGTTGACTAATCGTCCGGGGACTTTGGAACTGACCGTGATGAGCGTGCCTTTGATGCGGGCATCGTCCGTGGAGACATGGCTCAGAGAATACAGCCACCAATCGACGCCAAAATAGCCGCCGGCTAGAACGACAAGTATGATGAGTGGCGCCATAATCATCCAGCGCTTGGATTTGTCGGTATGCAGAGTCTCAGGACTCCCTCTATCATCGTGGCCATTTTCGACTGCCATGGTGTCATCCTCTCGTAGCGGTGTCGTGCGGTCTACTTGGTCTTGGTCGATGGCGTGTCTGTAAAAGTGATCGTATACAAACGGGCATGCGAAACGCTTTCCGTATGGCGTGATTGAGCTTCAAAGCTGAGCGCAACGATCGGTGGAACTTTGCGGTGCGTGTCCCAGTACGCGGGAAAATGGCGTTGAAACGCTTCCACCAAATGCACCCGATCGGTAGGCGAGGTGTCAGTGCCGCCACTGCGGAGTGCGATGTATTTGATATGGGGATATTTACACATCATTTTTTTCGCGGCGTGCCGGCGTGTCTGCTTGCATGTGTAGTTGGCGCCTACCGTTTCTGTCTCTCCCCAGAAGAATGCGAGCCCGCGTGGGACGTCGGGAAGCAAGCCCGACGATGGCACTTTCGGACCGAACGAAATCACGATGACAAGTGGGCGATCGTGTTGGCCATAGACATCAAGCGCGGCACGTTCCGGAAAGCGATCCATACCCCACGTGATTTCCAGGAACGGTTGTTCGTGCGGGTTGATATCGAGTTTGCGGCTCCAAATGAAGTAGGCTGCTTCGCTGTCGATGCGAAGATAGCGATCGGTGGGCGGCCCGTCAAAAAACAACGGTTGGGCTTTGCCGAGGCCGAAGCGTGGCCACACTTTTTGCCAACCATTGCGTTTCAGCCAGGAATGGGCTGACACCTGTGTTCCCGCAGCATGAACGGGGACAAACGTCGCACGCTGCACAGGAGAGGTCGTACTGTCAGAAAAACGCACCACATACTCGTCGGCCTGGGGTTGGACGAGGTCTCTGTGCATCCATACGATCAAGATGAGCGCCATAAGAATAATATGGGGTCGCCGATACCTATACACAATGTATCCTTTGATATGCGTGATCTATGAGGGACGAATACGGTTCATTATAGCATGGTCTGTTGGGCGAGGTGGTATGGCAAAGAGGCCAGATGTGCACGGGTGATCAGACGGGCGCCGTGTGCTGCTGCTGTAACGCGGTGAGCAAGCGCTGGTGAATATTGTCAAAGCCACCATTGGACATGATAAGGATGACGTCTGATGGTTGCGCCTCGCGGCAGAGATGGGCAAGGATCTCGTCGGTTGTGGGGTAAAACCAGGCTGGTACCTCATGGTCCCGCAGGCGCTGCACCACGGTTGCGGGCGATAAACGTTCCTCGCTCGTCAACCCTTCTTTGCGGTGCACGTCGGCCAGTATTACACGATCAGCCCTGCGTAGGGCTTCGACATAATCGTCTTGAAAGATCTTCCGTCGACTCGTAGCCGTGCGCGGTTCGAACACTGCCCACAGCCGGGCGCCGGGGTAGGCCTGGCGCACCGCCTCCACGGTCATCTGAACCGCAGTGGGGTGGTGGGCGAAATCGTCGATGATGGTGATGTCGTCGATCGTCCCGCGAATTTCACAGCGTCGCTTAATGTGGCAAAAGGTCGCCAAGCCGGAGGCGATCTGTTGTGTTGTAAGGCCGAGGTGGTGGGCCACAGCCACTGCGGCGAGCAGATTTTGCACGTTGTGCTGCCCGAAAAGCGGCGTGGTAAATCGACCAAACAGCTCACCGTGGTGCTGCACCGTGAGGCGCATAGTGCGTCCGTCGATGTGGGACTCTACCGCATGCCAGTCGGCCGAGGGATCAAGCCCATAGGTGACAACGGGGGCGGCAATGGGCGTGGTGTCAAGCAGGTCGCGCACGTTGGCGTGATCGCTGCAAGCGATGAGACAGCCGCTGGCCGGGAGTAAATCAACAAACTGTACAAACGCCGACCGCACGTGGTCCAAGTCGCGATAGATATCAGCGTGATCAAATTCCAGCGAGGTCAGGACGGCCGTCTGGGGGCGATAGTGGAGGAATTTCGGCCCTTTGTCGAAATAGGCACTGTCGTATTCATCACCTTCCACCACAAAGTGGTTCCCTTCGCCGAGTCGGAACGTACTCTGAAAATTCCGCATCACTGCACCGACAAAGAAGCTTGGGTCACATCCGGCATGGGCTAAAAGCCAGGCAATCAGGGCTGTCGTGGTGCTTTTCCCATGGGTGCCGGTAACCACGACGGAGTGGCGTTCTTGGATGAAAAAATGGGCCAAGGCTTCGGGAAGGGACATTGCTGGGATACCGGCTTCTCGCGTGGCAGCGGCTTCGGCATTGTCCCGAGACATGGCATTGCCCACGATAACGAGATCCGGACGCGGCTGCAGATGGGCGGCGTCGAACCCCTGATATAACGGGATACCCCACTCCTCGAGTTGAGTGGACATGGGTGGATAGATATGCTGATCGGAGCCTGTCACATGGTAACCGCTGGCATTGAGCATGCCAGCGAGGCTTCCCATACCCGTGCCACAGCACGCGACGAGATGAATGTGATGGGGGTGGGTTGGTGTCACGATGATGCTACTCCTAATGCATGCATAACGAGATTGTGGACAGTTGGCCGTAGGCGCTGAATGCCCGTGGCGTCGCGCGTCGGGTGAACGCGGTTGGTACACAAGATAACGGTAACGTCGTGTTCTATGTCAATCCATATACTCGTGCCGGTAAATCCTAGATGACCGATGGAACGTGGGGAGAAATACGCGCCTGCAGTCGAGCGGCCCGGCGTTGGGGTGTCCCACCCCAACGCGCGTGTGCTGGCATGGGGTGTGGGATGACGCTGCCAGCTGACGCGGAGGAGATCAGCAGGGATGTCGTCTCGCGTACCGGCGGCGATATCGAGCAGCGCTTGGGCAAACTGCCACAAGTCATGGGCGGTGGCAAAGAGGCCAGCATGCCCAGCGACACCGCCCATGGCCCAGGCGTTTTCGTCATGGACTTCTCCGCGGAGGACGCGCTGCCGCCAGGGACAGGCCTCTGTGGCGGCATACGCGTTGGTGGTAGCGGGTAAGGGCGTATATCCTCCCACCGGGCGATACGCTGTGGCGCCTAACCCGAAGGGCTGGGCAATTTTCTGCAGAAACACGGTATCCAACGATTGGTGATAACAGGTTTCCAGCACATGACCGAGCACGATAAATCCGAGGTCACTGTATACCGTTTGTGACCCAGGAGGATAGGTAAGCGGTTGGTGCATAATCGCGCAGCATAGGTTTTCGCGTATCTTGCGGGCGGTGGCGGGATCATACGGCGCTGGGGGAACCGGCAGAAACGTCTGATACAAGGGTTGCCAAGCCGCGAGACCACTGGTGTGGGCCAAGAGCTGACGCACCGTGACGGATCCGGGTCCTGAGGCTGTGGACGTAGGATAAAAACGGTGGAGGGTGTCATCCAGTGTACAGACTCCCTCGTGATGGGCTATGAGTGCGAGCGTTGTCGTCGCGACAACTTTCGTCAAGGAGGCGATATCAAACAAGGTCTCACGCTGCATAGCATGGACGGTTGGCGTGACTGCGGCGGCGCCGTATGCCTCGTGCCAGATCAGCGTGCCCTGATGACCGACACAAATCACGGCGCCCGGAATCGTTCCGTCGTGGGTTGCTTGCCGTAGAAAAGCATCGAGACGCTGCACGATAAATGGTTCTCCTCTGCACGACCGTCAGTGTGTGACGACGGGCGTTTCGCACAGTAGAAGACGATTGCCGCGAATCGCAGCCTGTATGCCAAACGGCAATGTCAACGGCTGGGAGCAGTGACCGGCTGGAAAGTTGGCCAGGATAGGGACGTCCATATCGCCCAAGACGTCGAGGATAACGTCCGTCATGTCATACGGGCGATCGCGGTCAGCGGCCACGGGATCGAGACTACCAAAGACCAGCCCGCGCACTCCCTCAAATACCCCGGCAAGTTTCAGGTACGTCAGCATGCGGTCAATGGCGTATAGTCGTTCGCCACGGTCTTCAAGGAAAAGAATAGTGTCGCGCATGTCCGGCTGAAAGGGTGTACCGATGGTACACACCACCAGCGACAGGCAGCCACCGAGGAGCCGGCCTTCGGCGTTGCCCGACCGGAGTGCCGTGAGTGCTGTCGCGTGCTGAGTGGGCGGTTGCATTGCCTTGTCATCGCCCATCAGTACGCCCTTGAGTTGGCGGAGTATGGCGGGGTCGGAATCGCGTCGTAGGTCCCCTGCAACCACCGGGCCGTGGAAAGTGACTAAGCCACAATGCTGGAAATAGAGTAGAAGGCTGGTGAGATCGCTGTAACCAAGAAAAATCTTCGGGTGTGCTGCAATGAGCGCCGGATCCAAATACCGGATCAGGCGCTGTGAACCATATCCCCCGCGACAGCAGAATATCGCTTTGATGTTGGGATTGGTGAACAGTGCTTGGAGTTCTGCTGCACGGGCGGTGTCAGTCCCTGCCAGATAGCGCTGCTCGTCGAACACGCGGGGCGTATACTGCACGCGGAAACCGAGTGTCTGAAGCACTTCGACACCTTCAAGAAGTGCCTCACGATTAGCGGGGCTGGCGGGGGACGCCAGACCGATACAATCCCCTTCTTGCAGTGCCGCAGGGCGAAGCAGGCGTGTTGGATGCACCTTGGGTCTTTCTTCTTATGCTGGGGTGGTCGTGAGATACTGTACGATCATGGCGAGTGCATGTTCGGCGATGCGCGTCTGAATGGTGTAGCGGTCTCCGTCGAACTGTTGTTCCTCGGTGTGGACACCGGTTGGTGTGAGCAACGCGAAACAGGTGGAGCCGAGTGGCTTGGGTGAACGGCCACGAATAGGACCGGCAATACCGGTTTCGGCAAGAACGACGTCGGCACCACTAAGTCGATGCAGACCCTCCGCCATGGCTTGCGCAGTTTCAACGCTCACGGCCCCATACCGATCCATGACCTCGGGGTCCATGCCAAGCGATTGAATTTTGGCGTCTTTACTATACGCCACGATGCTCCGATCAAAATAAGCCGAACTGCCTGGCAAGCGTACCAGCCGCGTGGCAATAATGCCGCCGGTCGTCGTTTCGGCTAGTGCCAGACACCAGCCGTGGTCGCGCAGGTTGGCAGCAATGGTTTCTTCAAGTGACACGTTCGTCTTGCTCCTTGCTCGTCTTGGCTGCGTGATACACGTGTTATGCACTGCCTATGGAAGTATAACGAATTTTCCGGAGACAGACAGAGCGCGGGGCCCAAGTGACGGACGAAAGTTACGCCAAAATGTCCTGTACGATGTTGAGGGTCCGCTCGATATCTTGGCGCGACACATCGAGGTGGGTAACGGCACGGATACGCGTGGGACCCATAGCGATCATACGCACATTGTTGTGCAAAAGACGATCTGAGAATGCCGCTGCGCTGAGCGGTGCATCAGGAGAAAGCTCGAAAAAAACAATGTTGGTTTCGACCTCGGCTGGCTCCAAGGTAATCCCGCCGATGGATGCCAGGCCTTCGGCCAGGAGGTGGGCATTGGCGTGGTCTTCGGCCAGGCGCTCGACGTGGTGTTCGAGCGCATAGACGCCGCCGGCCGCGATGATACCTGCCTGCCGCATGGCGCCGCCGAACAGATGCTTGTAGCGCCGCGCTTTATGGATGAACGCATGGGAGCCGGCTAAGACCGAACCCACCGGGGCGCCTAACCCCTTGGACAGACACAGGCAGACAGAGTCGAATGGCGCGGCATACGTCGCTGCGGGAATCCCTGTCGCAACGACCGCATTCATCAGACGAGCACCGTCGAGATGAAGCGCGAGGTTGTGTTGCCGGGCTGCAGCACAGACATCGTGTAATTGGGGAAGCGGCCAAATCGAGCCGCCGCCGAGGTTGTGGGTATTTTCCAATGACACGAGACAGCTTTGGGGAAAGTGGGGATCATCCGGGCGAATAGCGGCTTCGAGCTGCACCGCAGTGAACAAACCGCGCTGTCCATCTATGGGGTAAATCATCGCCCCGGCATGAAAGGCCGGACCACCGACTTCGAAGTGAATTGGGTGCGATGTTTTTTCCATGATGATTTCGTTGCCGGGCCTGATATGGACGGTGAAGGCGATTTCATTCGACATGGTGCTCGAAGGCAGGAAGAGCGCCGCGTCTTTACCGAGGAGTGTGGCGACGATGTTTTGCAGGCGATTGACTGTCGGATCTTCATTCCGTTGTTCATCTCCAACAGAGGCTTCGGCCATAAAACGGCGCATAGCTGGCGTTGGACATGTCGCGGTGTCGCTAGAGAGGTCGATCAGTTGTGTCGGCATATAATGTGCTCCTGTCCATGTGGTGCTGGGCAGAGAGATTTGCGGAGCGGGAAAGACATAGCCGTTGTCAAGTGGAGCATAGGTAGCGAGAGGAGTCAAGGTGGGGGGAGACGGCGCGAGCGCGTTGCCAGAGAGCTCTGTTGGCAAGAAAGGGAATGTTGCGTCGGCATCGCGCCCTAGGATGAATCGCGCCCTAGGATGAATCGTACTACCCGTGTTGTCCCTACGATTCCCCTAGAGACACGATGCGTTGAGGTAACTGACGCTTCCGAGACCGTGGTGTAATATGCGAGCTTTCAGTGAGGTTTGCACGCGCACTGCAGTGCTATGATATCTGGGCATGTACGCTTAGAAGAGTTCTTCAAGTTCTCGAAGCCGAATCGCAATACGTTCGTGCCAATCTTGCTCGGCTTGACCGCTGTCGATATATTGCATAAACGCATCGAGATCACCGATGACAGCGGTTTCTTCGGGTTCTTCGAGTAATTCCGGGGGTAAAGGCATTTGCGGTACCTTCCAGCAGTGACGTACGCTAACGAGTAGTACGTAGCATGGTGGTTTTCCATGCTCCTGAGGACAGGGAGCACCTATCTGCCCTCAGGAACATGGTGCGCAGAGGAGAAGAATCGGAAGCAGCTACTGCCGCTTCCTGCGTAGTGTTATCGGTACGCCCTGATAAAAACTTAACCCAAAAAAAGCCGGAAAACGTCTTAAGTTGTCTCAGGGCGAAGTAGGCAGCCGTCTTTATGCGGCGCATCTACACGACCTGAGCATGGACAGTACCAGGGGGGAACGGTATGCTACGTCCCACGAATGCAGGTGAGAACCGTGTGTTCCACGTGCACATGGGAATGCAGATACCCTGAGACTTGAGGGAGAAGAGGACGCTATGGCGACGATGCTCACACCGGAACAACTGAATGCTCTACGACAACTCGATGCCCCGACAGTTGCGAATGCCATCGAGACATTTAACATACAGCCGAGGAATACCGGTTTTATGGATGCGTCCATACGCTGCATGTTTCCGGACATGGGTGTAATGGTTGGCTATGCCTGTACGGCGGTGATTGCGGCGGCGTATCAACCGCCGGAGCCGCCGCCGGTGTCTCGGCCGGATTGGTGGCGTAAGGTGGCGGAGACCCCAGCGCCGCGCGTGGTCGTCATGCAGGACAGTGATCCGGAGCCTATCGGGTCGTTTTGGGGCGAGGTCCAGGGCAATATCCACAAGGCGTTGGGGTGTATTGGTCTGGTCACGAATGGTGGTGTGCGTGATATGGACGAAGTGCGAGCGCTCGATTTTCAGTTCTATGCGAAGGCCGTCTTGGTGTCGCATGCTTACGTGCATCTGCAGGCGATTGATGTGCCGGTCAGTATCGGCGGGATGGTCGTGCGACCGGGCGATTTGATTCATGCCGATAAGCACGGGGCGCAGGTTATTCCCATGGAAATCGCGGCGGAAGTTCCGGCGGCGGCGGCCCGCATTGCCGAGAACGAGCGGCGCATTATCGATGTATGCCAGGCGCAGGATTTTACCGTGGAAAAGCTGATGAAGGTCTACAACTACATCTAAATCAATTCCCAAGCGAGACGGCTGGAGGAAGCGTCTATGGATGACCAGCAACGCCAGCACCCCGGTGCTGACATGGAGGGGTTTGTCCGCGAACTCGTAGCCTTTGTCGATCTGTCTGAGGAGGATGTCGCGGTGATCCGGCAGACGGCACCGATTATTCTGCGGCATGAGCAGGCACTCACGTCAGCGCTGTATGAGCATTTCCTCAAGTTTCCTGCCACCGCTCGTTTCTTTCTCAAAGACGATGGGAGTCCTGATACCGAGCGCTTGGAGCGTCGCAAGCATAGTCTCGGACGCTGGCTACGAGAAACGGCTGATGTCGCGCTGACGCACGATTTCCTGTATTACCTCTTGGCGGTTGGTATCTCTCATAGCCACCGTGCTCGCGGTCCTGGAGGTGTGATTCCACCACAGTTCATGATCGGTGCGATGAGTGTGGCGTACACCGCGTTTGCCGGAATTTTCCAGGAAGAGTTGGACGACATGACCCAAGCGTTTGCTGCGGTTGTGGCGTGGAATAAACTGCTGTCTATCCACTTGAACGTCTTGCTTCTGGGCTATTTCCTCCCGCCGCACACCGAGGCGCCTGCGCCGAGCGGGAGCCCTTCGGGATAGAGGGGCGGAGGAGATGGCTGTGTCTGATGCGCAGAGCGCGCGCGTGCAAGCTCAGTTTGGCGTGTGTGCCCGCTTCTATACTACGAGCAACGTCCACGCCCGCGGGGAGAGTCTTGCGCGCTTAGTGGATATGGTACAGCCTGCTTCCCGTGACGTTGTCCTGGAGGTTGCAACCGGTGCAGGACATAGCCAGGAAGTAGCACCGCATACGCTGCATCGTTTGGTGCTACAAGGCTTCCAGGAGATCACGAATTTTCGATGTCAGCATTTCCGGAGTGAACGGTTTGGGCAAAAATGTTTGGGAAGGTGATGACATGACGGTTTCGCCCAGATCCTCCGCGTGCCCCGACGTAAGGAGGACGCGGAGCGCCGGATAATGCTCTGTCAATTGTTTTACCAGATCGCGTCCCAGCATACCTTGGAGCACGATATCCGTTACCACCACGTCAATGGGGTGGGTGTGCCGCCGTCCAACCTGGAGCGCTTCGTCTCCCTCCGCCGCTTCCAGAACGCGATATCTGGTCCGTTCCAACGCATTCCGCATCAAGCCGCGTACAAGCGGGTCAGCTTCCACCAAAAGCACTGTGGCACGATACTCCAGTTCCTGGGGTGCCCCGGCTTGGAGGGTGCGAGAGCCAAGGCAGTATCCTCAAGGGTGGTGAGCACGATCAGAGGGAGGTCCGGCGCTTGCCGGACGATCTGCTGCACGGTGTCCACTCCTCGGCCATCAGGTAATTTGAGTTCGAGCAGGATGATATCGATATTGCCCTCATGGAGGCGGGCCAAGCCTGTAGCAAGCCGCTCTGCATATATCAAGTGGAACGTCAGGTCAAACGCCTCAGAGGCGGGTCGATTGACGAGCCTCGAGGTATTGTCTCATGTCTCCAGATGAATTGTGCCTGTGGCGCCATCGAGCGTAATGGCACTCCCGTCGGGGATGCGCTGCGTTGCACGGGCAACGTTCAGGACTGCAGGAATGCCATACTCGCGTGCCACAATGGCGCCATGTGACAGATAGCCGCCAGTTTCCATAACAAGGCCAGAAGCAAGGAGAAACAGCGGTGTCCAGCCGGGATCGGTTGAGGGCGCAACCAGGATTTCTCCTGGTTGCATACGATGGCGCTCTTGCGGGGAGCGGAGCACGCGCGCAGTACCGGTGACCCGTCCTGGGTTGGAGGGCAGTCCTGTCAGTGCCGTGCCCGGTGCGGTGTATTGCTCTTCGTAGTATGGCTGATGTCCAATGAAGGCTTCCGGAGGTTGAAGGGCGGCATACCGTTGGCGTTCCAGACGGCGCTGCATGGTCAGATGGTCGACCTCTTTCTGGCCGATCTCACCACGCAAGGCGGCAATGACTTCGGCGATTTCGAGCAAAAAAATGGTATCGCGTTCGGTGAGCACACTGTCGTGGACCAAGAGATCACCGGCGCGGAGGGCCAATAATCGACCGAGATCTATGAGGCGGACGAAATGCGATTTGCTGCGTTCACGCCAGCGCGAAAATTCTTGGGCGCCGCGCAGGATAGTGCGAAACCACGGACGCCGCCACGCTGCCAATTGTCCGAGGACCTCTGCCTCAGCCGTCTGGCGGCGTTGGGCTTGCTGCTGTGGGTCAAAAGGTGCTTTGTCGTGTTCCAAGGTAGAGTAGGTTGCCAGGATGTCAAGCAGGTAGTCCGGTTGTTCGCGCCAACGCGGATTGCCTATTTCCACTTCGTATAGCCCGCGATGGCCGAATGTCGCGAGAAATTCCTGCCACGGGGCGGCAAACGGCGTATCCGCGAATGTTTTGGGACAGGTTGACCAGTCACGGCGCGCCAAAAAATCCATCACGTCTGGGAGTTGCCGCGCCAAGCGTGATAATTCCCACAGGGCATAACTGTGATCGGCACTCGTCACGTCCCCCAAGCCGGTGACGAGTTCGGCGAATAACCCGCCGGGTGCGTCCGGCATTTCCTGGGCAACGAGCTGACGCAAGTGGGTGAAGTAGCCGTTCATTCCCCAGGTCAAATACAGGTGCAGTATCAAGAACGGCCGATCCTGCTCGGCACGGGTTGCCAGCGCGTGCAGCACCTCGTCAGTGGCGAAATGCGGGATGCGCTGGCGCTCGTCCTGCCAGCGCTGTTCCAAGACCGCGAAGCGTGCCGGGGCACCCCGGCGGACGCGATTGAGGGTGCGGAGTACGCGTATGCCGTTCCATTGCCAGCGCACACGCTGACGCAGCGACGGCGGGTCCGGGGGAGGAGTAAAGCCTTGGAGTGCCGCGCCTCCCAGCTGTTCGACTTGTTCCGCCGGGTCGGCGCCAAAAAATTCGTATGCCGCTTGTTGGAGGACCGAGATATTAAAATATGGCCGTCCCCAGAAACGGCGAATGAGTGGTTGTTCCGGCGGCAGCGTGTAACCCACCTGGGTGTATTGCGTGCGAATACTGGTATCGAGCTGCTCCCGCATGAGGGACCAGCCGAAGGGCGAGATGAGCCCCGGAATGACGTCTTTCAAGTTGGCATTCGTCCAGACGGTGGTGTCGTGTGCAGCTGCGGACGATGCTTCTGTCGTGATGGGCCGACTTTGCACAATCCAGCACTGGTCGCCACTCCATGCCCACTCGATGTCTTGCGGGCTGCCGCACAATGTCTCAATCCGTTGGAGTAGCTCACCGAGATGGGTGACACGCTCGTGAGACAAGAGCGGCGGGCGGTCCGGGCGTAGCAGTCTCGTCTCGGCGACCTGGACTTGCGGGGTTTTGGTGAGCACATAGTGTTCCGGCTCAACGACACCGGAGACGACGGCGTCGCCCAGCCCCGGCGCCGCGTTGATCACCATACGTGAGTGGTCACCACTGACAGGATCAACGGTAAAAGCGACGCCGGCACTCTGCGCTGACACCATGTGTTGCACCACGACTGCCATCTGCGGCGTGGCGGCGGTCTCGCCCAGGTGCGAGCGATAGGCGTGCGCTCTTTCGGACCACCAGGACGCCCAACAGGCGCGGATCGCCGGCCACAGTTGATCGTCCGGTATGTTGAGAAAGCTGTCATAGATACCTGCATACGACGCCGTGGCGCTATCTTCGGCAACTGCAGATGAGCGCACGGCCCAGCCAGAGGGCGCTAGTTCGAGGTGGGGCAGAACGGCTTGGAGGGCATCCTGCAGTGCGGCAGGGAGGGTGCCGTGTTCGAGCATGTCGCGCATGGCGTCGTCCGTCGAGGGGCGTGGGTGAGGTTGGGCTGCGAGGTAGGTGGTCAACGTTGCAGGCGTGACGACACAACCAGGTGGCACCGGCAGACCTGCTTGCCAGAGGCGGGCGAGCATGGCGCCCTTGCCACCTGCAGAAGTGACTTCCAGCGCTTCGGCAGCAGCGAATGGATAGACATAGGCCATCGTTCACGCCCCGCAGTGTGTGAGAAACACGCCCTGCTGCGCCGCATGGGCCAGCACATGGTGCGGATTGATCACCCGCGGCCCATCGGGATTGAGACGAATCCGCACGGACTCACCGAGTCGCACCCGGACCTCTCGTTCGCCGTCCAGCGCAAGCATGTAGGAACCCTCCGGTAAGGCAACGTCCTCACCGGCAGGCAAAGGGGTGTAAGATTTGACGCCAACCGGCATGATCAGGCCCGGCGCAATCGGCGCCAGGACCGGGGGCGCCTCGGGATGGGTTTCGATCACCAATCCACAGCCGGGGGGCTCATCCGGTAACGGGGGGAGGTTGCCGGCGAGTGCCATAAAACCGATGTGCGCCGGTAAACGCTGGGCCACCACGACGAAGCGCACTTTCTGCATATC
>CAJIAL010000429.1_pt1 | contig 18883 bp, 22 predicted proteins | sample 9199091 | NCBI WGS metagenome assembly CAJIAL01 (sample SAMEA7708270, study PRJEB35096) | sediment metagenome | biome: marine neritic benthic zone biome [ENVO:01000025]; feature: sediment [ENVO:00002007]; material: shallow marine sediment [ENVO:03000034] sea grass bed [ENVO_01000059] ... | reverse complement strand
CGCTATGCACACGGACGGCATCAATGAGTCATGCGAACTGCACGAAACCGTTGACGCCATCGGCGGCCGGGCGATTCATGCCTATCATGTCGAAGGCATTGGCGGCGGGCACGCACCGGATATCCTGGCTATTGCCGGGGTGGATAACGTCATTGGTTCGTCGACAACGCCGACGATCCCCTACGGGCGCAATGTGGTCGCTGAGCACCATGCCATGATGTGGTCCGTGCACGGCATGAATCCGCAAGTGCCGAGCGACCAACTCATGGTTGCCGACCGCATCCGGGAATCGACTATGCGGGCGGAAAGTGTGCTGCATGACCTCGGCGCCATCAGCATCATCAATTCCGACTCGCAAGGCATGGGCCGCATTGGCGAGGTCATTCGGCGTACCTGGCAATTGGCGCACCAGATGAAACACCTACACGGGGAGACACGGCCGCACGATAATGCCCGCATCCTGCAATACCTCGCCAAATACACGATCAACCCGGCGCGGGCGCATGGGCTCGATCAGTGGGTGGGGTCGTTGGAGCCCGGCAAGATGGCGGATATCGTGTTATGGAGACCGGCATTTTTCGGGGTGAAACCCGATCTTATCATCAAGGGCGGTTACCTCGCGTGGGGTGCCACCGGTAACGGCAATGCCTCCATTTCGAACTGCGAACCGGTCCTCTACTGCGCGCATTGGGGTGCCCAAGGCATTGCGGCAGCCAGCCTGAGCGCCAATTTTATCTCGGCCGCTGCGGCCGAGAACGGCTTTGGCCGGCGGCTGCACACACGCCGCCGCTCCCTCCCGGTGACGGGTATCCGACGGGTAAGCAAGCGCGACATGCTCTACAACCGGACGAACCCGCACATCGATATCGACCCCCGCACCGCGGAGATCGCGATCAACGGCCAACCCTTGCCGCCTCTGCCGGAGGCTGACTTACCACTTAATCGCCGCTATTTCCTGTTGTGAGAGGGTGAGAGCTGCATAGCCATTTGCCAGGAGGAGAACCATATGTATGCCGTACCCGACGTCAATGAAGTCGTAGCGGTCGCCAAAGAACTGGGAATCCATCTGGGTCCCGAGGAGGCTGTTCTGTACCGGAAATACCTCATGGAACAGCTGGAAGCGTTCGACGCCTTCGTGCAAACACGGGTGGAAGAGCCCAAACCGCCGATGATCTCGGCCGCCCGGGAACCCGGATATCAGCCGAGTCCGGAAGAAGACCCCCTCAATGCCTGGATGTGGAAGTGCCGCATCGAGGGTGCAGCCGAAGGGCTACTGACCGGCAAGACCGTCAGTTACAAGGACCACATCGCCGTGGCCGGCATGCCCATGAGTTTCGGTGCCTTCGCCCTCGAAGGCTTTATCCCTGATTTCGATGCCACAGTGGTCACCCGGGTGCTGCAAGCAGGGGGCACGATCATCGGCAAACACGTCATGAACGGCCTGAGTGGCGGTTTTGGCACTGGCGGTGCTATTGGTGACTACGGCCGGCCCCTCAACCCCCACAATCACGAGCACGTGACCGGCGGCTCCTCCTCGGGCTCTGCCGCCGCCGTAGCCGCCAGCGAGGTGGACATCTCGTTCGGCGGTGACCAGGGCGGCTCCATCCGCATCCCGGCGGCATTCTCCGGCATCGTCGGGCACAAGCCCACGTTCGGGCTCGTGTCCCACTTCGGCATCGGCTTCGGCTCGGACCAGAGCATCGACTATACGGGGCCGATGACCCGTACCGTGGAGGATGCAGCCGCGGCGCTGCAGGCAACTGCGGGGTACGATCCCTACGATCCGCGCCAAACACGAGACGTCCCCACCAGCATGGACGTGCTCAGCCGGCTGGCCGACGGCATATCCGGGCTGCGTCTGGGCATCCTTGAGGAGGGGTTTGAGGATGCTGAAGTCGATGTGCACGACCGGGTGATGGCGGCAGTCGATGTCCTCGCTCGGGCGGGTGCCATCGTCTCCAAGGTGTCGATCCCCGCACACCATGCCACCCGCGCAGCCCACGCCGCGCTTTCGGGCGAAGGGGCTCTGGCCGTGTTCAAAACCGGCTTTTTCGGCGCCTTCACCAAGACCTACTACCCCGCCTCCCTCCTTGCAGCGATCAACAAGATGTGGGACTCCCAGACCGATATGCTTGCGCCACGCAGCAAGCTGTCGCTGATCGCGGCCGAGCTGAGCCGCCGCACCTACCACGGCCGCGTCTATGCCAAGGCCCAGAATATACGGCCCACGTATGTCAAGGCTTACGACACCGCCCTGGCGGACGTCGATGTACTCGTCCTGCCCACCTGTCTTATGACCGCGCCCAAGAATCACACACCGGGCAGCTACCTCGAGGCCGTCGAGGATAACCTCACCGCGCTGAGCCGGAGCGGCGCTCGCAACACCATGCCTTTCAACTATACGGGGCACCCGGCGCTTGCGCTTCCGGTGGGTAAGTCATCGGCCGGTCTCCCGGTGAGCATGCAGCTCGTGGGACGCTTCTTCGACGATCCGTTGCTGATGCGGGTCGCCTACGTCCACCAGCATTCAACCGACTGGGACCAGATCATAAGCGTCCAGTCCTAATCAGAGGAGGTTACGATCCGACCCGCGGGCCTCTCATGCTATAAACCCAAGCCGCTCAATTTATAGCGGATTGTAGCGACCCAAAACCTCAATCGTGCGCTGAGAAACTCCGATCCAGTTCGTCATCGAACTTGTGATCAGAGGAGAAACTCAGCTATGGCGAGACCACGCTCGCCGGGCTGGGCGCTCAGCATCAACGTGGACTCGAGATCAATCGCCGTCCATACCCACAGGGGCGACGTGGAAAGACACTCGATGGCCTCGTCCTCACTGTGCTCACCGTCTCGCACCGCACTGAGGATGGCGTAGAGTTCGTCGAGCTGGACCTGGTTGAGATGCAGATCGTGCAGAAAATACGCCGAAAAGGCCTGCAACTGCTCGGCGGCTTCCACCAGCCACTGGAGGACGGTATTGGGATCGATCTTGAAGACCCTCGCTGTGCCCCGGATGCCCAATCCCTCAGCCAGACACGCGATGACACACACCAGGAGGTCGGATGATGAACGCTTGCCGTGAAACATTGTGCCGTGCGTCTCGACGAAATAGCCCTGGCACGAGATACACGGCAATTGTCGCCATGGTGTCCCCTTTCACGATCGTGAAAGGGGAGTATTGTACCGGATTGACTCACGCTGGAATTATCCGTCGCCAAGAGGTACAGCACCTGGTCAAACAACACCAGGGCATAGAAGCAACGCTGGAAAAGGCGCGCCGCTTCGCCGAGGCAGCACAAGCAGACCTCGCACCTTTCCCGCCGTCTCCGGCAAAACACGCTTTGCTGAACATGCTGCATTTCATCCAGACGAGGACATGGTAAACACGCCTGGGTGAGTCTGCAGCGATGGAGACACGCCGCTTCAAGAGTTGTGATGACACGCCACTGAGAGACTTTCCTTACATTGTCCAATATTTACCGAGACAAATTCGCTCATGACTTGCAGTACGTATGCTGTACAGCAGGTCAAACACTGAGACAAAAAACTTCTATATCTATATATATCAGCATATTGTATTTATTTTATGCATGCACTAACCTCTCAGAAAACAGCAATATATTTTTCGTCATTTTTTATACAAAATATAAATATAACATTGACAATGCATAAAATGTGCACTATATTAACCAACGTACAGGGATGATGCATCCCACAGATACCAACGTGAGCCGAGCTCACCACACCTTTCCAGAGAGAGGATACTGTCATGCGTATGCGCAGAATGCTCCGTCCAGCCGTCTTCGTTGCCCTTGCTATCGCACTGTCCGTGTTCGGTGTGAGTCAGACCATTGCCGGCATGAACTATAAGAAGGACATCGTCGATACGGCCGTCGGCGCCGGATCATTTTCCACCCTGGTGACGGCAGTGAAAGCCGCAGGCTTGGTCGAGACCCTGAAGGGTGATGGGCCGTTTACGGTCTTTGCGCCCACCGATGCGGCCTTTGCCAAGCTCCCCAAAGGCACGGTTGAGGCGTTGTTGCAAGATAAGGAAAAACTGGCGGCCATCTTGACCTACCATGTCGTCCCGGGAAAAGTGATGGCTGTGGATGTGGCCAACATCACCTCAGCAACCACGGCCAATGGACAGGCACTCAGCATCAATGCCGAGAATGGCGCCGTGATGGTCGATAACGCCACAGTGGTGCAGGCGGACATTCAGTGTAGTAATGGCGTAATTCATGTCATCGACACCGTGGTACTCCCCAAAGAGAGCTAAGCGAGCGTGTGAGGTGTGCAGTCGCAAGAGTGCACACCTCCTCCGCCCGGACGGACACACACGCGGCGTGCAGGAAAGGGCCAGAAGATGTTGAAACACCGTCCCTCAGTATGGCTATGGCTCATTGCGGCGTTTTTGTCGTTTATCGTCTCGGTCTATCTCTGGTTTTGGGTCGATCGGGACCAAGGGATGTTCGTCGGTCTGTGGGTGCCGTCTATTTTATCGCTCGGCGTGCTGATGCACTCGCTCAAAGCAGAGAGGTTCGCTGCCAACAGGGAGGTTGTGCGTCATGACTGACCTGCCGCTCTTCCTCTTTGGCCTCGGCATTACCGTGCTCGTAGCCATTGGTGTCGTCCTTGCGGTGCTGGAGTTCAACCAGGCCCATGCACCCAAAGGCCGCTTCCAGGGCTCTCAACCCGTCTCTGATCAGTAAGGAGAAAAGCCATGTCTGCGGTTCTGGACGCACCATGCATCGCAGCACCCGAAGTCAGTTTGGCAGCTCGACGCGGTTCACATCAGACATTGACAACCCTGTTTGACCTGATCGCGTCTTTCCAAGAGGCCGTCCCCGCCGAGGATGATGCTCTCATCGTTGCCACCGTGGCCGATTTGCTGCAGGCTGGCCATATTCGTTTTCTGCCGCAGCTGACGGGAAACAAACAATGATCGTGCGCCGCACGACTCGCAACCGAGCTAGTCAACGCTCCCTGGCGTGAAGGTGAGAAGACATGGCGCGTATCATTCTTGTTTCGGGAAAAGGCGGGGTCGGGAAAACGACCGTTGCTGCCGCCACAGGAGTGGCTGCGGCACAGCAAGGGCACCGCACACTCGTCATCTCCTTTGATGTTGCGCACAGTCTCTCGGATGCGTTTGATCTCGATCGCAGTCTCTTTGACCATCATCAGGGGTTGCCGTTTCGCGTCGCCGACAACCTCGATGTCCAAGAGATTGATGTCCAAGCGGACGTCGAGCGGCATTGGGGAGATGTCTACCGCTACTTAGCCGCCTTGTTTTCCACCGCAGGACTCTCCAATGTTGTCGCCGAGGAATTGGCCATCATTCCTGGCATGGAAGATGTCATTACCCTCTTGTACCTGAATCAATACATCACGGAAGAGACCTACGACACCCTCATCGTCGATTGTGCACCAACAGGGGAGTCACTCCGTTTTGTCAGCATGCCGACCACGCTCGAATGGTACATGCGGAAGATTTTCGGCGTCGAACGCAACGTGATACGCATGGCGCGCCCCATGGCCAAGCTCTTCACCAATGTTCCCCTACCGGACGAGAGTTACTTCGCGGCCTTGCAACGCCTGTTCGCACGGCTCGAAGGTATCGAAAAGATTCTCGTCGATCCGGAGATCACCACCGTGCGGTTGGTGACCAATGCCGAGAAGATGGTGGTGCGTGAAACGCAACGAGCATATATGTACTTTTCGCTCTACGGCATGACAACGGACCATGTCATTATTAACCGGATGTTCCCGGCGTCGGAGGGATATTTTGCCCAGTGGGCCGCCTCCCAAGCGCAGTATGCCGCGGACATTCGTGACTATTTTCAACCGGTACCCGTGGCGCAGTTGCCGTTATTTGCGCAGGAAGTAATCGGACACGCACGCCTCCAGGAGGTCGCCCACGTGCTCTATGCCGACGCGGACCCGACACAACGCTATGTTGACGCCCCAGCCTATACCTTCGTCAAGCATGACGATGTCTATACCCTGGAGTTGCCCATGCCGTTTGCGCACAAAGAAGAGATCGATCTGACGCGGCAGCCTGAAGAGCTGGTGATCCGTGTTGGCAATTTTAAGCGTCATGTTACCCTGCCACGTGCTATCATGCGTCTGCAAACGGGCGGTGCCAGCATGGACGGTGATCGTCTGGTGGTCACGTTTGTCGAGGGGAACACGTCATGAACGCATCCGATACGACGCGCAAGGCGTGGAAAGAATTGACCGAAGAAGTCACCACCTGCGTACTGCAGAGCCTCAAAAATCACTACGCCTCTGCACGCATCGTCCGCCATCATCTGTTGCGGGCGCAGGCGGAAGTACTCAAGGGACTGCTGACAGCCGTGGAATCCCAGTTGGACAAGACCGAACCCGAAAGCCCACCACCAAGTGAAAAGATCCCGGTTGAGTAATCCTGATTCCGGGACACCACAGCGCGACATGACTTATGCGCCGTCCTCTCCCCTATGCACTCTTGCGCAGCCTTGAATCCACCAGAGGCCGAACCTGCGTCGCAAAGAGGCGCAAACTTTCCGTTGCCATCCCGAGGTCCATACCGGGGGGATTGGCAAAAAAACAGACCTGAGACGGCTGGACATCTCCGACCCGCCGCACAATCGCTTCGGCAGCCTCCTCCGGCGAGCCAACCACACCGAAGCGTGTCAATTCAGCGTCCGTGACCTGCGAGTCTTTGCCTGCCCAGAGACGATCCTGCTCCACGACATACGATAGATGTGCAACTTCTCGCGGCCGCCGATGAGCAGCAACGGCAAGCCGAGCGGGGCAAGTGCAGCCAGGGCGGCGTCTTCCGCCACCCGCAGGGGCTGATGTAGGGCGGCGACCAAGGCGTTGAGGCCAATGCGCATCCGTGTGGTACGCATCGCAATGGCTGCCGCCACGGGAAACAGAGAGGGCAGATAGCCATCTTCAGCGAAGTGATGCTCGGTCAGCCAGACGGTATCGAATCCCAACTGTTCGGCGGTCTCGATCTGTGCCAGGAGCCCGTCATAGAGCTCCTCCCACGGTCGTTGCCATGGCTGCGGATTGCGAAAGTCGTAGATCAGACCGTATTGCACCGGTGACTGCATGCGACTCCCTCCGCTTTGTGTGCGACACGTTCTCTCTCACGCCTCAATCGGAGGCATCGTGATTTCGCGGCGTTATTGGCCGGATCGCAGTGACGCTAATACCGTGCGGAGCTCGGAGAGTGCCGGAATGTGGACAGCCCTGATGGTCTCCACAACGTCTCGATAGACTGGCGCCACACGCCCACCAATAAGCAAAGGGATACCTTCCGGCAAGCACTGCCGCAAGCGCAAGAGCTCACGGGGAATGTTGGCATCGTCCGGCGGGTAGACCAGACTCAGCGCCACGGCTTTCGTCTCGGGTTGCACCGCCGAGGCAATCTCTTCCGCCGGCAGACTGGTGCCTAAATACATCACACGCCAGCCTTCCATACGCGCAGTCGAGACCACGAGTAATGCGCCAATCTCATGGAGCTGCCCTGCTGGAGTCGTCACAATCACCTGCGGCCCCGTAGAGGATCCATCGAACGCCCCCTGCATGTTCAACAGAAAGTGCCGCACGACGACAGTTGCCAAGTGTTCATGCGTCATGCGCAAGACACCGGCGTGCCACAGCTCACCAACGTGTTGCATCAAGGGAACGATGATCCGTTCAAGCACCCCGTGCTGGCCAAGGTCGACCGATGCCTGCAACAGCACCGACTCCAAGCGCTCCGCTGCGAGTTGTTGGATAGCATCGAGACAGGCTTCGAGATGCTGGGAAACGGGCGGAGGGCTTGCGGCACGTCCGGGAACCGGGGATGCCGCGGCGAGTATCGTATCGGCAGCCGCGAGGGCCCGCAACTCATCGGTCGATAAGCGTGCAATCCGGCTAATGCCGTGGCCAATACGCGTCAGATGGCGTAACAGACCGAGGCGCTCGATGTCCGCTTCGGAATACAGACGCCGGTTCGTGGGAGTCCGCAGGGGGGTCACAGCGCCATAGCGTCGCTCCCAGACACGAATCGCATGCGGCGTTAAGCCGGTGCGGTGCACGACGACTTTGATAGGGTATCGCGGCTCATCAGAGATAGACATGGTATCAACGGGGTTGGGGTTTAGGTAAGTTTCCATATCTAATCCTACCTATTTTTTTTCTCATTTGTCAAACTATTATTTAATAATTTTGATACAAAAATGATATTTTTACTTTCATTGATGAATATTTTACCATTTTATTAGTTGACATATATTATACAAAAGTTACAATGACCTCAGTGCACGTAAAAAATGCTCTTACGCCATGACGTGTCACAGGCACGCGAGCTCTCACCACATCATGGCGTGATATCAGTGCTACACCATTGTACTGCCGAGAAGAGAGACCTCCCGGACAAAGACTTCTAACGCTGTCCGGGCCACCTACTGCTTGGGGGCGTATAGAATTATGGAACAGACTGAAGATTACACCATGCTGTCACTCTCTCCTCTTAACGAGCCTCTCCCTGTCGAATTCACCTATGATGAGGAGAAGGACTCCCGATCTGATCGCACAGATGACACATCCGTGACGACTGCGAGACCGGCAAGAACATTGGTCCCCTACGAGCACCGCGGTGATGCTGCCCTCGATCGCTATTTCGAGGAGATACGCCAGTATGCACTCCTCAAACCACATGAAGAACGCGACCTGTGGCAGCGCATCGAACAGGCCAAGGCCCGTGCACGCCGGGCGTTGGCAACCTCACCGACCGCGCTACCGACGTTGCTCAGACTCTGGAATCAAATGAAGCATGGAGAAATCGGCCTGCATGATATTCTCCATTATACAGAGGAGGAAGGGCAGGAAGAGTCCGCCAGTCTAGCCCATCTGGAAGAAACGATCGTACGGCTTCAGGACCTGGCAACCCGGCTCGCTGCTACTGGCGCACCGCCCCAGCCGTCGCTCCGCACCGCACGGGAACGATTCCAGTGGCGCAAAACGCGTGCCTATCACGGGCGTCAGTGGATCGAAGCGTGGGCGCGCCTCCCGCTCCAGCCTCATGTGCAGGAGATGCTCCGTCTGGATATGGAAACTGCGCTTGCGGCGCGTCCACACAATCGTGCCTTACGCGCGGCGCAGACTGCCTGGCGGCGCGCCCAACGGCAACTGGACGAGGCAAAAAAGCGCATGATGCGTGCCAATCTGCGCCTCGTTATCCACTTTGCCACGCCCTTTAGCAACCGTGGCGTTCCACTCTCCGACTTGATTCAGGAGGGTAACCTTGGGCTCATGCGGGCTATCGAGAAGTTTGAACCGGAGCGCGGACACAAATTTGCCACATATGCCTATTGGTGGATCCGCCAGGCCCTGAACCGGGCCTTGATTGAGCAGGGTCGTACAGTCCGCTTACCCAGCCATGTGGCCGAGCGCCACTACAAACTCCGCGCCGCCATTGACCGGTTGTGGAGGCTCTCAGGTCAATCTCCGAGCAATCAGGAGTTGAGTCAGGCCTTAGATTGGACACCTCAAGAGGTGGAAAGGCTCAAGGCTACATCCCAACCCATTCTCTCCTTTCAACAACTTTCGCCAGAAGGTGATCAGGAATTAGGGGATCTGTTCGAAGATGCCAACGTGCCACAACCGGACGCCCTTGCTGAACATGCCCAACTCAAACATCGCCTCGAACACTGCCTCGGCCAGCTCAAGCCGCGGGAAGCGTTGATACTGCGCCGACGCTATGGTCTGGCAACCGGACGGCCGGAGTCGTTGCAAGCCATTGGGGATGCATTGGGTTTAAGTCGTGAGCGCATTCGGCAGATCGAGAAGGCTGCCCTCCAGCACTTACGTATCTCGCAGACCGCGCTCTCGTTAGCTGAGTTTGCCAAGGTCGTGTAGGGGGAATTGAGGGACGCACGCGACGGCCTGCGTCAGATTGCCGGCCGACGCGAAGTACCGTAGCCCGTGAGCTCGACGTACCCCTTGCCGATCTGTTGGCGTTGCTGCCGCATCGTCACCGCCCCTTCTCAATAATACAGATACGGAAGTCCTCTTACCAGAAGTTCCTAGGCCGAGGCTCCTTGATGCAGCAACGTCTCAGTAAAGCCACCAATCCATTACTCGGCACCTAAATACAGAAGGCTCCTCAGTGGAATTTTCATAAGTACTTGATCGCGACGAACGGCAGTCACGCCGCTTCCTGGCCGTCGCACATACGTCCACTGTCACTCGATGTCAAGCGTGCCATTGAAGCGATGCTACCCACACCATAAAGCATGATGGACGGACAACAGAGGAGATGACCAAGCGGGCGCTTATCCCGCCCTCGTATGCCTCACCGGGCAAGTACTGACCAGACCCTAACGTCGGAGTGGTGTGCTATGCAATCTCATTGGAGAAAACCCTTCACGGTTGTTGCCCTGCATGGAAATGGTGGTGGAGCTTTTCGCTTTGCTCGTATCTTGCCTCACCTGCCACCGGACGTGCACTTTCAGGCAGTGACCCTGCCTGGCTTTGCCGCGCAACCGGCTGATGCGGCACTGCGTACCATGCGGGATTACGCCTGCTATCTGCGTGACGCCGTCGTCGCTGAACCGCGTCCACGCGTGCTCTTGGGGCACGGCATCGGTGGCTCCATAGCACTGGAGTTTGCGCAACATTTCCCTGGCGAGATCGATGGTATGATCCTGCACGCACCGGTCGGTGCCCGACTCGAGACGCGTTTTTTCCCGCGCCTCATGGCCCTGCCTGGAGCGCGTGCGTTAGGTCAGCGACTGATTGCATCGCCGCTTATGCGGCCGTTTTTTACGCGGCTGTTCTTCACCCAGCCAATTCCGTCAGATGATCTCGAGCGTTTTTTTGACGGGTATCGTCAGTGTGCGGTCTTCGCCCAGATGTTCGCGCTTATCACGCCGGCATGGTTCCATGCTCTCAGTCCGGTCAAGGTGCCATCGATCTTGCTCTGGGGGAGGCGTGAGCGCGTGCTCAGTGTAAAACACGCACGGGATTATGACCATGTTTTGCCTGATAATGAGCTGCATATCGTGTCCCACTGGGACCATTTTCCCATGCTCGAACAGCCTGAGGACTACGCCCGTACAGTCGTGGACCTCGCACGGCGGCTGATCCGATGAAATCTCCCCGCTTTACTCTCCGACTCGGGGCAGGCCTGGCGTCGCAAGCCGACGTTGGCAACAAAGCAGCGCTGCTCGACCGGGCTGCCACCGCAGGGCTCAAAGTGCCTCAGGGCATTATTCTGTTGCACGAGGCCTGGCAGGACGCGTTGGCATCCGGGCTTGCGACGTGTCATGAGGGCCGGCTAACCGTGGTCGACCCGGCACCTCTGCTCAACCTGTTCGAATCGCCGCACTTGACAGGGCCTGTGGCCGTGCGTTCGGCATTCTCGTCCGAGGATGGGCCCGGTGTCAGTCTGGCCGGCTTTTTTCAGTCGCGGCTCTGGGTAGAGGCTGGCGAGGTGGAGCCATTCATTGCCGCGCTCGAAGAGGTCTGGTCGTCTGCTCGTGACACGTCCGAAACCGTGCGCCGTGATGTATTGATCATGCGTATGGTTGAGGCGCAGCATGCCGGCGTGGCGTTTACCGAACGGGAATTTGAAGACGATCTGGTCAACGTCACCACCGGCACGGCAGAGCAGCTTGTCGCCGGACGTATCACAGGTGAGTCGCTCGAACTTCCCAAACTCCGTCGTTGGGAACGTCCGGCACGTACCGGCATATTGGCGCCATGGGCAATTCGTCTGCAACGGCTCCTACGGGACGTGCGCCGTGTTTTTGGCGCCGGCAACTGGGATATTGAATGGGCCGATGATGGGCGCTGCTGCTGGTTAGTGCAGGTTCGTCCCGTCACCCGTCCGACCCGACGTAACGAAATCTATACCCGTGCGAATTTCACGGAAATATTGCCGGAGCTGCCCTCACGCTTCATGACCAGTGTGATCGCCTCGTGTGCGGATGAGGTGTTTGCCTACTACCGCACCCATGATCGGAGCCTTCCTACTCGCCGCCCGCTTATTGACGTGTTCCATGGTCGACCGACGTTCAATCTGTCGTTGTTGACCGACATGATGCGTTGCTGGGGATTGTCCACGCGCCTGGTGACCAACTCCATTGGGGGGGCAGAGGTCACTCCAGGTGGTTTTCGCCTCGGGCGCTTGTGCCGCAAAGCCCCGGCACTCCTCCGTTTCGGACTGGCCCAACTACGTTCGGTCGCTTCATCCAGACGGACCATACATCGCATATTGGCCCGCACGGAAAAGCCTGGAACCTCCTTGACCGCTTGTATCGCGACCTTGCGCTGGCTCTACACGGCGGTGGTGACCGACATGCTTGCCCTCACCGCGGCGATGAGTATGCCCCTATTGGCGTTGCGCCTGGCAGGGGTGTTGGAGGAGCATAATGCGCGCCAAACGACTGTTTCCACCACCATGTTTGCCGAGCTTGACCGGCTCCGTGCGCTTGTCACTCAGTACCCTGAGTGGCGAGAAGAGCTGCAGCAGGGGCGGTTGCCTGATGGCGACACCATGCGGCAAGCCTGGGCCGCGTTTCTAGACCGCCATGGTCATCGTGGCATCTATGAAAGCGATATCGCCAGGCCGCGTCTGTGGGAAGCGCCAGAGGCATTGTTGCGGAGTCTGACCCATGCCGCTGGGGTGCGACCGCCGCCTCCATCCCGTAGCTTCCTCGGGTGGTTGACGCGACCACTCTGGTGGCAAGCCGGTCGGTCCATGCGAGCACGCGAGGAGCTCCGCTATCATGCTATGATTGGCTTCGATCGGATTCGCCAGGCGCTCCTGGCGCTAACCGCCAGCAAGGTGGCGAAGGGCGATTTGCCCAACCTGGAAGCATTCTGGATGCTTACGGTCGATGAGGCCTGCCAGCTCGATGACCAGTGGCGGCCTGCGGCGGATTTTTTCGTGCAGCGGTTGCAAGAAATCGAGCGCTGCAGAGCGGTGGCACTGCCCGACTGGTTTCGTCGCTTTGACGATTTGGAGTCTCCAAGTCAGGGCGGGGAAGATAGGCTGGACACGCATCGATTCACCGGTGTCAGCCTGACCTCGGGCGCTGTGGAGGGGCAGGCATGGGTGCTGTCAGAACCACAGACAGTCTTGCCATCCGGATATGAGCCTGCAACGACGATTCTGGTGGCACGCTCGGTCGATGCCGGATGGATACCGACCTTTGCATGTGTGGCAGGCGTTGTGGTGGAGATTGGCGGTGACCTATCGCACGGATCGATCATTTTACGCGAAATCGGTTTACCGGCTATCACAAATGTCAACAAGGTTACTCACGGTATTCGTACTGGCGATGCGTTACGGTTATGCGCCACGACCGGCATGGTGGAGCGTGTATGCGACGACACGGAACGTCATGAGGAGAGAGGGGCTGTGAACCATGTCGAATCCTGACGTGCTCATCGTTGGGGCGGGCCTGGCGGGACTCTGCTGTGCCAAGCGACTGCACGAAGAGGGCATTGACTGCCAGATTCTCGAGAAATCTGACGGTGTCGGTGGGCGGGTACGCACCGATACGGTCGAGGGCTTTCAGCTCGATCGCGGCTTCCAGGTGTTACTGACTGCCTATCCGGAGGCAAAACGCGTGCTGGATTATCGTGCGCTCAATCTCCAGCCCTTCTATCCTGGGGCCCTGGTGCGCGTCGGTGGACGTTTTCATCGCCTCGCCGACCCCTGGCGTCGACCGCTCGATGGGCTCCGCAGTGTGTTCTCGCCGGTCGGCACCCTGCGCGATAAATTGCGGGTGGCCCAACTGCGCCGTCGAGTGCGATCCGCCTCCCTCGACGCGCTGTGGCAACGGCCGGAAACGTCGACCCTTGAGGCCCTGAAGACGGCGGGTTTTTCAGACGCCATGATCGATCGCTTTTTCCGCCCGTTTTTTGGGGGCGTGTTTCTGGAGCTTGATCTCAACACGTCAAGCCGGATGTTCGAGTTTCTCTACCGCATGTTTTCGCTTGGGGATATTGCGCTTCCTGCCGGCGGCATGGGCGCTATTCCCGCGCACCTAGCTGCCGCATTGCCGCAGCAGGCCATACGGTTGCGTGCCGAGGTCGGCACCATAGAGGTGGACAGTGTCATCCTGACGTCGGGGGAGCGGCTCAGCGCTCGTGCGGTGGTGGTGGCGACTGAGGGCCCGGTTGCGGCGCGACTACTCGAGACGCTGCCGTCACCGGGTTTGCGCAGTGTGACCTGTGTGTACTTCGCGGCCGAGTCACCTCCGGTGACCGAACCCGTGCTGATCCTCAACGGCGAAGGAAGCGGGGTGGTGAACAATCTGTCGGTCCCGAGCGTGGTGGCGCCGTCTTATGCGCCTGCGGGAACGGCCCTGGTGTCGGCAACCGTGCTGGGGCATCCTGAACTTGGAGACGCGGCGCTGGAGAAGGCCGTGCGTGACCAGCTGACCGGTTGGTTTGGTCAGGCCGTGCAACACTGGCGCCATGTGCGCACGTATCGCATCGCGCATGCCTTGCCCGAGCACGTGCCGCCGACGATGGTGACGTCCGATCGATCCGTACGCCTCCGTCCGGGACTCTATATCTGCGGCGATCATCGGGATAGCGCCTCGATTCAGGGGGCCATGGTGTCCGGGCGCCGGGCCGCCGAGGCGATTGGGGAGGATCTCAACCGATGACACCGTTTGCATGCCGCAGGCTGCCTGTCGCATGGGATATGGCCCCATGATGGTCGTATTGCTCGCCCATACGGCCGCAACTCTGGTCATGGTGGGGATTATCTGGTTCGTGCAAGTGGTGCATTACCCGCTTTTTGAGCAGGTCGGCAAGGAGGCCTTTGCCGCGTACGAGATAGCGCATGCACGCCTTACGACATGGGTAGTAGCACCACCTATGCTGGTCGAAGGCCTGACGGGAGTGTTGTTGCTCTGGTATCGGCCGGCAGACATTCTTGCTCTACAAACGTGGCTCGGCATTGGGCTCATTGCCTTGCTCTGGCTCTCGACGGCGTTGATACAGGTGCCACAACATGACGCCCTCTCCTTCGGCTTTGATGCCGCTGCTCATCAGACTCTGGTGACATCGAACTGGCTGCGCACCATCGTCTGGAGTGCGCGTGGCCTGCTGGTGTTCTGGATGCTGGCTCGCGTCATGCGTTGACCCTTATGGGGATGCCTCTATCTGCTCGCGCTCGTTTATTGTGAGGGAAAGACGGTGTTGACCGCGTCGATCCAGTATTCCGGCTCGCGGTATGGGCCAGGCGCTTGGACGATGTGAATAAACCGTTCGCTTGTCCTGACTGGCTGCGTATGGCAGACCTGTGGGCCGGGGACACCGTTCAAGAGCCGGCTTTGCACGTTGTCGCTGCCGTGATACGGGCAGGTGATGGGCCCACCCGGTACATGCACCCGCCATCCTGGATTCGCTTGCTGCAGATGCGTCTGGAGGGCAGACAAGGTACTGGCTTCTTTGGGGGCAACATTGTGCCCATAGCTCATATAGACATCGGCTCCTTGGCAGGCATAGAAAGGCATGCCATGAAATTGCACCACAACAAATGGAGTTTTGCGCTCCTGATAATGGGCGTGCAGTGCGGCGGTCGTGGTGTGGAAGAGGTGTTGGACGTTATGGGTCGGATCTGAGTCCTTGTAACGTTTTTGACAGAGGCTTTGGTTTGTGCTGCTATTGCGGTGGGTACCGGCGAGCGTGAAGCTCCGTGCCTGGCTCCACTGAAACAGGCGAATGCCCTGGTGGGCTGTACCAGGCTCGTATTGGGGATGAGGAATCTGCATATGGAGTTCTCGCTTTGCGTGGGGATTAACGATGACCGTTCCCCACCCATAATCGACTTTGCCAAAAGGGAGCGTACGATCCGCAATCTCCATGAGGACACAATACGCCTGACCGTTCTCGCTGTCGGTAAACGTTTGCACGCGGTAGATGCGCTTCAAAAAAGGCGGAAGCTGGATCGCGCTGTCACATTTGCCGTCTAACATCTTGGCAATGATGTAACGCCAGGCCTTGACGATACTTACTGATGGCTTGGTAAAACCATCGGTATCACTCCGTGGAATATATTGTTGTAGGCACACGACATAGTCCTCTAACGCGGCACTCGCATGGCAGGGAACCCGCACGGAGTGCGCATCGTCCTGGCAGGTCGTAGGTATTGTGAGACCGAGCCCTACCGCGAAGAGACACGGTAGGGAGTGCAGGAGCCGGAAAAAGCAAGAGGGTTGCAGAATCGGGGATGACATGGTGTCCTTCCTGGGCCGCCTATCGGTGGCGGCACACATTGGCCACGAGCATGTGGGTTGGGAGCGCCGACCAGCGTCATGCGAAAGTTCAACACGCGATGGTCGATGCTTTTGCACGGATACATGCTTATCATGTCTCTCCCTGCGAACCAAGTGCATGCCATCGCCTGTCAGGTTTTCAGAGTTGACGGAGTGGTCATCTCTCTGAAGCGATGTGAGGTCTCAATCGTCTAGGAGAGGAGTTCTCATCATGCATGTATTGTGGATGTGTTATTGAGAGAAGGGTAGTTTGCCGAGTATGCGCAAGGCGTTGGTATTCTGGAGCTCGACAACAACGGCTTCTCCCGAGGCGGGATACACGCCGGTCAAAGCCGTAATGTTGACTTGGTGCGTCACCAGCACGATGACACGCGAGATCGGTATGGTCTGAAGAAATCGAGTCAGCTCTTCCGTTTGATCTTTTTCTCGCTCTCGCTTTTCAAAAAACGAGTTGAGCATGGGCAAGGGCGTGACGGGACCCACTCCCATAAGTTCGGCTGTCTCTCGGCATCGACACCACTCGCTTGTATACACTTTGTCCACAGAGATGCCGTGCTGACGAAACGCCGCGCCAATATGGCGGGCCTGCTTTCGCCCGGCATCGGAGAGGTTGCGCTGGGTTGAACAATCCCCTAGCTTGAACGTCGGTGGGTCGCTAAATCCTGGTGCGAGGGCGTGGCGGATGAGGACGGCCACACCACCCTGAGCCAATCGGGACCACAGATCAGTCGTGGCTGCCTTGGCGAACGATTCGCCTCGGAGGCAAGCGAGTGCTAAGAACAACGGTATCAGAATCTGTATCGTCTTGGTCATCTGCGCCCCCTTGCCCGGATAATCCAGCTTGGCGCCAAGCGCAGCCGGCCCCCCGAATCAACCGGGCGTTCGATACCGCCTTTGTCGACGGCTTGACCACTAGATCCTTCAGGACTATACGCTGAAGCCCACAGGCTTTCAGGCGTGTCGTCTGCACAAGAGAGGATGAGCCAGCAGAGCCCCCTGTAACACCCTGTGCTGTTCTCTTCCCATTATTGCCATATACTAGCACACCGAGGCAACCAGGCGTGCAATCGCTTCCTCCCAATAAAGGGGCATTGCATGCCCTGATTGAAGAAACCCCGACTCGTGCTTCTGCTTCTTCCGAAGCTCAGGACTATGTTGTCTATATTTATATTGAAATTTTTAAAGAAAAATATTGACATAATATAAACAATAGTATACCTTTGATTTGAATATGTTAATGGAAAGGGTAAACGCAAGACAAACACTTCAGGAGAGATACCATGGAGAATCACGCAAGTGATACTAGAACCTGGCCGGAGTTAGCGATCGGTTTGTATGACAAATTGACAGGGCGTGGTGCCGAAATCACCTATGAATTTCAGAATCTTGAGGTCTCTGTGCCAAGTAGTACCGCAGCCGATGCCGCCCATGCTCGGTGGAAGGTGAACGGTACTGTTCGTATCAGGACTCGTGATCAGGAGACAACGTAGTCCCTATGTCAGCTACTCTTGACGTCAGTGCCAGTCTTGACGTATCGATCGACAGCGATACGATTGTCGTGCAGGCAGAACAGAGCCTTATATGGATTGATGTATCAAGCCTGAGCGCAGCTAGAGAACATTTCAAGCCGTGGTTGCACAGGTCAAAACGCCATGCCAGCCTGCATCGCATGCATGCTGCGTTCACGGCTGCGGGTTTGGATGTGCAGATTCGTCTGGCCGGGAGAACCATTGCCCGCCTGGGAATGGCTGCCCACCCTGGTCTCATTTCACGTCTTCTGGGCTATGCTCCTGTTGAGTTGCGCCCGTTAAGTATCGGGTTAGCTTGGTGGCAAAGTGGTCGCCGCTAACTGCACGTATCATCGCATGACGCGAGGCAATGAACACTCCCTCGCTTCATGCTCCTTAATCTTAAGTGGAGAGGATCGTCCATGTCGACTGCTGAACAGACCCAGACACTTTCTCCCCCCGTCTATATTGTCTTGGGAGCAACGGGCGGCATCGGGTCGGCGCTCTGCAGACGTCTCGCGGCACGCGGGGCCCATCTTGTGCTTGGCGCCCGGGACCCGGTGAAGCTCGAGAGCCTCGTAGACGAGATTGGTGCCCAGCCATGCGCCCTCGATGCGACCGAGACCGAGGCAGTCAACCGGTGTGTGACGCAGACCGTCGAGCAGTATGGGCGTCTTGATGGTATCGCCAACTGTGTCGGCTCCCTGCTGCTGAAACCGGCGCACCTGACGTCCGACGCGGAGTGGCATGCCACCTTGGCGACCAATCTCGGTTCGGCCTTTGCGACGGTGCGTGCCGCCGTGCGTCCCATGATGAAGACCGGGGGCTCGATCGTCCTGGTCTCATCCGTCGCCGCGCGCTTAGGGCTGGCCAATCATGAGGCGATCGCGGCGGCCAAGGCGGGCATCACCGGACTCGTCTTGTCAGCAGCAGCCTCGTATGCGCCGCGTGGTATCCGCATCAATGGCGTCGCCCCTGGTTTGGTGCGCACCCCGCTCACGGCGCGCCTGACCACGAGTGAAGGGGCGTTGCAAGCCTCAACGGCGATGCATGCGCTGGGACGTATTGGAGAGCCGTCGGATGTCGCCTCGGCCATCG
>CAJIAL010000594.1_pt1 | contig 18950 bp, 20 predicted proteins | sample 9199091 | NCBI WGS metagenome assembly CAJIAL01 (sample SAMEA7708270, study PRJEB35096) | sediment metagenome | biome: marine neritic benthic zone biome [ENVO:01000025]; feature: sediment [ENVO:00002007]; material: shallow marine sediment [ENVO:03000034] sea grass bed [ENVO_01000059] ... | reverse complement strand
GGAGAATAGGAATGACATCATGGGCGTCTCCAGCCTCCTTCTCGGTTTGTCGAGACACTCGTCTACTTTGTACAGCGCATGGTGGCCATCCAGCATGACCAATACCAAGGCTTCCACACCGCGTCCATGCGGACAACACGCGCTCAGGATGGGGCTGCTTTTGAGCCAGAAACGATATAGGGTCGCTCACTGTCGGGCCATACATAGCACACAGAGAGCTCGTCCCGTGGGTACGTCATAGCTGAAGAAGTGTCAGTACGATAGCCTATGATAGATGCTGGAGCGCCGATTGCTCTCAGATCGTGAACGCTGTGGTCACATCGAAGCGCCGGAGGGGTGGAGATGGATTTTTTAGCGGTCTTGGATCAGGTGGTCGACCAGCTGAGACAGCGAGGCCGATTGACTTACCGCACCCTGAAGCGACAGTTCCAACTCGATGATGAGGCGCTGGAGGACCTAAAGCTTGAACTTATCGAAGGACAACGCCTTGCGACCGACGAAAATAACACCGTGTTGGTCTGGAGTGGAGAAGCTGGAACGGCACAAGCGCCAACCTCAGCCCCGTCAACACCCGAACCCGCCGCGCCCCCAACGACCGCGCAAGAGCGTGCACCACTTGCCTATACCCCGCAACATCTTGCTGAGAAGATCCTGACGTCCAGAAGCGCGTTGGAGGGCGAGCGGAAACAAGTCACCGTCCTTTTTTGTGACTTGCAAAACTCGACCCCCCTTGCGGCCAAGTTGGGACCAGAAGCGATGCACACCTTGTTGAATCGCTTTTTTGAGTTGGCTCTGGACCAGATTCACCGATTCGAAGGGACCGTCAATCAGTTCCTCGGCGATGGGTTCATGGCCTTGTTCGGTGCGCCCCTCAGTTTGGAGGATCATGCCCGACGGGCTGTCCTGGCCGCATTCAGCCTCCAACGTAGTCTGAAAGACCACCACGCTGAACTGGGCGAGCCCTATGGCGTCGAATGCGCGTTTCGTATGGGCCTGAATACGGGCTTGGTGGTCGTGGGCGGTATAGGTGACAACCTCCGCATGGATTACACCGCCGTCGGTGATACTACCAACTTAGCGGCTCGCCTCCAACAACAGGCCCAACCGGGTGACATTCTCGTCAGTAACCCCACCGCCCGACTGGTGCAGGGGGCGATCCGGCTAGAGTCATTAGCACCCGCCGACATCAAGGGTATGACGGAACCCGTGCCCCTCTTCAAGGTCATCGGCCCTCTGCCGAGGCGTTCGCCGGTCGTGAGTCGTAGTGAACGAACCTTAAGCCCGTTCGTGGGTCGGGAACGAGAATTGGCTCACCTGCACGAGCTGCTCGGCCAGGTCGAAAACAGTCAAGGCCAGGTTGTCGGGATCGTCGCGGAAGCAGGTGGTGGCAAATCGCGGCTACTCTATGAGTTTCGTCAGCAGTTAGAAGGGCACCAGGTCACGTACCTGGAAGGCCGTTGTCTCTCTTACGGGCGCAGCATCCCGTACCATCCGATTGTCGATCTCGTTCACAACAATTGCGGCATTACAGAGACCGATAGCCCTGACGTCATGGCTGAGAAGTTGCATTTTGCCCTCCATGAGATCGGCATGGATGGGGAGACATCGGCCCCGTATCTGCTTCAGCTTCTCGGTGTGAAAGAGGGCACGGAATCCATCGCTTTGTTAACGCCAGAAGCCATCAGACACCGTATCTTCGACACCCTCAAGCAGATGAGTTTGCATGGGGCGCAACGGCGTGCACTCATCTTTGAGATCGAGGACCTCCATTGGTGTGATCGCACCTCGGAAGACTATTTGGCTTTCTTGGTGGAAAGTTTACCTGCCGCCTCCATCATGCTCCTGACGACGTATCGCCCTGGTTATCGTCCCTCTTGGCTCGGGAAGTCTTATGCGACACAAATCTCTCTGCACAGTTTAGCGCCGCGAGACGCCTTGACAGTGGTGCACTCAACTCGGCAGCATGCTGCATTTCCTGAGCATCTTCAACAGGCCATTGTCGAGAAAGCCGAGGGTAATCCCTTTTTCCTCGAAGAACTCACCCGAGCGGTGGTCGAACAGAGCGACCTCCAAACCAATACGGCCGTGCCGGATACCATTCAGGGGGTGCTGAGTGCTCGCATCGACCGTCTCCCCGAAGGCCACAAGCATCTGTTGCAAACGGCTTCCGTTCTGGGTCGGGAATTTTCGCCTCGCTTATTACAAGCGATATGGGACGGGACAGAACCGGTTGAAGCGCTTCTCGCCGAGCTGAAGCACTTAGAATTTCTCTATGAGCGGACAGGTGTCTTGGAACCAGTCTATGTGTTTAAACATGCCCTGACGCAGCAGGTGGGCTATGAAAGTCTGCTCACCACCAATCGTCAAAGGCTCCATGCCGCCGCAGGTCAGGTCCTGGAGACCTGGTATGCCGACCGTCTCGATGATGCATATGACCGCTTGGCGTACCACTATGCCAACACGGATGATGCGACCAAAGCCGTCGAATATTTGTCTCTCATGGCGGAGAAGGCGGCTCAGGGATACGCTCACGCTGAAGCGGTCACAACGCTCCAGGAAGCGCTCGTGCACGCCAAGCGCTTGCCCTCTGAGGGGCGAGACCGCCGTATTGTGGAACTGGGTCTTCGTCTTACCCACTCCCTCTATTTCCTCGGCCGCTTTGCCGAGACACTCGAACTCCTCCACCAACAACGGGATCGCCTGGACCAGGTCAAAGACCCCGTCCTAACCGGCGCATACTATTTCTGGCTCAGTCATACGTATAGCTACCTCGGGGAGCACGAGCAGGCGGTTGAGAACGCCCAACACGCCATCAATGAGGCCCAGCGTGGTGGTGACCAGGCAACGATGGGCAAGGCGTATTATGTGTTGGCTCGGGTTGGGTTCTTGTCGAGTTCTTACCCGCAAGGAATCGAGCACGGCCAACAGGCGGTCGCGCTTCTCAAGCGGGGCGAGGAGCCGTGGTGGCTGGGCCAGTCGCATTGGATTGTGGGGATCAATGCGATTTTTCTCGGGGACTTTGCCGCGGTCTTGGAAGCCGAAGCTCAGGCGAAGAGCATTGGTGACGCGATCGGAGACCCGCGACTGCAATGCTACGCCGCTTGGACAACCGGGTGGGCCAATGCCACCCGAGGCGAATGGGATGCCGGCATCTCAGACTGTGAGCGTGGTCTCGATCACGCTCCCGATCCGCTCAGTACGGCCGTTGCCATGGGATTCTTAGGCTCTGCCTATCTGGAGGCCGGCGATATCGCCAGAGCGATCTCGATGCTGGAGCCTGCAGTCGAGCACATGGACCAGTTTCGGGTCCGGTTTCTCCAGGGCTGGTACACGACTTGGTTGGGTGAGGCGTATCTACTGCACCAACAGATTGAGCAGGCTCGTGCTCGGGCCCAACACGGGCTGGAGATCACGAAGGACATCAAGAATTGGTGGGGCATGGGATGTGCCCAGCGTACTCTTGGCCGTATCGCCAAGGCGAATGGTACTGCCGTCGAGGCAGATATGTACCTCCATGAAGCCCTTGACACCTTTTCGTCGATTCACAGCAGATTTGAGCTTGCCCGTATCCACCTCGACTTGGCATCACTCGCCTTCAGCCAAGGCCATCAGGACTCCGCCACAGAGCATCTGAGCACAGCCTGTGCTTGGTTTCGCCAGCTTCAGGTGCCCAAATATATCGAGCGCACTAAACAGATTGCTCAAGAATACGGTGTCATACTTACTCAGGTATCGTTGGATGAGTTGGGAGAATGACCCCTCGTCTATTTTTATGATCTCGGGAGGGCCACGGACTCATCTTTCTGGGAACATTGGAGACCCTACACCCTGACGAGTAAAACCACGATGAGTTCTGGCGGATGTGCTTTGACGATAGCGGATTGAGAGTGTAGCGATTTTGCCGATTCAGTGCCACCACTCATTGCGTTGGGCACCGGCTTCCTTACTATGGCCAAGTTGGCGTGCCCTATAGCTCGTCGTTTTTAAGCGATTTGGTTATGAATGCCCTGGTTTTGTCCCCTTGCCTCTTCGATGTCTGGTATAGTGGGTATTCGGTTAGGCAAGACGCGAGCGTTCTCCTTAATAGCTCCAAGACAGCCGTGGTGTTTGAGAAGGAGAAAGATGGGCTTCTTTGACGAGGTGACGCTGGTCGTCGCGCTGCTCCAACGAGAAGGCCGACTGACCTACCGAGGCTTGCAACGCGAATTCGGCTTCGATGCGGCCTTGCTCGACGATCTACGATGCGAGCTCATCTTTCGCCGCATTGCTGTTGATGAGCAGGGTGAGGGTTTGGTGTGGACTGGCGTGGGTGCGCTTACCGGGCGGCCTCCCGGCGTCCCGATCAACCCCTCTGTGGTGCCAGCCTCCGCCACACCGCTCTCTCCCTCGGCCAGCGTTTTACCGCCGCTTAACCTTGTCGTTGAGGCTTCCCCGGCATCGGACGCTGAAGCCCTCCCAGGCCGTATCACTGCCGACCCCCAAATCGACCCATCTGAGGTGCAACCGGCTCCATCTTGGCCCGGTAGAGCGATGACCGACTCGGTCTCCGCCCACCGCCCACTCGAGGCGGAGCGACGCCAACTGACCGTGATGTTCTGTGATTTTGTCGGCTCATCGTCTCAGCGGCACGCTTGCTGAGATGGCGATTCCGGCCACGCTGCACGATTCCCTCATGGCCCGGTTGGATCGATTACCCAGGGTACGGGAGGTCGCCCAACTGGGGGCGGTGCTCGGACGGGAGTTTGCTTATGAGATGCTTGCGGCATTTGCGACTTTAGGCACGGTGGAAGAGGACTTTCTGCAAGAGGGCCTGGCGAAGTTGGTTGACACGGAACTGCTCTATCAACGTGGGCGTCCTCCCCGAGCCAAATACGTTTTTAAGCATGCTCTCGTCCGCGATGCCGCCTATCAGTCACTGCTGAGGCGAACGCGTCAACAGTACCACGAACAAGTCGCCCAGCTGCTCGTCACCCGCTTCCCTGAGTTGGTTGAGACCGAACCGGAAGTGGTGGCACACCACTACACGGAAGCGGGCTGTGCCGAACAAGCCATGACGTTCTGGCTCCAGGCCGGCCACCGCGCCATCCAGCGATCGGCCAACCTGGAGGCATCAGCCATCTGACCCGAGGGCTCGAGGCGCTCGATGCCGTGCCGGATCCATCTGAGTACATCGAGCAAGAGCTGCAGCTGCACACGACGTTGGGGCCTGCATTCATGGCGGCGAAGGGGTACGCCGCGGTGGAGGTCGAGCGGTCCTATGTGCGGGCTCGAGAACTATGCGAGCAGGTGGGCGAACCTCGTCAGCTCTTTCAAGTCATGCTCGGACTGTGGAATGTGTATTTGGTGCGTGCGGAGCTCAAAGGCGCACGCGACCTGGCGGAGCAATGTCTGTCGCTGAGTCAGCGCCTGCAAGATCAAACGCGTCTTCAGCAAGCCCATTACGTGTTCGGGAATACGCTGTTCCACAGCGGGGAGTTCACCGCGGCCCATGAGCATCTCGGCCACGGCATTGACCTGTATGATCCGCAGAGTTCCCACGCCCGCGCGGTGCAAAATCCCGGTGTGGTTTGTCTCTCGTATATGGCCTGGACGCTCTGGTATCTCGGCTACCCCGATCAGGCCCTCCAAAGGAGCCAGGAATCGCTCGCCCTGGCGCAGGAGTTATCTCATCCCTATAGCCTCGCGTTTGCCCTGGACTTTTCGGCCTGGCTGCATCAGTTTCGTCGCGAGACGGTGGCCGTTCACCAAGAGGTTCAGGCGGCGATTGCCCTGTCAAGAGAGCAGGCGTTTCCCCTCTGGTTGGCCATGGGTACACCGCTATTGGGCTGGGCGCTCGTCGAACAGGGACAACACGAATCGGGCTATGCCCAGTTACGTGAGGGGATGAACGCGTTCCGGGTGACGGGCGCGGAGATCTTCTGGCCGGCGATTCTGGCCCTGCTGGCCGAGTCACATGCCACAAACGGGCAGCCCGAAGCCGGTCTGAGCGTCCTAGAGGAGGCCCTGATGACGGTGCGTCAAAACCGCGAGCGTATGTACGAAGCCGAGCTACATCGCCTCATAAGGAGAGTTGTGCCTCCAGCAAACGGTTCCGAATGACCAGCTGGCGGAGATCTGTTTTCATCAAGCCCTCGCCGTGGCCCGCCAGCAACAGGCCAAATCCCTGGAACTGCGGGCGGCCATGAGCCTGGTTCGCCTGTGGCAGCAGCAAGGTAAGCAACAAGAAGCCCGCGAGCTGCTGGTTCTGATCTATGATTGGTTTACCGAGGGGTTTGACACGGTCGATCTACAAGAAGCCAGAGCGCTTTTAGACGAGTTGGGAGAATGACCTGATTAGCTGGCTCGTGATCGAAAACGCCCACGACGATAACCGTTCAAACCTGCGAGGAAGCGTGTCCGCTTCAACCTACCGTCCTCCGACAAACCCCAATTGGCGCCAGGCTTCGTAGAGGACGATGGCCGCAGCATTGGCAATGTTGAGGCTGCGGCCTTGCGTCTTCATCGGAATACGGATGGTGTGTTCCGGGGGCATGCTGCGCAGGAGGTCGGCGGGTAAACCTCGGGTTTCCGGACCGAACATGAGTGCGTCGCCGTCGCGATAGGTTATGTTACTGTACGTTTGAGAGCCGCGGGTGCTCAGCGCCAGGAGGCGAGTGCAGGTCATTGCCTGGCGGAACGCTGCAAGTGAAGCGTGATGCTGCACGCACGCCCACTCATGATAATCGAGCCCAGCCCGGCGCAAGCGGGCGTCGTCCCAGGCGAAGCCCAGGGGATGAATCAAGTGCAGCTGGGCGCCGGTATTAGCGCAGAGCCGGATAATATTACCGGTGTTCGGCGGAATTTCGGGCTCGAAAAGGACCAGATGTAACATAGCTCTGTGGTGTGGGATGTTCTCAGTCGCCGGTGCTCACTGCTTGTTTTGACTCCGCGCTGAGCACGTGTTGGGCGACGGCATCTTCGACCACGGTGCCTTTGAAGAAATCCGGATTCAGCGCTGTATGCAAGCGGGCGGCATTGGCGAAGACGAATGCGCGGAAATCCGCCTCCGTGATCAAGCTATCCTCGACCAGTTCATAGGCTTCTTCCAACACCTCACTCATATCAATCACATCAAAATGCCCGACATCGGAGCTAAACATCGGGTTGAGTCGATGATTGCCGTGCTTGTCGAAGGCCCATGCTGTTGTGACGTCGTCCGCTTCACAGCCGAAAACAAAGCGTTCGGCAAAGAGGGCGCGGAGATCGTCCGCTGAGGTGATCCCCGCGGCGGCAAAATCGTCAAACAAGTCGGCGGACTCGCGGTTGGTCAGATCTTCCAAGCTGGTGTAGGGATTGATCGAGCTTGGGCTCGCCAAGAGTTCGTCGAGTTTTGCCGTGTACTGCGCGCCGCCGTAGCGTCTGAAGAGGTCCGTGAGCTGAGCGGTGTCGACGTTGGTTGGCCGCACATTGTCGAGCATGGCTTGCGTATGCCGTTTCTCCCAGTGTCCGATCATGTCGGTAAGCAGGTTGCAGGCCCAGCCGACACCGCCTTCCAGCATGGCAAAGCGCAATTGGGGAAACCGCGCCAAGACACCGCCCAAAATCAGCGCTTTGGTGAAGACATGTCCCGAGCCGGCGAAATGACCGATGTGATTGAAGGTAAAGTTATTGACAGACGTGCGTCCTTCCCAGCCGACGCTGTTGGAATGGCCCGAGATGGCGACTTTGAGTTCGACGCACTTGGCCCAGACGGGATCGTAGTCGTACGAGCTTTCGAGGGCCAGCACGTCAATATAGTGCGCCGCCGAGGCGGGAGCCGACACATGCGCGAGATGCTTGGGAATAGGACGGCGCACATGGCTGGCGACCATGACCGCTTTCATCCCCAGTTCGCCCACGGCGTAATCCAGTTCTTCCAGCGCTTCCTGCGGTGTGTGCATAGGGATGATGGCAACCGGCGCCATACGGTCCGCGAACGGGCGAAACATCTCGGCACTCATTTGATTGATCGCCCGCACCATGGCCCGGCGGAGTTCGTCATCAGGATGGGCACTGTAGGGCAAGCCGATTGTGGTGTAGATCAAGGCGAAATCGACGCCGAAATCGTCCAACCGCTCGTAGAGCAATTGGGGAATCATTGCCGTGGCCCGATCCAAGGTGTTGGCCGGTTCGCCCCACCACGTCGGCCGTTTTTGGCGTGCATGAAGCCGCTGTTGCGGCGTCATAGTGTACCAACCGGCTTCCTGGGCTTTGCTCTGCAGATAGCGTTCGGCCATTGAGGGCCCGGCGATATCGCGGAGGTAGTCGAGGAGAATCGGAATGGGCTCTAACCAATGGCCGTCGCCGTCGATCACGGGATAATCCAGCTTCGCCCGCACAGCAGCGGATTTAGAATCGCGTAAGTACGCCATGGTCTTCCTCCATTAGCTCTGTCGCTTTCTGTCGCTTCAGCATGTCTCGGCCGGGGGTGTTGTACGGGAAATCCCCTGTGAAGTCAAACTGTGTCGCGTGGCTCCAGCAAGCGATAACTCACCTCGCCCATGGCCACCAGCTGCCCGGTATCGACTGTCGTGACGTGGACCGTACTAAAGAACATCTCTTCCGAGCGCTGTTGCACGTGCGCATCGGCGATGACGGATCCAGAGGTATTATTCGTGTAACTGACATGCATGCCGATGGTTGAGCCGCGCGCGCCTTCCCGCTGCGGAATGAGCGACCAGGCGGCGCCCGTGCCGGCGATATCCACGATGGAGGCTAGGGCCCCGGCATGCAGGTGGCCTCGCTCGTCCGTGTGCGCGGCGACGCAAGGCATGTGCAGGCGAAGACGTCCAGGGCCGTAGTGTTGTGGGGTGATCGCGAGCTTTTGCACATATCCCTGAAAGAGCCAGGCGTCGTCTGCGACCTGCAACGGCTTCGGAGTAGGCAGAAGGTGGTGCTCGGCGCGCAAGCGCGGGGTGTGGCCAGTGTAATCCGGGGCGCGATACAGCATCAATGCCTGGCAGATCGGCTTGTCGGCCGGAGTGCGCAAAGCTACGTCGAGGAAAAACAAGTCACGCCCGCGCCGGAGAATACGGGCGTCTGCGAGGACATCTTCCTCAATGGCGGCGTTGAGGTAGTGCACGGTCATATCCACACAGCTCGTGTGCAGATCTTTCTCGAGATCGAGGCCGGTCCAGGCGGCCAGGGTGCCGGCGATATTGAGCAGTGACGCACTGGCTCCACCGTTCAGCGGGCCGACGGCGTTCGCGTGTTCGGGGTGATAGGGCAGCAACACAACGGCACGTTCCTCGGTCAGCTCGACAATGGTCATACCGAGAAAGGCGGCAAATGGCATCCGGGCGAAAGAGGCTCTCGCCTGATCAACACTCATGCACACTCCTTTGGCAACGTGAGGCAGAAGAGCTATCGCAGGGAGTGTACACGGCAGCGGTGGCGGTTGCACGCTGGTCCTGCCAGCGGTGGTAGAACGACCTTGGCCACCATGAACCGCTCGGTGTCTGCCTGGCCTCAATGAATGCGACACCGGCGTATAAGCTTTTGCGTATGCGCTCAGGGGCTACACGGCCTAATTTCTAGTTATCCCTTGTGGTGTTAGCACGATATTTTTGCCGGTGACTCCATTGGGCACATTCACCTCGATCTGCACGTTATAGGTCTCAGGATTGGCTGCAGTATAGGTAATTGTGCGTATCCCTGCTTCGACTGATGTGGCAGGCATGGGCGTACTAAATTGGGCGAGAAAATCGCGCCAGTTTTGCCATGTAACCAAAGTCGCTGCTGGCGGGTAGCTTCCTTCTGTGTCGACGGCATAGGTTTCTAAGGCAGTGCGAATAGCGGATGATGTTGCGGTCACTTTGGCAACACGGCTTTTATTGGCATACGCGCGAAGCGAGGGAGCGCCAATGGCTACGAGCATGGCAATGATGGCAGTGACGATCATGACCTCGATGAGCGTAAAACCCGCTGTACGGGTATGCCACGGTGTGCATACCCGCGTTAGCAAAGTTGGCGGCAAGTGGTGAGGCCGTACGATGCTCAAGTTCGGCCCTCTTGATACATGGGCGTGCATAACGCGTCTCCGGTATTGAGAGTAGGTAAAAAAGGACGTTGTTTGTTTAGGTGTCTATTGTGACTCGCCGGCACCGGAGAGGGTGTCTAACCGCTCAGTCTGTTCCGTTCTGCGATCATGTATTAAGGTCTTCGCCGCCAAGTCGCTCTCCGTTTTGCCTGCCACCTGCATCATGTGTTTGACCGACTGCTCCATGGCCTCACACGTCTGCTCGAAAGCCTGCTGTGCCTCAGGGACATCGTATTCTTTTACGGTCAGCGCAGTATCGTTGAGCTGCTTGACTAAGCCGAGCAAGTGATCGACTTCTACCCGCAGCGCCTTGTATTTCCGCTGCCCGGGCATGAGGCGACGTGTCGAGCCCCAGGCACTTGCCTCAACCATCAGTAACCCGAGGGCGGCTCCAACGATCTGTCCAGTGTGTGTTGGCATCAGTACGATAGCTCCCATAACGATCAGAATGCCGCCGAGCAGCATGAGTGTATCGAGGGCTTCCGTACATACCTGCCATGCATTGCGGGGTTTCTTTTGTGCAAAACCTTTATTGACATAACGTGTGGACACTGCTGACTCCTCGCTAAGACTTTTCTTGGGTAAGCATACCGTGTATTATCCGGCAATGTGAGGGAGGTTGTCCTGGAAACGTGAGGGAGGTTGTCAGCCGTTGTTTTCCCCAGGTATGGCAAACTGCGACCAGTCTCTTATCGGTGTGCACGAGGCAATGCTTAAGATCAACGATTCTTCTAATATTTTGTGCTATAAGCTTATATGGTCACGAACGAGGTTTGGTACTTGCCGAAGATGCCTTTGTAAGTGTCTGCTGCTGATCACGCTATGCCATCGGGGCCTCAACGCGGTATGCCGGCGGGTATTCCTCTGTCCGCAAAGGCCTGCAGCCTTTACTCACGGTCGGCAGCGGAGGTCACGAAACTGACACAGTACCTGTGCAAGCGACTCCGCTTCCACATCTGCCAATTCGACGAGCGTCGCTCAGCCTGAGTGTCGAGCGCTCTCGTACGTCTCAGGTGTTATGACGGCATGGTGCAGCTCTTTTCCTTCTTTTTCCCGGACTGACAAATGGATTCGCGGCTTCATGGAACCGCAAGGGGAGCTCGTGTGCCGAGGTGACGCCAATGCGGGGTGTCACCGTGATTGTACACGCCGCCGGCTTCGTAGGCGCTACCAACCAGAGCCGGCTGCCCCGCGTCAGATTCCACGCGTCGAGCGCGCGGTCGATTGCCAGCGCCTGGCACAATTTGCCCGGCCCGCTCGTGAGATGTACGGCATGGTCTACACGCCGCCGCCGGTGCATTGCTTTAAGACCGTGCAGCGGCTCCAGCGCCCGAATGAGGACAGCGCTTGGTCGTCCAGGCGCTTCCGTGACCACATTCACGCAATGATAGCGGTGAATGGCATACACATAGGCATACCCCGGTGGGCCGAACATCGTGGCATTGCGTGGTGTTTGCCCACGTGCCCCGTGGCATGCCGGGTCTTGTGTAGCGAGATATGCCTCTGTTTCCACGATGCGCCCCACCATCGTCTCCCCGTTGTCCTCGCGCACCAGGAACATGCCGAGCAAGGCGCGTGCAACCGTGACCGGATCGCGGGCATAAAACGTGGTGGGTAATGGTGCGAGGCTGTTGCCGTCCTGCAGCAGCGCTTCGTAAGAAGACTGCGGCATTGGATTCGGCCTCTTACGACGCTGCCAGCGACTGCCATGGTGGTTGCTGTGCCGGATCGGGCAGGACATGCCCGCACGCGGTGCACGTGCGCCGTGCCAGGTCGGCGTTGAAGGCATCAAGCGCGGCTTTGAGCTGGGTCTCAATATCTTGACAGTCCATTTCAAGATGTTGGAGCGTCTCGCCGCAGGCGTCGCAGTACCAGACGATACCGTCCTTCTCCCCCGGCACGCGGGGCCGTTCCACGACCAAGCCAAGAGTGCCCGGCGGACGAACGGGCGAATGGGGGGTATAGGCGTTGATGATCATCACCTCCCCTTGTTTGACTTCTGCCACTTTCTCCTGCCCGTCGTCATTGCGGTATTTGACGTAGATGGTGCCGGTGAGCTGATAAAAAATTTCGTCGTAGGGGTCGATGTGATAATCGTTGCGGGTATTCGGGCCTTTGACGATCATGAAGATGAAGTCCGAATGCCGAAACACCTCCTTGTTGCCGACAGAACCCATGTCGCCGGACATCGAGCCTGTAATCCAGTCTGCCAGATTGAATGGTGTACCATTCAGCGCTGCGAGTTCCGGTTTCCGTATGCGTCGATTGATTGATCCCATGGCTGTGCCTCCTGCACCCCCAACCAAAGCTCCTGTGTTCCTCAGGCGGAACATACTGCCTCATTCTACCGTGCGTTGTCGGTTAAATCACCCCCTCGTCCTGCCAGCGAGCCAGCTCTGCTGACGAGTGCCCAAGTAGCTCGACGAACACCGCCTCGTTGTGCTCACCGGGCAATGGTGCGAGGCGCTCGATATGTCCCGGGGTCTTGGAGAGTTTCAGTGGAGTGCCGGTAATCTTGACCGTGCCGTAGACGGGATGTTCACGTTCGACGTACATATCGCGGGCTTGCACCTGCGGATCGACGACCGTCTCGTCGATGGTGTTCACCGGTGCGGCAGGAACGCCGGCGGATGAGAGCGTTGCTACCACCTCTGCTTTGGTGCGGGCTCCGGTCCATTGTTGAATCAGTGTCACCGTCTCATCGCGGTGATCCCGTCGCGCTGCGGTCGTGGCAAACTTTGGATCGTCCAACAATGCCGGTTGATCGGTCACCTGGCAAAACCGGCGCCAGACCAGTTCACTCGAACCGGCGGCAATAGCCACATGGCCATCCGTGGTACGGTAGATGCCGGAGCTCGAACCGCTAAACGAGACGTTACCTGCCCGAGTCAACACGTCGCCGCCCACCGTGTAACGCTCACCCAGATTGTCCAACGCCATGAGCAAGCTATCGAGTAAGGCCATGTCGATGCGCTGTCCTAGGCCCGTACGATTACGGTAATGCAGGGCCGAGACGATACTGAAAGCGCAGAGCATACCGGCGTAGTAATCGGAAATCGATTGCCCCGACCGCAACGGCGGCTGATCGGGAAAACCGGTAATACTCATATAGCCACTCAAGGCCTGCGCCAGAATATCGTAACCGCGTTGCTCGGCGTAGGGGCCATGTTGCCCAAACGCGGTGATCGAGGCGTAAATCAACCGTGGGTTGACTGCAGAGAGCACCTCGTACCCGATACCGAGTCGTTCCATGGTGCCGACGCTAAAATTTTCCGCCACGACATCGGCGTGCTGCACCAGTTCTTTGAAGAGCCCCACGCCTTGCGGTGATTTTAAATTCAGCGTAATCGCTTCTTTGTTGCGTTCGCGATACTGCGCCACCGGCACTCGCTCCTCCACCCCGTTGCGGACGCGTTTGATGCTGGTTGATATCCGCTCTTGGCCTTGTTCCCGACTCTCGATCTTGATCACGCGTGCTCCCATATCCGCGAGCAGCATGGTGCAAAACGGCATGGCAATGACCCGCCCCAAATCCAGCACTGTCATATCGCTTAATGCCTGTTCCATGCGGTTTATCCTTCTTCGTGTAGCACGACTTCACCCGTGGAGCCATTCACAGTTAGCGTCTGGCCGGTGTGAATGCGTCGTGTGCCTTCTTTGACATTAACCACGGTTGGCAATCCATACTCTCGGGCCACGATTGCACCGTGCGAGAGTGGTCCGCCGACATCGACGACAAGGCCTGCGGCGACGATAAACAAGGGACTCCAGGCGGCATCCGTGATCGGTGCCACCAAAATTTCACCGGGATGTAGAGTGGTGTCCCGGCGTGGATCGTGTATGACACGAGCCGGACCGGTCACGACGCCCGGTGCCACCGGGATGCCATGCAGTGTTGGCCCTGTTGATATCGGTATGTTGTTCCAGAGCGGCTGCGGCCGGCCGTGAAACGATTCAGGCAAGTGCACATGCTCATTGCGCGCATATGCCGCCCGGCGGCGACGAACCAGAGCTGTGGTGTCTTGTGTTTCTGCAGTGCCGGCTACGAGGCGTTCGACTTCGGCAAACGTGAGAAAGTAGAGATCGTGGGGATCGTCCAGGATGCCCTGTACCTGCAAATGCCGGCCGACATGCCGCATGAGGCGCCGCACACAGTGATGCATCACCATCCACAAGGTTTTGGTCTGCTCCCGCAGTGTGACGTACCTCTGTGCCTGCCGGAGCATGCGTTGGAAGACGCCATAGCGCAGCAAGGTGAGGCGCTGACGTATGGTTCGCAGGGCCACTGCCCGCTGTGCCTGGGGTTGGGTGGCGGCACGCATGATATGGGCTTCAGGATCGTCGAGCATATTGCGCAGCAGCGCCAGTACGCTCTGCGGGTCTTCTTCCCATGCTGGGGCGGCGAGTTCGAATTCTCTCACACAGCGGTGGCCATACACGGCCATGAAGGCGTCGAGACGCCGACGAAAATCTACAGCGGCCGGACTCGAAAGTTGTTGCACACGCTCCCACGCATCGTCGTGCATGATGGCCTCACGCAATTCGTCATCCTGCGCTGCGGCGGCTGCGAGCGGTATGTATGCTTTACCCGCTTCGGCACTGGCAACGCGCTGTATGCCCATGGTGAGTTGGGCCACCAAATCGTGTGCGTCATCCCCGCACCATTGCAGGGCCAGGCGATGGGCCGTTTCAAATGATGTGCTAGCGCCTGATGTTGTGGCAATGTGCAATACACCGACCTCACGGGCAAGTGCCTGAGTCGCATGGAGATGATCCATGAGCTCCTTGGTGTCGCTATGCTCCTCCCAATGGCGGCTCTGTGTGCGCCAGTCCCACACGCGCAGGGAGATCTGGCGCACGCGGCGTGGGGTGCGCCAGATGAGACGGAGAATGAGCGGCAGGACGGTGCCATACGTCAGCATGTGTCGTAGTGACAGCGGTTGGCGTGGTTGATGCGGATCGCGTGCTCGGCCGAGATATTGTTCGTCAATGGCTTCGGGCGACGTGCCGGGCGAGCGTGCTGCGACCTCGCGCAATGCGCTGACATTGAGAAAGGCGCGGTTGTAGAACAACGCGAGAAAGTCGGTAGTGGGGTCGAGCAGGGTTCGTGTTTCCAGAAAGTTGGTACGCAATGCGTGATTGAGCTGCTCGTGCAAGAGAGACCATGTGAGAGGGGTGACTACACCGGGAAGTACTTCCTGGATGTTGGCCGCAGTCCAGACGGTGTCTGCATCAGTCTCTGAGTCAAACTCCGAGAGCCATCCCGTGTTGGCTTGGGTCGTAATCGGACGTGCTTGCAAGAGCCAGAAGCGGTCGTCCGCATAGGCCCATTCGATGTCTTGTGGCCCGGTGAAATGCGTTTCGGCTTGCAAGGCCAGGTGGACGACATCAGCCAGTTGGATCAGGGTTAAGGGCGGTCGAGTGGCTTGGTCGGGTGCAGTCGGCTCCACGACCGTTCCCTCAATTGGGGCGACCGTTACGCGCCGGTCTTGCGTGGCACGGTGCTGCTCCAGAACGTGCCCTGAGGCGCGGTCGACCACCCAATGGTCCGGGGTGGTCAAGCCGCTGACTAACCCTTCTCCCAGGCCCCAGACGGCATTCACGACGATGTGTTCTGGGTTGTTGGAGAGTGGTTCCGCCGTAAACACCACCCCCGCAGTCGTGGCTGTGAGCATGGGTTGGATGACTACCGCCATGGCCCCGGGTGCAGCCTGTACCTGGTCGCGATAGGCTGTGACCGTGTCGGCATCCGTGGAACGCCATACCGCGATGATGGCTGCTGCGACGTGCTCACGTGGCACGTTGAGCACGGTGCGAAATTGTCCCGCGAACGAAGAAGTAGATGCATCTTCACCCACAGCCGAGGAGCGTACGGCGTAGTGGTCGATACCACCCGACTGCTCGGTGAGTTGTGCCAGGGCAGGATGCAGGGCGTCGTGGATGCTGACGGGCAGTGTGTCCGGTTTACCTTCCTGCAGCCAGTGATGATATGCCTCCGTGGTGAGACAACAGGTTGATGGCACCGGCAAGCCGTGTCGGGCGAGCACACCTATGGCGGTGCCTTTCCCTCCCAGCAGTGTCGGGGTTGCCGGGCTCTGCTGCTCTGGCCACACAATCCAATGCACGTAGCGGTGCCTTTCTACCGTGTATACCGTTATTCGCAATTCTGCCCGCCACAATACTTCCTGTGATGGTATGAAGATATCTCGCCTCGTCTGAGGTCTCGCCTTCTACGTTGCAGCTGTGGACCGTAGCGTAGCATACTCCAGCGTCGCCGCCCAGAGAGCTGGTACACGGAGGAAAGTACCCGCCTATAAGAAGCGGGGTGCTCGGGGTGACCGAACTCCTCATCGACACCCCGCTGACTGCCGAGCAACGGCATTTTGCCACCACGGTGTACCAATCGGGGGAAGTCCTGTTAGAGATCATTAATAGCATCCTGGACTTTTCGAAAATCGAAGCCGGGAAACTCGAGCTCGATGTGACGGATTTTGACATGCGCCAGGTCGTCGAAGATGTGACGACACTTCTAGCGGAACGTGCCCACTGCCGTGTGTGGCGATCCTGTGCGTTTACACCAAATTCTGATGAACTTGCTGGGCAACGCGATTAAACTTACCGACACAGGTGAGGTGATTCCCGAGTATTGCCTCAAGGCGATTGAGGCGGTACTCGGCCCGGATGCAGACACGATTCGTGAGCAATGCGCCGTGCATATGGGGTACGCTGGCAACAACTACTTGCCCTTCCTGCCGCCGCTGCTGCGGAATTATCGGAAGATGTGTCTGGATGTGCTGGAATTTCTCCAGCCCTGTGCTGCGCAATTATTTTGTGTCGGTTTCCCAAGCCCCTAAATTAAGTGTTATCAGGCGGCCCACGGCCATGAATGCGATCGAATCACGCCGTCGAAATCAGACGCGACACCCCGAATGTCAGGACACGCGCGAGCCCGACGACAACGGACAGGTATGCCAAAACGCACTTCGACCCTCGCCGCAAGACGGCCTTGAGCAGCTGGAGGAGGAGTTGGGTTTCGTAACTGTCGCCTCCCCGGTGGACTTCTTTCGACGCGTCTCATGTTCTCGGCTCGGTTCAGCGCCTTGACTCCAGGTATCCTTTAGACGTCGTCAAGGCGAACAACGATGCATTGGCTGAGGGGTATGATCGGGCTTGATGCGCGTGGGAGCTCCAGATTGGAAAGACAGGGCATGCGCTGTCTGATATGGGCGAATCCGACCTTCACGCTTCGAGCGATCTCTGCTGTAACGCTTGCGATAATGAGACCTTTGGCGTGGTTGCGTATGAACGTTGACCAGCGTTGCGATGGACAACGTTGCCCTGGACTGCCCACGCAGTCACTTGGCATGTATTTCCGGACCGTTCGCGGCGATACCTGAAGACCCAGCTTGAGCAAGAGCTCGTTGGCAATGCGCTTCTGCCCCCAGGTCACATTCTCTCGGGCCATGCGGCGGATCAGCGCCTGTAACTCTGGCGGAATGGGTGGTCGTCCAGGTTTGGCTGGCGTCTTCCACACCAGGCGCCAGCCCTGACGGCGCCAGCGCTTGAAAGTTTCGGGCTGGACGATGGTCAGCGCGGGCTGCCAGTCAAACCGATACGACAGCCATACCAGGATGAGGCGCGTGGCGTTCATGTCACATCGCCATGGGGCATTGTTCTCTTGATACAGGGCTAACTGCTTCTGCAAGAAGAGATTTTCAGCGGCCAGGGCCATGCGAGAGCGCAGTCGCAACCTGAACCGACGTATCACCTGTGTGGCAAGCCTCATCATGGCCTGCGTGACCTGACAAACCAGGCGAAACGGCTTTCGGAGGGTTGACATGATCGCGTCGCTCCCCAGCGCAGTTGGCTCTCACCGATGCCTATTGTCAACGCTCGGACCGGAGATGTCCAGGAAGATTTTAGCGCATTTGGGGCGGCATTTTGATATCAGAGCAGCTCAGAGACAGGGCTGGGAAATAACGAGATCCGGTTTTTGCGCACCACAGGGTTTTCAGGTCCATAGACGTCGTATGGCGTAGTCGTCAAATGCGGGATCGCGACTCAGAATCGGGATGTCCTCGGCTTGCCCTTGGGCAATGATCAGACGGTCGAACGGATCCTTATGACAAAAAGGCAACGTCGTCAGGACATCCAAATGGCGGGGCGCAATCCCGAAGAGCTCGATCGCATTCCCGTAGACGTGCTCCTCCACCAGAGTCGTGAAGGGGAGCGGCACCGTCAGCCGGCCCAGACTGACTTTGATGGCCATTTCCCACAGGCTGGCGAGACTGAGGAGTCGTTCGTTCGTGGGGTCCTCGATGAGCTGACGGGCAGAGGGGCTGAGGGCTGCATCGCCGCCAATAAACCACAGAAAGGTGTGGGTATCCAGTAACAGTCTCACGGCGCATACGCCTGGAAATCTTCCAGAGGTTCGTCGAAGTCTTCCGCCATTTTCACCCGGCCTTTGGCACTGCCAAATTTGGGAGACGGCGTGATGGGTACGACCGGGATAATTTTGAAGGTGGCCCCATCGTCACGCGTGATGACCACTTCCTCACCGCTGGCCACTTCGTCAATCAATTCGGCAAGCCGCCCGGCGGCTTCTTGCAGTTTTACTGTGTGCATGACACCCTCCCACCGTGCATCATCGGTCCTTGTCGAGGAGAGTATACGGGCTACTATGCTTCTATGCTACCTGCCCCGATCCTCTCACCACAGGCTTGATCTTTCAATCCGTTACCCTCTCACGTAGCCCGTCATCCCATCGCGTTCGTCATCCTCAACGTCTGACACCGTCATTTGATATAATCGAGCTTGACGGGCTCGCTATCGGGTGACCCACCCTGGAGAGCGTCCCGTCAGCTGGGTTCGAAGCCGGCCAGATTTTGCTGGG